>Ga0307517_10003639_pt1 | contig 23957 bp, 13 predicted proteins | sample 23_EM_MG_FD_194515 | JGI IMG/M metagenome (GOLD analysis project Ga0307517, IMG submission 194515) | Populus trichocarpa ectomycorrhiza microbial communities from riparian zone in the Pacific Northwest, United States - 23_EM | ecosystem: Host-associated > Plants > Roots > Unclassified | place...
ACTAAATAAAAATTATGCATTCGCATTGGTTGGCATAGATGTACATCACATTTTGAAAAAATTGCCATCCCAATTCATGAATAACGTCAACAATAAAATGAACGGATAATGGCTGTCCTCCATGACCACTATCACATGGACGTCCCCACCCAAAGAAGCAAATCGAAAACACACTAGCATAAATTAAAATCTGGCTTTAAAATCAAAGACCCAAAAGTGTAATTGATTTTTAGGTGAAGAAATAATCAGAATCATAACACCAGTCTCATTCTGCAAGTTCATGGCATAGTTATTAAACCCGACTCGGGATTGACCCGGCCAAGGGGCCGGGTCCCGGGTTTCATGGGTCAACCGGGTCAACTCGGGTCAACCCGGAAAATTTAAAAAAAAATGAAAGTTTTAATATTTCATATGAAAAAATCCATGTAAATATAGATTATACGTATTATAAATAATGAAGCTTAAAAGAATATTTTAAAAAGTTTTTTATCCCACATTAAAAATATAATATGTTAAGCTTTTAAATTGAAGTATTTAAACTAAAAAAGTTTTTTTATCCCACATTGAAAAAACATAACTTTTTCCTTGGGAACATAGAGTATATCTACTAATAGGTTTCAAATCCCATATTGAAAAAACATAACTTTTTTCATGGGAACATAGAGTATATATATATGAAAGGGCTTCAAATCTCACATTGAAAAGATATTATGTTATCATTTTGAAGTATTTAAACCAAAATGTTTTTTATCCCACATTGAAAAAACATGATTTTTTTTCTTGGGAACATAGAGTATATATACTAATGGGTTTCAAATTCCACATGGAAAAAACATAACTTTTTTCATGGGAATATAGAGTATATATACGAAAGGGCTTCAAATCCCACATTGAAAAGATACTATGTTATTTTTTTAAGTTGAAGTATTTAAAGCAAAAAGTTTTTATCCCACATTGAAAAAACATAATTTTTTCTTGGGAACATAGAGTATATATATTAATGGGTTTCAAATCCACATTGAAAAAATATAATTTTTTGCATGTGAACATAGAGTATATATACAAAAGGGCTTCAAATCCCACATTGAAAAGATACTATGTTATCATTTTAAGTTGAAATATTTAAATCAAAAAGTTTTTTATTCCACGTTAAAAAAACATAATTTTTTTTTTAGGAACATAGAGCATATAAGAAAGGGCTTCAAATCCCACATTGAAAAGATACTATGTTATCCTTTTAAGTTGAAGTATTTAAACCAAAAGATTTTTTATCCCACATTGAAAAAACATGATTTTTTTCTTGGCAACATAGAGTATATATACTAATGGGTTTCAAATCTCACATTTTTTTAAAAAAAAATCGGGTCTCGTCCGAGTTCGCTCGGGTCCCGAGTCGACCCGCCGGGTCGTCCAGGTTTGGCCAGGCTGTTGCCACAGCCGGTTTTTTATTAAACCTGAACCGGTCCAGCTACCAGGTCGACCGGGTCCCGGGTCGACCCGCCGGGCCAGGCCGGATTTAATAACAATAGTTCATGGTGGTGCTTCTGGTTTTAATCATCAAGAATGAGTCATGACTCATCAACAATCGACGCCATAGCTACCTTAGCTTACAATGAGACAACCTCTGGACAGATACATTAAAGTTTCCCTTTTGAGCTCTCTTGTGATCGTCTTATTATCACTCTTGTTACTTTGGTTTTCATGCCTCTCTTAATTACGATACGATATGTTTGATGGTTATTGCTTTTGAAAATAATTTTTATTAAAAATAAATATTAAAATAATTTTTAATTTAGTTTTTAAAATTTATTTTTAATATTAACACATTAAAACAATTCAAAAACTTAATAAAAAATTAATTTAAAATAAAAAAATAAATTTTAACCAACTTCTATTTACACAGAATTCCTTAATAAGTGCTTGCATAATGCACTCAATTATTGAAACTCTATATGGGTTTCTCTTCTTCATTGTGCGATATTTAATTCATTAATATTTCTCTATACTTTATATATGTGAGCAAATGCAAACGTAAAGAAATCTTATGCTAATATAACTTAAAAGAATGAAATTGTAATTATAAAATTTGGATAATCGATATGATGAAATTGCAATGTTCATATAAAATGCAATAAGTGAGGAGGAATAAGGCAGAAATTAATTAGAATGAAGTGTTCCTTCTCTCCAAATATTTTGGTAACATATTTAGAAGAACTTTTATCATTATATTATTATATTATGCTATAATATAAGTTTAATAAAGACCAACAAAAGATAGAATTGCCATTACCAAATTTATGTTGAAATGAGAATTTAGGATAGTTTTATAAATTGTTCAACAAACCATTGACGATTACCCAAGTGCCCATGATTTGAACCCAAATTTATGCTTACATATAATGTCAACACCACTGAAAGCTGTACGGTGGAAGTGGGCACCATGCAATTGCAAATTAAAAGGGTATGGAATTGCCTCATGATTTTATTAGATAGGTCCACGATCACGCTTGAATGATTCGAAGGATATAGATTTCTATCATGCAGAAAGTGGGCAACTCAAATAAACAAAGGAAAGTTTATCTCACCCACTCCTTAGCTTCTTTAAGTACAATATACTAATTTATTGTCTCGCGCTTTATCATGAGTGAACTAATTTTTCTAAAATATATAAAAAAATACCAAGAGCATGAGATATGTTTTGCATTGCTATTAAGCCCGAGCAAAAAAATAAATCTTTAAATCCATTTACTTGAATTTTTACTTAGCTTGAGTTTTCAATTAAACTATATAAGAGTTAACTCGAAGTGAATTGTTTATTTAATAGGTTCATGGAAAACTCGAATGATCAGTTTTTATTTTAAAAAAACTAATATTGAATGATGAAATTGGAAAGAAAAACAATAAGAAAAAAAATAGAAGAGGATGTCAGGCAACATTAACTTTTCAAACTCGTAACCTGTGTTATTAGAGTGGAAATACCATATATGAAAAAATGGTGAAACTCAGTCCCCAACAAATCTAATATTGAATGATGAATTATCACTATTATTACTATTACTATTACTATTATCATTGCTATTATTATTACTATCATTATAGCTATTACTATTATTACTACTATTATTAAGTAATATCATCATCATCATCATCATACTAACTATTAATAGCATTAATACTATTATCATTATTGTTGTTGTTGTTGTCGTCGTCACTATTATCACTATTATTATTTTGATTATTATTAATATTATTATCAAAATTATTACTATTATTACTATCATCATCATAATTATTGATATCATAACCACTATCACCATCATAATAAACTATTATTATTACTATTACTATAATGACTATTACTTTTATTATCATTAATATCATTATTAACGAATACCACCACCACCACCACCACCACCACCACCACTACTATAAATTATTATTATTCCTATTACTATAATTACTATTACTATTATTATCATTACTAACTACTACTAAAACTAAAATTACAATAATAACAACTCCTACTACTACTCCTACTACTACTATAACAACAACAACAACAACAACTACAACAACGACTACCACTACCACAACTACTACCACTACCACAATTACTACTACAACTACCATTACCACTAGCACTAACACTACCACTACTACTACTAGTGGCCGTAGTGGTGGTGGTGGTGGTGGTGGTCGTAGTAGTGGTAGTGTTATTGGTAGTGATAGTGGTAGTAGTAGTACTGGTGGTAGTGGTGGTGGTACAACAAGCAAGTAATAAAATAAAAACATGTAGTAAAACAACTTTTTAAATAAAAAATATTTAAATTATGCAAGATAAAATCAATAATCATTTCACTTATGAAATGTACCATATACAAAAATAGTTATTATGTGAATAATACTTTCACTAAATAAGTTTCCATGAAAGATTGAAGGGGTCACAAACGGCCCCATTTAAAACCCAATCTTCTTAGACATATATATCATGTCTTCCACTTCTTCTACTCAACATTTGGTTGTACCTACCAATGTTGCTTTGACAAGTATTATTTCTGTAATAAGGACCCCACCATCATTTTATGGGGTGCACAGTGAGAAACCTGAAAAATTCAATGGATTTAACTTTAAAAGGTGGAAACAAAAGATGTTATTCTATCTAATCGTCTTAAACTTGGCAAAGTTCTTGATTGAGAAAGCACCAAAATCATCAGAAAATGAATTTGACTCAACTACTATGGTGACTGGATGCACGGAATCATACCGATTTCATGTGTGAGAACTACATTTTGAATGGGTTGGAAAGCACATTACATGATGTATATAGTTCAATCAAGAGCGCAAAAGTACTATGAAAAGCTTTAGACAAAAAATACAAAGCTAAAGATGCTGGTATGAAGAAATTCATAGTCGATAAATTTCTAGATTTTAGTATGGTTGATTCAAGGACCTCAATGAACCAAATTAAATAGTTTTAACTCATATTGCATGATATACATGCTGAAGGTATGTCTCTAAGTGAGTCCTTCTAAGTAGTTGCAATAATTAGAAGATATTCATTATGTTGAAAAGACTTCAAGAACTATCTTAAGCATAAGTGGGAGAAGATGAAAATTAAAGACCTTGTTTTGAGATTGAGGATAGAAGAGGACAATAAGTTATTTGAAAATAGAAATAACTCTTCTAGTTCCCTAAAAGAAAATGTTATGGAATAAGTGATAAGGTCACACAATAAAAATCAAAAGAAGTTTGTTGTGAAAGGTAAAAGAATTGCTAAGAAGTTTAATGGTAAGTGATTTATCTGCAAAAAAGATAGGATGTTTGGCCAAATATTGCAACAATAAAAGTAAGCAAGGAAACTATTCAAAAAGATTGCTAAGCTAATTCCATCGAGGTTGATCACTTCACTAATGCAGTTTCAAAAATGAATTTTCTTTTGTTGTTTCTGAAGTCAACCTTATCAATAATTCTAAGTAGTGGTAGGTTGACACTAGTTCTACAAGACATGTATGCTTTAAGAAGAAGATGTTTTGAATTCCACCGAGGTTGATCACCTTACTAATGAAGTTTCACAAATGAATTTGCTTGTGTTATTTCTGAAGGCAACCTTATCAATAATCCTAAGTAGTAGTGGGTTGACCCTGGTTCTGCAAGACATATATGCTTTAAGAAGAACATGCTTTCCACTTAAAAAAATGGATGAAGAAAACCTATACCTAGGGAACTCATCAACCTTCAAGGTACTGGGTGTTGGAAATGCCATACTGAAGATGATCTTTGGAAAGCTTTTCACCCTTAACAATGTATTGCAAGTTGCTAACATTAGGAAGAACTTAGTTCCTAGCTCATTAATTAGCAAATGTATATTCAAGATGATTTTCAAGAGTGATAAATTTATAATCTCTTCAAGAGTAGCATGTTTTTAGGAAAGAGGTATCTGTTTGATGACCTTTTTAAAATGAATGTAATGACCATTATAACCAATAATGAAAACAAAAATAAGAATACCTCTTCTTCTTATTTGCTTGAGTCTTGTGATGTGTGTTATGACAGGTTAGATCATGTGAATTATAATTCTATACAAAGGTTAATAAAACCATAAATTATTACCAAATATGATTTTTGAGAAAAATCATAAGTGTGAAATTTGTATATAATCAAAATTCACTAACCCTTCTTTTCAAACAAGTAAAAGAAGTAATGAATCTCTAGAGTTAATCCACTAAGATATTGGTGATTTAAAAGTTTATGTAAATAAGAGATGGAAAAAAGTATTATATTACTTTTATAGATGATTGCATAAGGTATTATTATATCTATTTGCTTATTAGCAAAGATAAGCTCTTGAAATGTTTAAATATTACAAGAATAAAGTTGAATATCAACTTGAAAAAAGATAAAGATATAAGAAGTGATATAGGTGAAGAATACAAAGCACTAATTGGTGAATTATGTTCCCAAAATGGTGTTATTAACCAAACTACTACTCCTTATTTACCATAATAAAATGGCATTATGGAACATAAGAACCAAATATAAAAGAAATGATGAATGTCATGTTGATAAATTCGAGATCACCTTAGAGCTTGTAAGGGAAGACAATTCTAACTGCCAATTATATATTTAACAAAGTACCCCATAAAAATTTAGATAAGACACCATATAAATTGTTAAAAAGATAAAAAGATTTTCCTACAAATACCTCAAAGTATGAGAATGTCTTGTAAAGTAGTAATACTTGATTCTAAAAAGGTCAAGATAGGACATAAGACTATGGATGATGTATTTATCAGATATGCATACAATAATAGTGCATATTAATTTCTTGTACACAAGTCAAGTATTATGAATATTCATCCTACTACTATTATGAAATCAAGAAATGTTGTGTTTCTATGGAAAGAAACATGAGAAAATCATTCACTTAAGAGAACAAATGAGGTTAACTCAAGTAATCATCATCAATACGAAGATGATTAAGTTGAGCTTAGAAAGAGTATAAATGAAAAAAACAACCAAAACATTTGGTCATGATTCTTAACATGTTTGTTAGAAAATGAACCTCAAACCTACTCCCAAGGTAACGTCTTGTCCAGAAGCTTTTTATTGAAAAATGATAGTCAATAGTGAAATTGAATCCATTATGAATAATCATACATAAGAACTAGGTGATCTTCCTTCTAGAAGTAAACCATTAGGCCTTAAGTGGATATTTAAAAGAAAGATGAAAGTTGATGACACTATTGATAAATATAAAACTAGACTTGTTGTTAAAGGTTTTAGACAACAAGAAGGTATAGACTATTTTGACACATATTTACTTATTTCAAGAATAAATTTTATACAAATATTAATAGCAATTTTAGCTATTAAAAAGCATGAAATACATCAAATGGGTGTGAAAACAACTTTATTAAATGGTGACCTTAAAGATGAGGTTTACATGGAACAACCTAAGGGGTTTGTTGTCGATGAACAAGATGGATAAGAAAACAAGGTCTATAAGCTTGTCAAATCATTATATGATTTGAAAAAAGCATCTAAACAATGACATGAAAAGTTTGACAAGGTTATGTTGTCAAATGAAGTTAAAATCAATGAAGTTGATAAATGTGTTTATGTAAAAAATATATATAAAGACCATGTTATTGTATATCTCTATGTGGACGATATACTAATTTTAAACATAAATGATTACATGATCAAGATTACTAAGAAAATATTAATTAATAAATTTAACATTAAAAACTTAGGTGTTGCAGATGTCATAATAGAAATAAAAAATTTTCTGATATCTAATAGATTACTATTGTCTCAATATCATTATGTTGAGAAAATTCTCGAAAATTTTTCTAAAAATAACAATAATACTATCAAAACACTAATTGATATAAGTGTATATTTGTCTAAGAATAGCGGTAAGAGAATAAATCAACTGAAATATTCTTGAATAATTGGAAGCCTAATGTATGTTATGAACCACACAAGGCTTGATGTTGCTTACTCAATTAGTAAACTTAGTAGATTTACAAGTAATCCAAATATAGATCAATGAATGACAATAAAAAGGGTATTCATGTATTTAAGGTAAACCTTTGATTATAAGCTACACTATATTGGTTACCTAGCAGTACTAGAAGGGTATAATGATGCTAATTAGATATTCGACAATAAGGATTCAGAATCCTATAGTAGATATGTCTTCACACTTGGTGAAGTAGTTGTGTCATGGAAATCCTTTAAAAATACATGTATTACTAGATTTATGATAGAATCATAGTTTATTACTCTTGATAAAGCTAGAGGGAAGCTGAATGCATTTGAAGTTTCTTAGAGGATATTTCATGTTGGCCAAAACCAATGTTAGCTATTTGTATCATTTTTTATGGTTAGTTAGCAATTGGAATGGCACACAGTAATATATATAGTGAGAAGTTTAGACATATACATTATAAACATAATAATATTAAATACTTGCTCTTAAATAGAATTGTTTCCATTGACTATATAAATTCAAATGAAAATATTGCGGATCCCTTAACCAAAGGATTGTCGATAGAGTTTGTGTATATAATTTATTGAGGGGAATGAGCTTAAAGCCTTTAAAAGATGAAAGAGTGCAATGATGGTAACTATACCTATTTGATTGGAGATTTCAAGATCTAGGTTCAAATAGAAAACTAAGTCATATAATATTCTCTGTAGCATTAGAAAATTATTATTTCCTACTTGTTCCTATGATAAAATAAGTGATAGCTGCAGCGTGATAAAGGGTAAGCTGAGCTCTTAATGATTTTCATATCTTGGTACAAAAAATAGAGTATAACAATATACTCGTAATGAAAAACCACCTATATGAGTGGGAAATGTGGTCGTTTCTTTTAGAATTTCGATAAACGCTTAATTCTCTAAAGCACTCATGGATCTAAGAGTTGTTCAAAGAAAAATGAACACAACAGTGATAACCAAAGGAAATATCTAAGTAAAGAATTATATGAATACTCTTTTCTTGGTTTACAAAAAAGGTTGAATAGTTTAATACATCGTGTTTACTATTTAGCTGAATAAATCCGATAGTATTTCACTAAGAGAAGCTCAAAACCAAAAGTTCCATATCCTAGTGTAGCAATCTACCAAATCAGTATCTCTTAATAAATCTTTGAGTCGTTTTTAAACTGGTAAGATAATTTTAATTCATGTGGGGGATTATTGGAAACTTGTTTTAAATAAACAAATTATAGATGAATGAGAAATTAATCTCCAAGAACTCTTGGTTTTCCCACTTAAAGAACTCTTGGATTTTCTAGATTTAATTCTTGATATATGGTGGCAAATTAATAATTGATAATGGTAAGAATTAATTCTTAGTAATTCTTCAACCTTTTAGTTTCTAAAATTCATTATAAAAAAGAGGGTGAATGAAGAGTTTTTATAATTATTTTTATATTAAAAGCATGTTTGTCATTAGTTATGTTTTTACATGCTTATAGATTTAAACTCATATGAATTCTAGGTTTTTTAAAAAAACTTTCTTATATTTAGCATGTCTTGTCATAATAAACCAAATATCATTGTTCACTAGTCTAGTGTGTGTGTAGTTGGTTTTACAAATAATACTGCTCGTAAAGTTTCTAAATAAGTTTGGCATGATATTTCTGAATATCCATACGACGCACCAAAAATTATTGCATCACAGTCGCCCACAAGATCAACATTACCATAAAATAATATAATTTTATTTGATGAGAAATTATTAGGTATTAAATATGGGAACTATCTTGAAAATTATCCATATTTTTTACATTTATATGAAACAAAAGAGTACCCTTTTGATAAAATAATTTCTCTTATTAGATAACATGCTTGGTCTCTAATTGTTAAAAAAATTATGATAAAGAATAAGAGTTTTCTTAGATGCTTCTCTAGAATATTTGAAGCCGACACCAAAACTCTAGGATGGAGCTAGTATAATTTTATAAAAGGATAAAATTAATATAACAAGATTTATAATTTTTTCTTCTAATCTACATTTGTATATACAATTTGAATTAAAAATTTAAAATTAAACACAAAATATATAAACTAACAAAAAAGAGACTAAGAGTAATTCTAAACTGAATCATAACTATGAAATTAATTTAATCTTCATAATGCATTCACCATTTTATTTTTGTTGGTCTTTGTATTTATCAAATATAAAGATATAAAGTTTTTATAAAATATTAATTAAAACAAAGTATTATTCATGGATGATATTTTTTTTTAAATAAAGTAAAATAACAAAAAATAATAAAGAAAGATTCTTATATTTATTTTAATTTTTTTTTTTGGAATAGAAACAATTCCATTTGCTAACTAAACAGAATCAGTTAAGATTCTACTTGAAGCAAGAAACAGGAGACATAAGATTTCGAATCACACCATGAATATCAATAGTTTTATGTAAAAAAAAAAATCAAATTCAATCCCATCACAGAAATGCTATAAAAAATCTACTTATAAAAAAACTTTGTTGAAATTAACGAAGAAAAGTAAAAGGGAAAAGTTAACTTGCATTAGATTAAAAAAAATCCAAACTTGAATTGAAGTCAGATGTTGTTGCTTAGGAAGAAGTAGCTTTAATTGAAGGATTTAGGTCAGGGAAAATTAGGGAAAACAGGAGAGGAAGGGAATTTTTTTTTTTTTTTGGCTATTGTGTCTCGAAGTGGGATTTTTATCCCTAATGGAAAAACGAGGTTGTTTTTCTATAAAAAAAAAAAAAAGGAAAAAAAGAGAGAGAGAGCGCTTTGAAAATTTCAAGATTTTTACAGGGACTGGGCCTCCACTAGGCTCCTGGCTGCCTCAACTACAACCCACAGTAAGGAAAACTGCAGAAATAGATATACATGAGAAAAGCAAGAATTGCATCTTGAATATCCACTTCAAATGTTCACATTGAAGTTCTGAGAAATGGGAAAGTTTTGATAGAAAATCCTCTGTTTTCTTGTATCTTTGTCAAGGACAACACTTGTATATGATGAGGCTTCCCTTTCTTCTGTACTTGCTTTACTTTCATCAAAAGAAAATCCTGTTGCGAAATTTAACCAAGTATGGGGCCAACAAGAGGTCCTCAGCAATTTTTTTCCTTCTTTCTTTTTCCCTTTACTTTACTTAATTTTGACCATTGAATCAATGCTGCATTATGGACCTAATTTCTCTTGGAAATTATATCATGGAAAAATAAAAGACGAGGCAAATAACACCTCACTATCCATGCAACCCTTTGAAATAATTGATTGAAATCATTGCATTCCCATGCGAGATACTGTAATGTATTATTGGATGGATGCCCCACTTTCTCTTTTTTTTCCTTGGAAATAATCATGAGGCTAATACTGTGCGCATTTAACCAAAGTGCAAATGCAAAGAAATGTTCTTGATCATGGGCTCTAATGAAAAGAAAAATTAAAAATAGTTTTGACTTTTCCGGAATAATCCAAGCATTTGTTCACGCCAGAAACCCCACACACAAATACACATTTTCTATGTTTATACAGGGTGGATTTGCGACTTGAGAAATGGCAATGGTCATGGTGGACCCTAAACTTGAGTTTTTCTTCTTTTCATATTGTTTGGTAACTACTAGCTAGCCCAGTAGTGAAGAACAGGAAAATACCTATTGCACTTCATTGTTTAATCATTTTATACTTCCTTTTCCTCCTCTGTTCCTCTATAAATCGAGAGGGTTGCCAAGCCAAATGCACTGCACACCCCTCCAATCTCTCTGGCTCACTCACTCAAGCACGCACATACCTAGTATTGTGTATTCAGCCTATTTTTTTGGATCAAGTGAAAATGAGGACATCTTGTATGGTAGTTTGCACTCTTTTGGTACTACTTCTGGCTAAAGAACATGCCAAAGTGGATGCTGTGACATGCAGCCCAGCACAGCTGAGCTCTTGTGTGAGTGCAATCACATCTTCTACTCCACCAACTAACCTATGCTGCAGCAAGATCAAGGAACAGAAGCCTTGCCTTTGCCAGTACCTCAAGAACCCAAAACTTCAGAAGTTTATCAACACTCCAAATGCCAGGAAAGTTGCTAGCACCTGTGGAACTCCCTTCCCCAAATGCTAAATGATCTATTAGAGCCTTAATTATATGATAAGGATTTTCTTCTCTCAGTTTCTCTGTATCCTGAATGAATCATGTAGGTTACTGCATGATTAAAAGGGTGGTGCGGAGGCTTGAGAGTCGGTGCTTAATTTATCTTTAAATCTGCAGGTGTGGTATAATATGTGTATGGTGGTACTAGTAGTAGAGCACTAGTTAATGGAAATAATGTTGGTGTCATGGTCACATGTCACCAATTTCTGTCTCTGGTGTGGTTTATTGTATACTACTGGTAATTTAGAAGGCATTTTCTGTAATATTTTAAATTTTGAAATCTATGCTGGATCATTAGCTCATCACAACATGTCTGATGACTCCAGACTCTCTCTCTCTCTCTCTCTCACTCCCTCACACGCACAGCATAATCATATTTTTAGAGCAGTTTAGTCAGCAGGCAAGGTGCTTAATTTTGAGATAGCAAGTACAAGAAAATACTACATATAATTTTTCATGCGTCAAGGGAATGCCAAAACAGTAGAGCTTCTTGGCTGGCATTGATTAATTTAACTGCATTTCTTTCTTTTCTGTCTTTAGAAGGTTAATCAATCACAAGAAAACTAAATGAATGAATTCCTTTTTATTGAAATATGAAGATCCCAGAACATCATCATCCATAGTGCTCTCAATTGATCACACCATCATGAAAAAAGAATCTAGAATGCTTGGAGAGAAACTCCAAAATTCCTTTACATGTACAGAATGGAAATACTTACAAACAAAAAGAGAGTTTCTCACAAATGTAGAATGTTTGAAATTTGGTTCCAGCCCGTAATCCATGGTCTCTTATCTGTTGGCAGTGCAAAATTGAGTTCAAACATCTCCTTTGACATTTTTCCTCCTTCGCAGAACCCTACAAGTTTTGCCACTATGTCAGCACTCTCCTGTATATGCTTGGCATCATGAGGATCTGTCCACAGTTTATTAACAAACTGTAGCCTCCTCTGCTTCCCATCAAGTGGGACATTCCATTTGATGTATAATTCGTCTCTCTCTTCTGCAGTCAGACGTGAGGTCAATCTTTTTGCAAGGAACTCCTTTTCACGTTTCAGTGCTCTAATACTGCAAGACAGTATGAGACAAGAATTGTAAATATTCAATCATCTTGAAGATAAAGAAAGAAGGGAAATGCCAGTTCTAGTAAAATTGGCGAGGGAGAGAGAACCTTGATGACAGAGATATTGTAGGCTCATCTCCAAAATGAGCTGGGCTTGCATTGCCAAGTTCTGCCAAATGCTGCTGCAACCAAGTCAAGCGTCTTAGCTCCACTTCCATGTATATTTGATCAGCAGGGTCGCCCTTGAATAACAAATAAAACTGTGTCCTGTGTATTATGGATACATAGCACATATCCCACAACTCAATGATCAGCTGCCTTTGCTCCCTAAAAGTCACATGCCACGAAACTTGGGGCTGCTCTGGCTCATTTATATTTTCTTCCTCCTCTATAGTATATCCAGCTGCTTCATTTGCTTCCAGCTCAAGGACCTAAATGAATCACAATTGCAGATGATTTAAATTTCAAAACTTCGTATGAAATCAGAAAAACTGGCCGTTATATAATTTCAATAAATATGCAAATGAAAAGAACCGGTTGGTGCACTGAAAAAAAAAAATCAAAGCAGATGATAGAATAACAATTATACCTGGCAAACAAGTAGCTGCTTTTGGTATTGCAATTTGGCCACACGTTCTTTAAGTTCGGTCACGTAAGTTCTTATGCTTCTAACATTCTCCTCTGCTGCATTCTGAAACATTTTCTGCATTTTCTTCATGTTCACTGAACTTGAGCGCCGATAGCCACCAGGTGTCCCTTCCTTTGATGAGATTTCCCCCCCTTCTTCAATCTTTGTAGGAGTCTCTTTCTCAGACTCTGACATGGTCTCGCTGACTACAATGTCATCATTATTCGGAGCTCTATTTTCAATCTCACTTTCCAAAACTTGCCGAGAAGTAGACAGCGGGGAGCAAGGAGACCTTATAAAATTTTGCCTGTTGGTGCCATTACTTGAAGCCAAAGGAAGTATCTTTTTCTTCTTCTGTTGATTCTTAGCTTTTGAAGCTGCTTCACAGTTTGATTGTGGATTATTGTTTGGAAGAGACATTACTAATTTGTCAATGGACTTTTGAACATTTTCAAGTTGCTCTTCGAGATCTGCAAAAGTGCTTCCCTGTGAATGAAGCCTTGTTATTTCATCTTTGAGATTAGCATTGACACTCTTGTTAGGAGCTACAACACTTCCAATTTCAACTTCTTTTGGAACCGGTTGGATAGTGCGCATGTCCCTGATTTCTGCTTGCAGTTTAGCAATTGTCTCAGCTGCATCTTGGTTGCCTAATCTATGACAAGCCACCTCCTTCTGTAGAACTTCCAGAGCTCGATTTGCTTCCTCCCCAAGTTGCTCCTGAAGGTGTTCAAGTTTGCGAATTTCATGCATTAGCGTGAAAGGTGCAGTTGATGATTGCCTCATAGACTGCCTTAGCAACGTTTTCCTGGTTCTATCACAGTGGCTTGACTCCTTGATGTCAAGATTTGGCAAGGATGCATCAGAATAAGAGAGACATTTCTTCACTAATGGACGGGGTGATTCCAGTGTGCTTGAAACCTGTCGATCCTCTTGAAGTTTTCTGCGCAATTCATCCACCTCAGATTGCGCAAGATCTCTTTGGCGTCTCAGCTCCTCCATTTCCATCTCCATCTAGACACAATAAGATACAAAGGCCACGGATTCATTTGCATTATTATAATTTTGAAGTCAACTAAAATTAAAGTAATACGACAGCTTACCTGCCGAATTTTGAAGTCTTTTTCCCTTGAAGGGTCAGGAGTGCGCAGCTCTGCTTCCAGCCTGGCTACCTCCTTCTGCAGATGTTTCACAAGCTGCTTATCCGAAACAACCTAATAAAGTTTCACATAAAAAATATTCAGTATTTGAATTGTCATTTAAAGTCAGAAGGAAACTCAATTAAACAGGTTTAGAAACAAAAGATCGATACCATGTTGACATGGGCATTATTAGTTACTTCCTTTGCTCGTGTGGCAAAGTAAAGGGTATTTCGAGATTGTTCAACATGGGTCAGAGCTGGGCTTAAAGTGCATATGATGGCAGTACGAGCATTCCCACCAAGTGAGTGCTGCAATATGCGAGTAAGCTTCGAGTCTCTGTAAGGTATATGACCACTACGTTTCCCAACACTACATAGATAAAAACAGATGGTCAATGCAGAAAAAGAAAATTTTTTCTATGTTAAATGATAAATTTAAGGTTTATAATTGTGAGCATGTGTACATTTCGCAATTCTGTACTGCTATAGCATGTGAAAGCATGCTAAGAATAGGCTCTGACCTGAGCTTTCTAATCACAGTTGTCAGGGTCATCAGACTAAGATTAATATGGCAACCTTCCCTGAGTCTGGCACCATCTGCATGTGTCTGTGAAGCTCTTTCACTTCCAGCTAGATCAACAAAATTCTGCAAGTCATTGGTAACCCAATAGTTATTAGTTATAATCACACAAGAAATACTGCACTTTAGATGGCAACTCATTGGGCCGAAAGGATGAGCGAAATAAGGCAAGAGTTTCTATATTTTTTACCAGGCTTGCAACGAAAGATCTCACACAATCTGAATTTTCTCGAAGTGTGCTTTCTATTGTCTACATCAAACAAAAAAAAAAAAAAAAAAAAAAAAACAACAACAACAACAACAACTCACATGTTAGTTTTCATAGAAGAACTGTTATAACTTGAATCAATACATAATATGATCCGTGAACCTTACCAGCCTTATAATTTGGTGTGATCGTGAGCTAGTATCATTAAGGGCAGTTTCACCAACTTGCCTTTGCGCTACAACATAATCAGAAACAAGTTAATCAACTGCCAATTAGCAATGTATTTGCAAAGGAAGAAGCTTCACCAAATTACCTTCACATATACTGATTAGATGCCTTAAATGCTGATCATTACTTGCTGTCTCTTCTACCAACTTCTCAACCACAGTACCTTTCTGCATTTGGGAATCACAAGAAATACATAAATGAGAGAATCATTCAGAAAAGCATATGAAGTTCATTCTTGACTGCAGAAAAAAACTCATAAATGCAACAATACCTCCGGGTCATCTAGAAGCTTTAGATTGCGACCAGATTCAGAATTTAACAGGTCCCTGACATTTTCATTATAGATTTCTAGTCCAGAAATCCTAATTGTAAAATCTCTCTCTGGTGTCTGCAGTCAGTCCAAAACAAAAACCACAACTTTCTAATGAATATAGTTTTGCTATAAACTCAATAAACTAGACCAAGTAAAATCCAACTTTCTAGAGCACAATGTCAGATTTTGATGAAGCTTACATTCATTATATGCTTATAGATGTCATTAACAGCTTTATCAGTTATCCCTCTCATCGTGTATGTCTTCCCACTGCTAGTTTGCCCATATGCAAATATGGTTGCTGTAATGTAAAAATGAAAGAATTGTTTAATCCAGATGCACTACAAAAATCACATAACCTGAGATTTACCATTGAAAGAATAGGTTATATTACCATTTATGCCCATCAAAGCAGACAAAGCAACATTTTTCACTCCATCTTCATAAACAGCTTCAGTTATACTAGAAGGACCAAAAACTTTATCTGAAAGCGGAAAAACAAAAAACAAAAAACCTTAATTAAAGCATGAAATCACAAGAAACTCTCTTATATAATTCAAACAACAAAAACAAAAAAGAAAGCTGCAATTAAATTACCAAAAATGAAAGAGGCCGGTTGAGCTGCTCGTTCTTGAGGGGGTGGCTTAAAGACAATAGTATGATCATCAACACAGTCCCAAGCAATTTGGTCCTTAGCTAACTGCTCCTTCTTGTTTAAAGGCCTTAATCTTACAGTAACTACAATCTTCTCCTCTTTTGCTTTAGGCCCTCCTGGGGTTGTTGCTGGTGTCCTGTCAATCTTAGAAGCTGGTGTTCCAGGGGTTCTAAGTGTCATCTTTTTTGGTCAAAATCTACTCTTTCCCTTTACAATTCACTCACAAGAGACCCGAAAATGGAAATCACCAGCCTCTGCCTCTCTCACTGGAGAGACTAACAAAAAACTGGGACCTCTCTGTCTTGGATGCAGAATTTGTTTATACAAATAAATAGCTGCCAAATCCAATTCAATAAAAAGATTAGAAGTTGCATCGAAAGACTCATTTCTTCTCCTGACCAAGTTCTTTCAGAAAATCAATTTCTCCAAATTAAAACAGCAGAAAATTGAAAAAGGAAACAAAAAGCTGTAAACTTTACTCCATTATCGGTTCACTTTCTATTAGATCCAAATTGATTGATCAAATAAATAATAATATGCTTTAATGGCCCAAAAAAATTTTAAGTTTTCCTATTAACATTCTTTCCAAATTCATGCGTTATCCGGTAAATTAAATGAAGCACAAATCAATCACAAAAAAAGTAAGTTCCTTACCATTTTTAAGATGGGTTTTCGATGATCAATATAAACTAAATCATACGTGGAAAGTTACTCAAAACCCTCTAAATTCTAACCAATTGAAGCTCTAAGATCTAATGTCTTACCTTTTAAAAACCATAAGGATTTAAAAATAGAAAACATTATGGGACAAAAAGTAAATGAAACAATTACCTACAGGAATCTCAAGCCGAGGTCTCCAGATAAACAAGCAGATCCAGAGAAGAACCGATAAGAACTAGCTCTTTTTCAGAGAGAGAATGTAAGAGGTGGGTTTTTGCAGGGGTTAAAGAGAGAGAGAGGGTCTGCTCTTTTCATTGCCTTCTTTATGAAATGAAAACCTGTGACCAATTTGAATTTGATTTCTAACGGCTAGTTCGTTTCTTTTCTTTTCTGAGGTTCTGATTTCTTCATTTTTAGGGCAAACTACACATATACCCTCAATCAATTGAGTGTGTTTCAATTTGGTCCTCTTTATTAATAATGGCTCCCATATTACCTTTGCTTTACCAAAATGGAAAGTTCCAATCCAATCTTCCCAAATTGCGAAAAAATAAAATTTTCAATTGCACACGTGGTCATTTTTCTTAACATTATTGATTTTTTTTTTCCATAATCACTAATTAATAGCATATAGGCGTTTAATCAAATCAATTATCAAACATTATGAATGATGGACGAGTTTGTTTTTGGGTGTTTGAGAGTGTAATAATGATTGTTTTTTAAAATATTTTTCACTCAAAAATATATTAAAATAATATTTTTTTTATTTTTATAAAATTATTTTTTATATCAGTATATTAAAACAATCTAAAAATATAAAAAAATTAATATTAAATAAAAACAAATTATTTTTTTTTAAAAAACTATTTAGAATATAATTTCAAACTGTATCTAAATAATCTATAGATAAAAATAAAATATGAATTTTATATATACTAAGGGCCCTTTCTCATGATTTGGCATTATTAGGCTTTTAGACTTCTTGTCAATTTTATAATTTATGTGTGTAGTTGATTTTTTTTAATAACATAGTGTGGTAAAATTTTTAAAATAATACAAGCTGAATTTTTTTTAAAAATAATATAGTTTGAACAATTTTGAATATCATTTTTGCTTACAATTTTTATTGGTAATAATGATTGTTTCATCATATTTTATAATACATGTTTTCTTATAAATTAATTAATCTAAATAAAAATCAATTTAAAATTTTATAAATATTAAATAATTAAAAGATAGAATTCAAGATACAATAGCTATGAAAAAAATAAATAAAATGATGTGATGAAAAAAAAAAAAAAAAATTAATAATAATTCACCAAAAACACGCTTCAATTTCATTTTTAACATTTTTAATAACGTTAATATATCTATGAAATGATTCTAACTGATTAAAAAAATAAGAAACGTATGAATTACACACCCGATTATAATACCTGAAGAAAAGAAATTGGGAATTGGGATCTTAATTTTTTTCCAGATTTTAATTCAAGTTATATGGTTGATGTGAGGATGAGTTTCGACCAGGAGGAGGATAAAATTAGGGCTTATTTACTACGGTAGGTTATTATATCTGAAGATGAAAATATTTTAAAACATATTAAAATAATATTTTTTTATTTTTTAAAAATTATTTTTAATATTAATATATTAAAATAATATGAAAATATTAAAAATATATTAATTTAAAATAAAAATAAAATTTTTTTTATTTCTGTTTAAGCAGGTTTGGATTTGATTGAAATACAAGCGGGGCTCGACTGGATTGTGTTGAGAAGATAGAGATTGACACTGCGAAGGGGGTTTTGGTGACTGTCCTTGGTTAAGGGAAGAGGAAAAACAATAATGGGTTTTCAAAGGGCTGGTGACAGGGTTTTTGGTATTGCAGTAGCTGTTGTGGTTGTGATTTGAAAAAAATTATTTTATAAAAAGTATTTTTAATTAAGACTGGTTTGAAAAAATAGATGTTTGGTTAAAATTATGATTAAAATTGAGGTTGAACAAAAAGTAGTTTAATGTGTTTGGTTAAAAAAATGCTTTTCAAATTGAGGTTATAAAATAATTAAAAAATATATATATATTAATAATTTTTAATTTAAATATTATAGATTTAACTAGTGTTATTACATCATGAAATAAATAATATTGATATCAAATATTTTTTATTATTCCATTTAACTATGTGCAATGTCATCACATACGAAATCTATCCAACAAGAACTATATTTTTCATGGTTTCTTAAGCGCGCAACAACAAAAACTGAATTTTTTTTTAACTGGGTCGGACCCGGCAAGAACATAATTGGAATTGCGATCAAATTCCACAAATACTACATCATCATGTGATATCTTTCTAATTTATGTAGTGTTATTAAATAATATTAAATACTAGTTTTTCGAGTAAAACACATTTTTTTAAAAAAAATTTACAATTTCATTACATACAAAAGTCATTCGACAAGAACTATAGTTTCCATGATTTTTTGAGCGTACAATAAAATTAGGTAAAATATTATCAGGAATAAAATTGAGATTACAGTACGAGTAAATGTAATTCACCTTAAACTAATTTAAAAAAAAACAAAAAAAAAATATTTTTCACGTTCACGTGAACAATGCGAGTGAAATCAATTAACTGCACTGGTTTTTCGGGGAAAAAAAAACTAAACTTTTCACACTGGTTTTTCAAAAAAAGAGCATGGCTCAACTGTTCATTAAAAATACCCACGAAAATGCTGCTTCTCCAAATCTTGCAGTGCGGCAGCGAAAGTTAGTGAGGCCTACCAAGCAAAATTATTATTTTTTTTTGCTTTACAAAACATTGATATATATAGTTGCGGGTGAATTCACCTGTAGCCACATTACCAAACAGCCACTCAGTGGTTGTTGAAGATGGTGCGATGAGGTCGGTGGGCTTGTAATGGTTGTAGAGGAGAGGCTGTGGCTTTGGCGAGCGGAGCTTTTGATGGCGCGAATGGTTGATGGTGGTGGATTTGGTCGAGATAAGGAAGATAAGGCGAGGTTTTATTTGTTTCTGCATCTTAAAAATATTTTATTTTTTTTATTGTAAATTAATATTTGATTGTAAAAATATCAAAGGATAGGAAAAAATTGTGAATTAATTTTTAATTCAGAAGACTATTTGGTTCAGAAAAATAATAACTTTTGGTTTTTGAAAATGTGAGATCTGTAATAGAACAATACATGTTTTAATTAATGATAATGTTTTGTTACTATTTCATAATAAAAGAGATTAATAAGATCATGAGAAAAGAAACATATTTGTTTAGAGAGATAAATATATAAAAATAAATTTGGTCTCGAGATAATTTTAAAATAAATTTTTATTTTTTTAAAATAAGAGGTATCGCGAGAGAATATGTTTTTAGAGACAATATTTATTATTTTTTATCTTTAAAATATCCTTATAAAAAACAATTAATTCTAAAATTATTCAATTAAAACATGTAAGAATAAAAATAATTTTTAACTCGGCTTGAAGATTAATCTTTTGAGACAATATTTATTATTTTTTAATTAATATATGAGATCTTTCCATTTCTATTTTTAGTTTACCTTATTTTTAAACAGTATTGGTCATGTTTGTATTTTGTAAGGAGGAGCATCCAAGTCAATTGAAGAAATTAATTAGACACTGTCACGTCTCTTCTGTGAAACTTCCTGGCAAAACACTTGGTGATTTCTTGGCCATTACATATATTGATTTCTTGGCCATTACCTTTATTGATTTCTTGGCCATTACATAGACTTTTATTTTCTTTGTGAAAGCAAATAAGAGGCCCCTTGTCTACATTATTAGAAGGTACACCTTAACATTTGCCCAAGCTTCCTCTGTGTGTTGAGCCACCAGTTAAATCCCCTTCTCCTACGTTGAAGACTCTTCTCTTCACGTTCTGAAACAGAAAAATGGCTGCCCATCTTTTGTTCTTACTCTATCGACACCACCCCATCATCACCATCTTCCTTGTCCTAATCCTTGCATCAACATCTTGTGGTGAGGTTGATAATAAAGATTACAGAGACTGCGAAAAGCATTTTAATTGTGGAGTCTTATCAAACCTTTCTTATCCTTTCTGGGGAGGTGATCGACCTGAAGTTTGTGGACATAAAGGGTTCGAGCTCAAGTGTGAAGAAGGTCAGCTCCCTATAATACCGAGTGACACACTAGAATTCCGCCTATTTCGTTTAGATCAATCTTCCAGGTTGATGACTCTGCAGCTAGTGAATTCCCAATATTACATTTGTCCTTCTCAAACTTTAACCAATTCAAGTACTAAGAGTGACATCCATGTCTTCGGCTATGACCTCAACCTTAAAAACCTGAACTTACTTTACAACTGCACGGTCCCGAGCTCGACGCTGGAGCAAAATAGAATTTCGAGGTCGTATTGTAGTGAATATAGTGGCAGATCATTCTATGGAAGTGATGATATCTTGGAGAGCAGTAGTGGGCTAGACCAAACGCAATGTAGCATAAGGTTCAAAATCCCCATTCCAGCTGAGTCTTTTCGTCGACTAACGGGTGACAAACCAGAATTGGAGCAAGTTTTAAGAGAAGAGTTTAACGTGTCGTACAAGTATGATCAAGGTCCTTCAATTTGCGATGGATGCATGGCTTCGAAAGGAATATGTGGAACCAACTTGACTGATCCCAATAGAGAGTTCTTGTGCCTTTGCCGTGACCACCCTTATCCTTTTGTGTGCAAAGGTCAGCTAAGTATACCTTTTCCTTTTTTTTTCTCTTCCCTGTTATATGTTTTATTATTCATTTCAGTGTGTTTCGTGTTATTTGTGTGGGCAATTAAGTTAGTTGGGTAATTAGGGTTGATAATTAGGAAGAGGGCTTAATTTGTTCTTGTTCGGAACTCAAAATTAACTTTCCAATGGCATTAATGACCGATTAGAAGCCCATTAACCCATCTATCATAGGAAAATTGTTAAGCAATAGTTTCTGCAAGCTAGTCCTTCTAGTTTTTATTTTATTAAATCTCTAGATTACCCTTTTTATTTTTTCTTAAGAAACATTTTGGCTGACCCCACAAGAAGGTGAGCTTGGGTGTCTTAATATTAATTAATGGAAAATGACTTCCCCAAGTCTAGTTCGAACTTGTCAACGGTCCGCAAATATCTTATTTCCTTACAATCCATCCTCTTTTGGATTAGAACTAGATTGATGGCTGGTGTTTTACTGCGAGTCGGTTAATTTCTTTATAGTTAAAAAAAAATAATGCTTTTTGATGAAGGAATCCAAGCTTTTCCTTCATCACTCTTAGTTTCAAACTTTCTTTCACTAAAACCCTCACTTTCTTCCCTTTAAATTCCTTCTCCCCATCCATTTTAATTGCGTTTTCCACCCATACTCATGATTAATCACACTTAATGTCTCAAATTATGGAAATTTCTCTCCATTTTTGGATAAATAAATCATCTCCCCCCTTCGTCCAAGTCTGGACAGTTGAGTATATAAAGAGGAAAGGGTGGCACTGTTCAATTTATTTACAAATTTATCACTCTTCTATGCCTTTATGTGTTACTGCTTGGCTATTACATAAATCATGAGTGCGGGAGGTTCAATCCATCGCAGGATAACATATTAAGAGACTTCTTTAAAAATTTCATCTAGATCTAATTGTAGTGTGAGAGCTCTACATGATAGTATAAAGCTGATTAGTAGGTTATTTTTTATTTAAAAATATAATTTTTTTTATCCAATCCTTGTATAAGTCATATTAATTATTCAACCAAATCATCAAAACCATTTAATATTTTACCTTTTTATCATTTAATTTATTCATTACTCATTACCATTTTATAATAATGTTATTGATTTTTAATTGGTGCTTGCTCTTAACATTTCTTTGTACCATTTTTTCTAGTAATTTATTATTCATAACCTTATTAATTCTTTGAAATTATTTTTCTTATTTTACTTTTTTTTTATCCATCAAAACTTGTTACCTTTTTCACCATTCGGTAACGCAATGAATTTTGAACTTAAAATTTGTAATTTTCTTTTCAATTTCATTAATACCTTTAAATTTATCCATGGAGATGATACTCTTCATTACACATAATATTTATTATTATTTTTAACTTTGTTTTTTTACTAGGTGGGTTTTACTATCCTCGTTCTTAACAAATTCTATTTATATCAAATAAAAAATAAAAGTCTGTTTTTAAAATTATAAAAAATACAAAATAATTTAAAACAAAACTACCTAGTATTCTAATATTCAAAAAGCCGAGAGAAGGTACTAATTTAAATTTCAATAAAAAGATTAATGAATTGATAAATTTAAAAAAGAACTTGACTACTCATATAAATAGTGCTTCAGATAGTACAATAAAAAAAATCTCAATTTGTTTTAATGTATTAGTTAATGTAGTTATCATAATTAAGCAATAAAAACAAAATATATGCTAGAAGGTGAGACCTCGTCAGCAAATTAGTTAATTTGAAGAGCTTGAGACACCTCAAATGACCATAAAGCGAGCGATCGTCGAATGAGAGCTCTGCCTGCTTGTCAAAGTCAAAGCCAAAGTACAAATATTTATAGAAACCTGAGAACTGACCAATGACCCTAAGAGAACCATAAGTCTTCTAGGGCCAACGTGGATTCTCACTTATCACTAGTATATATATACATGCAACCGAGTCAATAGCTTATTAATTAACAAAATATTCAACAACTAGCACTACCAGGAAAATTATTGTATAAAAATACCGATGATTTTTTTTTTTAATTTTTTCAACAAATAGTGTTATCCATGTGTACCCTCATCGGTAAAAATATTTCCAATGAACTCCTGCCAAAAT
>Ga0307517_10003640_pt1 | contig 23957 bp, 31 predicted proteins | sample 23_EM_MG_FD_194515 | JGI IMG/M metagenome (GOLD analysis project Ga0307517, IMG submission 194515) | Populus trichocarpa ectomycorrhiza microbial communities from riparian zone in the Pacific Northwest, United States - 23_EM | ecosystem: Host-associated > Plants > Roots > Unclassified | place...
AAGGCTTATAAGTGTCCAGGCTTTTTTCTTTAATTTTGGTAGGCTTATTATTTTCTTTGGTTTCATTAGTGTCTCCCAAACAACGTTTACACAATCTTAATTTGTTTATTTCGTGAATTTGCATTTTTCCTCTTTTCTAAACAACAACGTTTTTCTTTAATAAAGGTTTTCCAGTTTCCCAATTCTCCACAATCCTCACATCTGTAATAAATTGTGCCTTCAATTAGTTTGGTTTTCATGTAAGTGTCAGGTTTAATTTTCGTTTTATACAAGGGGTGGTGTAATTTCTTTAATCCAGTCCACAGCCAGGTCAAGGTTTATGGACTGAGAAGAGAAACTACTCTTCAAAATCACTAGGATCAATTTCATCAGCCATGATTGCAGCAGCCTCTTCTTTGGTCATGGCTTCGTCAATCTCTTCCTCAATTTCGATTGCAGATGAGTGTCCGAGTGGCGTAACTTCAACATAATTTTTAATGCCCTGTTTCTTCATTTCGAGGATAATTTCTTCTCCTTCGCCAATTTCAGCAAAACGCTGTACTAGGTAAGACAGTCCACCCTCTTTGTCTTTAAGTTTGGTGTCGTAAATTTTCTTTTCGCCTTTTTCTTCTACAAAATATCTAACCCATTCAATTTCTTTACCGGTTGCAGGATCAGGCTTACGGATTATCTTATCTTCGAGGATTTTAACTTTGTGTTGTCCTGTACTTTGGACACCACCTTTAGGCAATTTCTGCCCCAAGCGAAGTTTCGGAAGTATCCCCGCCTTCGCTAATAACATTTTCGAGGTTATCATTTTCTTTAGGCTTAATGGTTGAAATATCAAATCCAAACTTTGTCATTTCCGCAATCTTTTCTTCGTTATTCTTTGTCATCTCCTTCCCGTCTTTAACCCTAGTAAGTACCCTATTCCAACTTTCCACTATTCCACCAAATTGAGTATTGAAGTCATCGGGTGTTTCAAGATTATAATTCCGTTTCAAATAAGATGAATACTCAACATTGAAATTTTTAGTAAATCTTTGAGTTTCAGGATCAAAGACTATTTCTGGTTCTTTTGGTGGTTCAATCTTTTCGTTATAAAATTTTGAAACGCTTTTAATTTTATCGCTATACCTTTTTAATAATTCTTGATCGTCTGGCAAAATAGGTATTTCAGCCATTCTTAGGTCATCTCGACAAATGTAAAGCAAGGTAAAAGGAAGTTTCGTATTGTACGCATAATGAAACGCTTGTAAGTCATGTCCTGCAAGTCCTTTGCCTGTGTAGTAGACTTTTTCAATTCCGAATGAGGAAGTGCTTTTTACTTCAATTCCCTGCTCTGGTAATCCGTTAGGAAAGTTAGTTTTAAAGTACTGAAGAATTTGATCCGTTGCTCTTGTAAACATTTCTGGCAACATCAAGTTTTCAATCTCCTTTTTAGCTTCATCGTATCGAGGGATACCACCAGCTAAGTGGTCAATCTTTCCTGTAACCTGTAGACCAAATTCGTTATTATCAACCCACTTCTGACTTTCTTTGTATATACCGGAACGGATCAAAATAAGTTTTACAATCCACTCGAATAAATTTCCAGCTTCAAACTTTCTTTTAGCTCTAGCGTCAAATGGGTTGCTTACAGGCTCAGCTAATAATTTTAAGTAAATATCAAGGTCTTGTTTACCAAGTTCAGAAGCCCACAATCTTTGTCTTGCAACCATTGGTCTTTCTTCTCCTTGGTCAATAGAGGTGTTCCAAACTTTTGATATTTGCCAAGTTTTAATCTCCATAATCTTCTTCCTCCAATACTTCTCCGTCTAATTCGGCACTAGATAAATTGTTATAGCTTGATGAATAATCCATATGTTTAAGTTTAATTATTTTTAACCTTGCCCTAGCTTTACGGTTCTCTAATCCTCTGGCCTTCGCCTCAATGCCGTCAATTCGGCAGGTAAGGATCTTCAATCCTCTGTCTAGGGCAAGATTTTAAATACTCCTAAGCCAGTAAAATAAACAAAGTCTATTTTGGTAAACTCCTTGGGAGTACCATTCTTCAATTTCTTTTATCGGCATAAATTTATTTGAGTAGTTGTTTTTAAGCACCGTTTTTGAGCTATATCCGATCCAATCATTAGGAGTCCTAAGATAATTACTGATACTAGAATGACCATGAAAGCGTCTAAGGCGTGGGATAGTAATCCGGAAAGGGTGTCTTTAGTGGTTACTTGAGTTTTATAGTCTTTTATTTTCATTTTTGTTTTAAGGTTTTTGTTTAGAGGAAGAGCGAGCGACATTCCTGGCACTTGCTCATTCCCCCTCTAAACGGAATGTTATTTAATCGTAGTACTCTTGTGATTCTTGCCTGTAAGCTTCAAACCCAGGATTACAATCTTTTTCATGATTCTCAGGGTCAATATCCATTTTTTTACATACAGGACATCGTTTTATTTCATTACTTATCATATTTCGACCTTTCTTTATTAATAATTTGCAAGGGGGATAAAGCGGTAAAGTAAATGGCGACCGTTATCCCCGCCTTGTTCTTACGTTTCGCTTCCTTATTGAGGAATAAGCAAGCTCTACCCGTTAGGGAAGTCGTAAGGAACTTAGGTGATTTCTCACTTATCCCCAGCCCCATATAGCCACAGGGAGGGAGATAAAATAAAAACCCCTGATAGGTCAGGGGCTTAAATAAGCCTTAATTAGGTGTACTTGCGATGTTAGTAACACTTCACATCGCAAGTACACCACTGACCTTTAGTCCAAGATGATGTACTTGTTAAATAACTATATTTAAATTATATACTAACTTAAAATACTTGTCAACGGTTATTTAGCTTTGATTGTGGATAACTTGTCTACTGGATATTTATCCCAGCGGTATACTTGTCTTTTATGATTATTAAGAAGAAGCGCAATCTCCCGATAGCTTAGTTTTTGTTTTCGGTATTCCTTAACTTTTTTTATCATTTTTAAATCTGGTTTTGGTATAGGCATATACCAATATTAGCAAAATAACAATATCTTGTCAACGCTTATTATATCTCCTATAAGCACTTTCCATCATTTCTTCATTCATGACAGTATAGATCCGGCTACTTTCAATTTTAGCATGACCCATCATGTCAGCTATAACATTTCCATTCGCTCCTTGCATGGATAGGTTCCGTCCAAAGTGATGACGGAATCTGTGAGGGTTAGCGGTAAATCCTAGTCTAGCTTCCTTGGACAATCTTTTAAGCAAAGCTTCAAGTGCATGGTCTCCCCATCGCTTACCACAATTCCAAGTGCCATGAGCGGAAATCCATAAACAGCCCTCGTCCTCATATTCTTTAGATTTTAAAAATTCTGATCGAGCAGCGATATATTCTTTTAAATATTTGTTTGTTTCTTTTGTCCAAAATACCATTCGGACAGGTTTTATTCCTTTTGATTTTTCAGTAACAATAACAGTTCGCATCTTAACTAAATCCATATCCTTAACTTGCATAGATAAAAACTCATTCAATCTAGTACCTGTATCAAACAGAACACGGAGAGCGGTCATGTTCTTGAGTCTATGGATATTCTTAGGGTGATGCTCTAAAGCGTCAAGTAGTTTCTTTAAATCTTTCTCTTCCAGTATCTTAGGAAATTTAATTTCTCTATCCGGTAAGGGTATTAAGTCAGGATCGAGGACATGCAACCCTTCTCGCTTCCAGTGTTTAAAAAATTGCTTCCAGGCACTGCATTTAGCGGTGAAGGTATTTCTATCCCAACCTAGTTGCTCCATCAGTTCCATATACTCTATAATCTGATGGCTTTTTATCTCTTCTATCTCACAGTTCCTAAAATGAACGCACAAAAGGCGTATATGCGTATTATAGGTACTCATACTAGACACTCGATTCTCGTACTTTCCCCACGCTAAATATTTGGTTAATGCCTCTGACAGCTTCATAAGGGTTTAGTTTAGCCATCTTCTAATAGTATACGATCGTACACTAATTTAAAAGTGGATAAATAAAAACACCCTGTGGCTATCCAGCGGTATTTTGGTTAGATTGTTATTTCGTTGCATTTTATCAGTTTTTATTTTTTTGTCAAGCAATTTAAAAACCGCCCACACCTGAATCTTGCGGAAAGAGGCATGGACGGCATCAGGCCAAAAGGGGCCTGACACACAGTATAGACGTTTCTAAACCTCCTGTCTATACAGAATTGTTCGCAAGATTCAATATACCAAAAGACTACTCTTATAATAACAAAAAGTAAATAAAGTTTACATAAAGATTTAATAAAGAAAAGCTGGAGATTTGTCCACAAATTCGATTATGTGGTAGGATGTGGATAAGTAGATATCTTCCCATAACTAAGTGTGCTATAATAAAAATAATTCAATTCCGTTACGAGCGGACAGCCGAGAAGCCACACACGAGGCCAAACTGTTTAAAAGCGTAGACTCTAGGAATAGCAATATTCCTTGAGCTCGTAACTTAGGGATTAACTTCCAGTCGTTAATTCCTAGAGTCTCGGCTTTTGAGCAGTTTTTCTATAAGAAACAAAAAAACACCTTTCTTAAAGGTTAATAAGTGGGATAGGGGTCTATAGTTTAATGGCAGAACGCCTCTCTCCAAAAGTGACGGTACGGGTTCGATTCCCGTTAGATCCACCAGTATATAGAAATAGTCACTAGCCTGCTTATTAGCCTCTAAAAGAGGTGTTTTAAATTGATTTTTCTGTCCTATTAAATTAGTTCATATTTTTGTTTCTGTCAAGGGCTAACATGTGTAACGTAATTATAGCATAAAAGTTATCAACAGGTAATAAATGGGGAGATTTTACTCTCCCCCACTCTAAGCCGCCTTTTTATGGATCACCTCCTGAAATATATGCTTACAGCCAAGTGTACTGCATCTTATTACCTGTTTTGGAACAAGTAACTTACATACAGGACAAACTTTCTTTGTTACTCTTGTCGTTGTTTCGTCTTTTACGGTCATCTACCTGCTCCTTGTTCGGGTTGTGGCGTAAACATACATACGCCTTTACATGTGTGTCGGTGCTTTCAACAATTGCGTGATTCGTAGGTGCGCTACAATGGTAACAATAGCGACTTGTTAAGCCGTGTGTCATGGTTCCTCCTAATAACAAACTTATAGCTGGGGTCGAGTTGATTAATTAATTATTTGTTCCTGTTGAATGCGAAATTGGTTTTATAGAATAATCTACATCAAGTTTACAATTCTTTCTCCAAATATCATCGTAAGTAGCATGGCACTCTTGTTTGACTAAATCTTTTAATGCTTCCGTTTTTGCTCCTGGTTCACAGGAAGCGTCCAAAAGGGTTAAAAGTCTTCCTAATAATTGTTGACTTATAGAATACTGAACGTAACTATTTAAATGCACAACGAAACTGTTGAAATCTTCATCCCAAGTATCGGAAGTTGATCCGACAGGGGGTATGTTTTTTAACATAACGTAACCTCACTTAACTTGACCCCATTTATAAATTTATTAAAGAGCTAACTTGAGAGTACAGAGGTTAGGTAAACCAACTTAATTAAAAGTTAGATAACCCCCATACACTCAAGCTCCGATGCTAGATTGAAGATTGTATCATCGGCTTGAGCAAGGTTAAGCTTGTGGAGTAAAATACTGTCTTCCTACCTCCCAAAACCCGTGAAGCGCACCTGCTAAAACAGCGGCAAAGACTACCAAGCCGAACTTATGATATGCATCCACGCTATCAAGGGCGAATGAGGAAACGTCTATTGAGAACACCGCACTACCTGCACCAAATACAGCACCTTTGGCAAACTTCATTAACACTAATTTATAATCCATAAATTTAATCCTTTAATACATCTTTTAATTCTAATTTTTCTTCGACCTTGAGCCTGGATAATTTAACTCTGATCTCATTTTCAGATTGAATTCCCTCTCCTACAATCCATTTTTCACCATTATTCCCTTCCCATAAGTTATTGACTGACAAATCATTTATATGAGGCATATTATCTCCACGCTAGACAATAGATTACCAATATCCAATGAGCTGCAGATATAGCAATCGACGCTAGAGTAATTAATAAAAAATCCCATTTGGTCATAAATTTGTTGTTACCCTGTTAAAATCTAAATCTTTAAAAATATCTTCCAGCTTCCTATTTTGCAGATCAACCACATCAGTAGTATCGTTTAAACCATTTACATAATGCAGGTAGTGGGAGAGTTCGTGTACCAGGGCGTGGGTAATCAGTCTCATGCCCGGGTAGTAGTCATCCATGTCAGATTCCGCGCAGGATATTTGGATGTGAGCGGGGTTAGAATTTGTGGTCCATCCGAGAAGTCCGCTCGCTTTCTTTCCTAATACAGCGCCTTGCCATTCCCGAGGATTTACGATCAGAGCTACTATATCTGCCGGTGCATTACCACTCGTAAAGGATAGCGGCATCACTGATTGGTTAAAATAACTATTGGCTATGACTTTATAAAATTGTCCGTCCAAGGGAAACATTACATCTTCATACCACCAGTTTTTAACTTCGGTTTTCAGGGGAAAGAAATTAACCTTCAGCTTGTTGTTTGTCCAGGTGAGTATCTGACTGGAAAGCTCATCTAAAAATTGCAGATTCCAATTAGGTTGATTATTAAAGAACACGGCGTAATTGAGTTCGCACTGCCCGAGGTTAATTTTAAAGGGTGCACGGATAATTCCGTAAATCTTGTTTACCGGTACTATACGGCCGTAATTAACCTTACCGTCTTTGTGGAAATTAGCCTCTACCACGGTCATTTTTACAGGGTCAAGGATAATAGCCACATGACCGTTTCCTAGCCCCATAAACGTACCCTCAGAGGTCACAACCACATCCCCTACCCTATATCCTCTACCTACTTCAGCTATATTAGCTGCGATAATCCCATTCCGATCAACATAGGATTTCTTTTGAGAATATGAATTACCTACTGGGCCAAAAGACATGATCTTTTCAGCCCACAAAGCGCACTCTCCTCCATAGCTTCCAGCAGGATATTGTTTTTGTAGTATGTCTCGTAGATTCATAACGTCTTAATAAGTATGAAAAACTTACTTAAAAAATTTATTACTGATAAAATCTTTCAAAAGATCAATTACAAAGGTCAGGATAATCATGGCAATACCGCCGATGGCCGAAAGCCACGCCCAGTTAATCTTATATATTGTCGCGCGGCGATTATCATTGCCCTGTAATATTAAAATATCCCCTTCGCTCTTAGTAACACGGCCATTAGTCTTAATGGTCTGGACTTCGACGCTCTGAAGTGTGTTCTCGATATTAGCGAGCTTTTCCTTCATTTTATTTTTATCCTCATTGTCCTGTTGAATGTAGGTGATGAGAATTTTATATATCTCGTCAATTCGGTCAGACATGCTATAATTCATAGGCCACGTACAAGCACGGCAATTAATGTTCCTACATGGGAGCCGAGGGAGAGATCCCTAACTAGCTTGTACCTAGCGGCTCCCCTTATGGGGATTTTTTTATTCTTCGAGAGCTTCTTCCGCAGCAGCTGCCTGGGGAACTCCATTATCCACTTCTGCTTTAGAAGGAAGCTCGGCTAATTTAGTTTGGTTATCAGTTATCTGCTTTTGTAAGTTCTCGGCTATTTGATCTGAATTAAAAGGTTCGCCGTTTATACTTAGTTGCATTGTGAGTCCGTCAGAATTTTTCATTAATACCCTACTGGTCCTAAAGATTACGTAGTCCTCATAAGTCATGCTATAAAACTTACCTGATACGTCTTTTTTAATTTCCATTATTTTCCTTTTTTAAGGTCATTGATTTGACCTTTTAAATAATCAATATCATGCTGCTGTTTGTCTAGTTGCTGTTGCTGTTTTTGCACCTTAGCTTCTAGCGCGTTTTGCCTAAACATTATCCCGACGATCTGATTTTCCATATCTTTAAAAGATTGGACGAACAAAGCAACCCAGTGATTCAGATCAGCTAGGCCGTGGACTTTCCCGTTCTTTTCTACTGTTGCCATTTTAGAGTCAATCTTTTGGACATCATCGGCAATTAAGGAATATTGAACTCCATTTTTGTTAGGGTCATTTTCAAAACCTTTGTTAAATTCTTTTGTCCAATTAAAGGAAACTGGCTGGAATCTCAACACTTCATCTAATCCGACATTTAAGTTTTGGATATTAGTCTTGTATCTTCTGGCAGAAGCTAAACAAGCTACCGAATCGTTAATCAATTCACCGCCCGCGCCAACACAAACTACACCAGTCTGAAGACCAGCTGAAGTGGTAAGATTAGGGGCCGCTACCGTACCATTAGCCACAAAGCCATAATTAGGAGTAGAAGAACCTATCCCGAATCTCCCTGCTTGGGTTAAGGTAAGTAATTGTGTATCAGTAGAAGATGAAACAACAAAAGGGTTAGTACCGCCTGCACCTTTAACCGAAAGGGTGGCTATGGGGGTTGATGAACCGATGCCAATACTCCCATTCCCTAATACAGTTAATAAAGAAGCCCCTGAAGAGGATGCTACTGTTACTAAATTAGTGGTTGCTCCAGCCACGCCTTGCACGGCAAGAATAGACCCTGGGGTTACCGTACCCACACCAAGCCTGTCGTTGGAAATCGCTACACTAGCGTTGCCGCTGGTATTACCGAATAACAAACGTCCGCTAGTATTACGATATGCTATATCATTGGTAACGGAGTTAGAAAAATAGTTACCGGCAGAAGCTACGAAAGCTATCCAAACGCTGCCGTCAGTTCCGCCAATGGAAGAAGGTCCTCCGGTAGTTAGTTGGAGCTGGGCACCGGTGTTACTGTTAAACAAATTCAACTTCATTAATTGTACTGTACTGCCTCCGGAAACAATTTGGTCCCATGAGTAGCTTTGGGTATCCGTAGTCACCGGTTTTAAGTTGAAGAAGTTTACCTCGGCCGCGCTTCTGACGTTAGTCGAAATAGCCAAACCGCCGTTTAAAGGGTCGGCAGCAGGGACAACACCAGGCTCGTTATCACTGACCCTAAGTGTTTTGCCGACGATATTTACCCCGCTTGTAGGACTGGAAGTGCCAATGCCAACATCTCCATTAGACAAAACAGTGAGCAAAGAAAGACCAGAAGAGGAGGCCATATTAAGCAATCGAGTAGTAGAGCCTGCTGTACCTTGCAAAGAAAGCCTAGATCCTGGCACGCTCGTGCTAATACCTACATTACCGTTATGCGCTACCCAAAGGTAAGAAGCGCCAGAGGAGGAAGCTACATCAAAAGCAGCGGTAGTCGTCGCGGCGGTGCTGGTGGCGATATCTTGGACGGTTAATGTCGCCCAAGGGGTAGAGGTGCCTATCCCAATCCTTCCAGTAGATAACACTCTCATTCTTTCGGTAGTAGAAACTCCTGTGCGGAAAATAATATCACTACCGGAAACAGTGCCGCCGTCTAAATACAACTGTCCTGGGAAAGAACTAGAGTTACCGAAGAATTGGGCCCCTGCGCCACCACTTAAGCCACCACCATACATACGGAAAACATTAGCCCCAGGAGTATAGAGGTTCATATCCGCAGCACTATTTACGGTAGAAGCACCACCTTGATCGGCGTTCAAATAAAAGTTTCCAGAAGAGGCGTTAAATACCATATTACCGTTATTATCTGTACGCAACCAAGATTTTGTGCTGCCAGCAAAATTAAAGGACAATAAGCTTGCGGTACCACCCGGGTTGTCAATGACTAAAGCAGAGCTACCAACAGCATTAGTTGAGTTCGTCTTGCTAATTGTTAAAGTGTAAGGAGGTGTGGAAGTACCAATACCTACATTACCAGTGTTTCCTTTTACAATAAGCATTGAAGTATTAGTGGAAGTACCTACTTGAAAAGGGTCAATAGCAGAAGTTCCTTGAATATTAAAAGCAACAGTAGAAGATGTTGCGTTAACGCCTGCGACGGTGCCGTTGTCCCAAAGAGATCCATTACCCAAAGTCGCCAAACCGGTCCAAACAGCAACCTTACCTATTTGAGCAGGAGTGGAAGTGGTGATTGAGCTAGATCCACCTGTAGAAGAAATAGTTATTTGTCCTGGAGTAGAGGTCGTTATAGTTATGTTGGTGCCAGGGACTAGATTACCGTTTGTGTAAGTCCCTGGAGGATTGGCATTGCCGATAGGAATACTACCCTGTACATTAGAGTTTGGAACAGTAATATTCACAGCATAAACTGTACCTGCCATAGCTAAAATAAAACCTATTAAAATGTAAGCTAATTTATTTCCTAATTTTTGTAAAAGTTTTTTCATATGTTTATTTAATTATTTAAATCCCCAAATCGCCGATTGAGGAGCTATTGTCATGGTTGCTGTTAATGTTCCTGCATTCCAGCTCCAGTTTGTTTGTGGTGCTGCTTGATTGTCTAGCTGTTGATACCATGCGCCATCAGAAACTATATAGGTGGGTAATTCGGTAAAGATAAAATCCCTATTACTTCCATTTACTATTCCTGTGGCAGCGAGGTAAGTGAATCCTCCCCCACCCCCTCCCGTCGCCGAAACTAATAACCGCTTGGTTATCGGATCAACTCGGAGCATGGTAACGTCTTGGTCGGAATCATTTGTTATTCCACCTAGTACAGTTACATGATTTTGGTCTCGCTTTAGGATTTCGTCAGGCATTTGACAGATTTTAATTGATTAGGTATATTGTGAGTAATTAAGTCGTAGCGGATTTAAGCCTTATTTTTTGGGTATATCCCCGCTACGATATGCCCAGTAAATAGGGTTATTTATATGAAAAAATACATTTTAGTGTTTATATTAGTGTTTATGCCATTCTTTGCCAGTGCTGAGGTTCCTGCTAATACGTTCTTTTTTATGGATGGTAAGGGCTACGATTTAAGCGGCACACAGTCATACTTTTGCTTTAATGACAGTAATTGTTATGACCTACAAGGAGTATTCGCTTTTGTTAAACAGGCACAAACTCAGATTAATAACTTGCAGAATAAAGTAGATAATCTTCAAAATCAGGTTAATCAATTACAATCTCCTGTGTTTAGTGGATATTCTCAGGCTAGTTCGACGCCAGTTGTTGACAATGCTGTACAATCCTTTAAATTCTTTCTTGACCCAAGCAATACTGAAGTTGGTGGCATGAGCAGTACTATAGATAAACCTTGGATGCCTATAGTAGTGGTTGGTAAACTTAAAAATTCTGTAACTGCAACTCTTATTATTGACAAAGTAATCGTTAATGATAGAGAAATTTATAGTCCTCTTTCAGGAAAAATATATTCTTTAAGTTCTGATAATCGTTTCTATTTTCCTGAAATTAATAGAACTAATATGACTGATGGCTCCCCAGTTCCTGGTTATCTCTATACAATTCATTTTACGGACAGTTTTCATAATGGAGAATTATCAGGAGCATTTAGTTATTAACTTTTCACATGGTATTTATCGCTACTATTATTCTAAAAATTCTTCAACCTTTATTTAAGGCTCCTTTATTAGCAGCTCTCATTATAGTTGTTCTTTCATTAATTCTAGGAATCTTAACAGGTCAAATCTGGTTAATTTCTGGTATTGGATTAATTAGCTTTATCCTCATATTAATCATTCCCAAGTTTTAATAATAAATTTCTAGTGGCTTGATTTTTCTGAGATTTGGGTAGCTGAGTATTCTTAAAAAAACCAGGATACTTCTGTTCTAGCTGATTTTCCGCTATTTTCCTTGTGTTTACGTTTATATTATTCGTTTGAGGTACGTAAGAAGAAAATTCAGGATTTTGGTAATTATTAACCTTAACTAGGGCGTTAGGGTTAATTTTTGTTTTCCCCAAATCAGATGCTTGAATAACTTGTTTCTCGCCTCTAGTACTTAATTCTTGGGTAATAGCTCTTTCTATTTGAGGTGATAGTTCTTGAGTTGCTTTTTGTATTTCAGGTATATATTTAGCTAGTTGTTTAGCTAGTTGAGATTTTATCAATGTAGATCCTGCTAATTTATATAGAGCTTCTGTAGAAAGGGCTGATATCAACCCAGCAATCCCTCCACCCTTAGCATATCCTGCTAACCCAGCTATGCTAGACAAACCTAAATCTTTTACGCCAAATATATCATGTCTTTCTCCAATAGCCTTGGTTCTTTCAGCAGATTTTTCTGCTGATAGCAGATTAGAATAACGAGCATTTAGATCTTTCGTACCAGGAGTAATTGCATCTATGGCATCATTAATATTTTGATACAGCCTTACTCTCACCTGGTTGATATCTCCATCAAATGGTTGACCTGTCCATTTGGTGGCATTACCTATTTCCTGCTTTAATTTATTAGCTTCAACCCGAGTTAAGCTCAAATTTTTGTCTCCCTGTTCAACTAGCTTCCCGTCTATAAGTTTAAACTCTTTAGTTAGTCCATTTTTTACATCCAAAAGACGAGAAACCAATGCCTGATCTCCATTCTTAACCGCTGTATTGATTGCATTATCTATTGGCTCAAAGAGAGGCGAAATATTTATTTTTTTTGGATCAATCTTATCCGCCTGAGCTAGCCCATCAGCTACTGACTTGCCTATTTGTTGCTTTTTTTCAACGATATTTTTTGTTAAGCCCTCTAATGTATTGCCGGTAATACCTTCGGTTGCTACACCCAGTCCAGGGTCTCGTCCAAATCTAAACTCCTTAGACAAAGGTTTTATCAAGCTATTAATTAATCCCCCGCTGGTTTTTGGAGCAATGGCAGCTATCCCCGCTTCAGCTAATGGACCCAAAGCTCCCAATGCACCAATGACTGCAGATTGTTTATTGCTTTGTCCTTGAGCTTCTGAAATAGAAAAATCTTTCACACCTGATATTCCAGCTTTAGTTAATAGTGATACAGCTTTTTGTCCCTTACTTCCCAGATTGAGCAGCTCCGCGACTTTTGGAGCAAAAGTTGCTGCAGCTTTTTCTTGTCCACCAGGGATGAAGAACTGAGCTATATCTCCTGCAACCTTCCCAGCCTTTTGAGTATTGTTCGTTGGTTCAAATACTTGATTAGCTCTTCCGATAGGAGAATTTGGATCAACTTCATTTTGAAATCCTTTGCCTTCAATAAAATTCCCAATTTTCCCACCTAATTCCAATAATCCAGTTCCTGTAGATCCTAAAGACTTTAAAGCACCAGTCGTTATATCATTCTTGATTGGTTGATTGGTTGCTAACGCTGCCCCTAATTTAGCACTTTCTCCTATAAAGTGCTTAAAAGAATTATCAGGATTTTTATTCTCTATAACAGGAGTATCAGCAAAATCTGCATAATCAGGAAACTTAGCTTTCATTTTTTGGCCTAATTCTTCATCACTTAAATCATTGTAATCAGGATGTTTTTGTTTAACCTTCCAGCCTAGCTCTGCAACAGTATGCTCTTGGGGTGTTCCCAGATAAGGACTTGCTTTTTGTCCTGTTGCATCTATCACACCAGGTTGTAAAGTCGGTTTATCCTGCAAAGGCTGAACTGTAAGAGGTTGTTGGGGTGCTGGCTTTGCAACGTTTAAAGACGGTTGCGCAGGCAACTTTTTCACTGCTAAAGGCTGTGGTTTAGGCAATAGACCTACACCACTTATGGTTCCTGGATTTTGCAATGGTTGTACTTGTAAAGCCATATTATCTAATACCTAATGGGTCTCCACCAGCTGTCCCATTTGAATTGTTTGGTGTACTATAATTTGTTAGCTGTCTTGGTTTTCCAGAATAAGCATCATCAATTTGTCTTTGATATTCTTTGGCAACATTATCGTAAGAATTCTTTTTAGCCTGTAAAATATTATTTAAGGTCGTAGACATGGAGTTCCTGGCGCTTTCTGTCAAAAACCCTTGTTCATTAAAGGCCCTAGCCACATTGATTCCCAGTCTTTTAAACAAAGCCGTGGAATAGTCTTGTATAGTTTTATATTCCCCTTCTTTAACAGCAGAACTCGGGTCAGCTATTTTTGCAAAAGCATAAATTCTTTGGATGTCATCTGTAGGTGAAGTGCCTGCATTTTTAAGAGCAGCTAAAGTAGAAGCGACTGTATTATATTCTCTAACAATAGGTTCGTTATCAAATGCTCCTGCAATCTGGTTTACGGTAGTATTAACTTGCCCTGGAGTTAATCCACTCCCAGTACTAATATTAGTAATAGAGCGTTTTCTATTCGCATCCTCAGTTTGATATTGCTCGTAAGTACCTTTATATCCATTCTTTTTGGCATATTCATATTCTTGTGCTGAAGCTGGTAATGTTTCAGGCTTGGGGTCTCCGCTAGCAACCGTCTCATATTTACCAGTAGCAGGGTTTAATCTAACTAGATTTGAACCTTGAGCAACTGAAACTGGCTTACTACCTTCAGCATCAGTAGTAGCAAAATCCAAAGCAGCCTTAGCCTTATTCTGGTTAGCTGTTTGGGTTCCTTGAGCGATACTAACATCCCCTTGCAACCTTGCTGCTTCAAGTTCAGACTGTTGATTTAATTTAGACTGCTGACCTCTAACCAAACCAAGAGGTATACCCCTACCCTGCCCTTCTAAAGCATTCTCCCCTAATTTCTCATTAATCACGAAATCATTATATTTTTGCTTAGCTGAACTTACGCTTGTATCGGGACTAAGAGATTCTAGATATTTAGTACGGGCTGTGTCTAAAGCAGAAGGTGGAGCAATAGCGGGTGATGGATTATCAGTAGAAGTATCTGTAGACCCACCAAAAATATTTGGATTAGATTTTAAATAAGACTCATTGGCGCTAGCCAGAGCAGAGGGATTATTATCAGCAATACTACTAATAAATTTTTCTTTTGGAGAAGTTGCTGCCGTATTCCCATAAGTAACTTTTTTTGGAGCAGGGGTTGGTACAGTTGGTGTTCCCTGAAGATTGGTTGCATTGCCTTGCAAATTAGAAGGACTGCTTCCTTGTAAAGAAACATTGTTACCTTGTAATGAACCTAAATAACCTTGTAATGGTGTTGCCATATATTTAAAATCCGCTAGCTAATTGAAAAGGATAATAGTAAGGTGCTTGCATAACTGGATTAGTAGAACCAAATGGAGGAATATAAGCGCCTTCTTCTGTTTCGCCTTCATTGTCAATCATTTGCTGAATTAAGCCGCCGTACTCATCCTTATACCCTGCTTCCATGCCACCGTCATACATCATCCAGTAGGTTTTGGCTCTAGCTAGTTCACCTTGCTGCTGCCAATAGAGAGCAACTGCTCTATAAAGGATTGCCGGTTGATAGGCTTGAGGAACAATAGGAACCTGTCCGATAATAGATGCTGCAGTTCCTGCTACTATACTTGTTCCTTCATAGGGTTTAGTTAAAGTAACTTGAGTAGAAGAAGTATAAGAAGCTATCTCATACCATAATCCATCGCCTCCATTTGCGGCGGTAGTTTCTGTTATCTGAATGCATCTGCCTACCATATCAGCAGTCATGCTACCACTTACAACCAAGGCAGTACCCTGGTTTGCAATTGATGCCACTGTAATATTGGTTACATCCGGTATGGTTAAGTTTTTTAAAATCAACCGTCCTCGTAATACAATCAAATTTCCTGTAGAAGCAGGCACTGGTTGAACTTTATAGCTAGTATTTTCTACATACGTAAAATAAGGCACGTCACCAGTACCTAGTCGGTATTGTAAAATCCTTTTCCACCTAACAGGATCAAATACCATTTCAGGAGCATAAATAGTATCGCTAGAGCTACCAGAGCCGCTATAAATATACATATCTATCAACTTGCGATATTTATTTGGTATCTGATAAGTTTCTTGGCTTGCTACCGTAGACATGGTGGTCGTAGATTCCAAAAACCTTAATTTGCCACCTTGCAAGTTGCAGATAGTAGAAATAGAATCATTAATAACACCAGCACCAAAAGTTTGGTTTGAAGTTTGGACATTGTTGGTTATGGATTGATACTCAGTTAAGAGTTGGCTGTAAGTCTTCATATATTTATGTAGTCAAAATCATATTTAATACTTTCTATAACTGCGGCATCAGTTTTAACACCTGCTAATTGCGACCAGAATATTCTAGGCTGTAGTGAAGTAAAATTACCCAAAGGCAATTGATCTTTATCGGTCTGAATAACTATCTGCTTAAGGTTGCTAACATCAGTAATAGGAGCACAAATAGATCGTTGGTCGCTTTTATCTAAAAGTGTTTGAATAGTAAGAGGGAGTCCATCTGCTACAGCCGTCATGAAATTTATAGTAACGTTCGTTAATGTGCCTCTTTTTAAAATCGGAAAAGAGGGATAAGCAGTTTTTAGATATACAGTAGTACTACTGGTAATTCCACTCGTAAATGTCTGCAAGCCTCCAGTTGTGGTAGCGCCTGAACTAACAAATAATCTTGGCGAAGAATCACCATAAAAAATCTTAAGCATCCCGGCAGAAATACCAGATCCTGTCGTTAAATAATTGTAAATATAATCTCCTGTGTAGGGATTTTTAGTATATGAATTAATGGATGCGACGCTATCTACGCCTACAGAAGACCAATAAATTTCATCTTGACTTACATCTACACCACCTCTAATAGGTATTCCATTAGCAAATTGAACTAAAGGAACAAAATTACCACCTCTTAAAATTTGTAATTTAGATGGAGCTGGGAATGTTAAAGTTCCCGCACCACTGGTAAATGCTATTAGTTCACCATTCCAATTCCTGATTTCACTAACATAATTATCATGCAAGTCATAAGAAAAATCAGGATCTAAGTCGAGTAAATTCCATATCCAAACTAGAGCTTTTCCTTCATACAGATTAGGCTGTGTATTTCCACTCGGCCCCGTATAATATCCTCCAATAGCAAGTTTTCTATCGTTAGTTTTTGCAAAAGAAGTAATGATGAACCCAAAAGGTAATGTTAAAACTGCAGCAAAAAAAGTATTAGATTGTCCATCATAAGCATGAACAAAATTTCTATCACCCATATATAAAATATCGTCATCTGCTACTTGTAATGGATGTGGAAATCCTTTTCCTCCTGTTAAGTAAGGAGACCCTAAAGGATTGGTGGGGATGGTGCTCATATAATCATCATCAAAAGTGGTAGTTAGGTCATATCTTCCTACATTCCAATCTGTTGCATCATTGAAGCTGTAAAACCAATATTGAGTGGCACTAACATAATAAGTCGTGCAATCATCCCCAATAGGGGTAGCATGCCCATCACTGATTGTATGAGGGAAAGTACCGTCATTAGTTATTGCAGGAGTAGAAGATAGATTAGTAGCTTTTTGTAATTTAGCCCCATTAGATACCATCAGAGCACTCTGATTGTTTACAACTCCATTTCGGATATAATTATCAATTTGAGCAACCCCTGTTACATCAACAGCTTTTTTCCCCATAGATAAATATCCCATATTTCTCAATGGATCCATCTGTAAAGATCGGGCTAAAGAATTTCCTAAAATACCCTCATCGATCACATTTCCAGTAAAATCAACACCCGACAACCAGTCATGCCAGTCGTAGAGTATTGAACCGCCTTCTTTTGTATAATTAATTTGTGGCATTATTGTGCTTTTCTATAAGATCCCCTAGTAGGATATTTGTAAAATACGGTAACTGAGACACCTTGTAATGTGGCGTTATCTGCTGAATTTTTTAAAGCCAGAGATTGATTTGGTTTAACTGTTCTATTTGCATTGCTTAATCCTGTTCCTATTTTAGTTACTGCGGTATTGGCTGTACTGTTTAGTGCAAAAGTAGAAGCTAAGACTGAAACACCGCTTGAAATTGCTGTAGCATTAGGAACTATTAGAACGTCTAAGGTCGTTGCTGCACCACTAGCTGCCGTATGTTTTTCTACCACAGCAAGAATTTCAACAGCCAGAGTAGGGGTGAAAAAATATCCGAAATTATTAGCTGTCTGTGATAAAGTACCTCCTAAGTTATAAGTAACGAAGTAGACATCTTTGTTAAGTAATGTTTGAAATTCTGTATCCATAAATCAAAATACTGCTAGAAAATTACTATTTGTATTGATAATAACGGGGGCAATTGAGGCTATAATCACTGTCAAAGGATGATTACCATTTCCATCAGTATTAAAATCAAGGCTTTGTGAACCAGTGCCTACCGTAGCATTAGAATCTACTATTCCATTAGTCACTCTTGACCCACCAGAACCTGCATTTTGTTGTCCTCTTAAGCTCTGACTTGTGTTTACAGAAGCACAACCAGTACCCGCCGCCCCTGACTCAATCAACCAACAATTACTTGCTATTACAGTTGTAGAGGTTGTAAGGCTTGAATTAGAACCTGTGCTATTCGTATTTGATGAATCAGGTTGAGTTACTTGCCCGCATCCGGTATAAGAATCTGATATGAAATTTATAGAATTACTACCAGACTGGGATAAAACTACATTGTTAGTACCAGTTGCAGGATTGATAAGATAGAACAAATGATTAGTGTTGCCTGCACCATCTACTAATCCTGTACCTATTTGTGTCATTGCAACACCATTATAAGTACAGCCCGTAATGCTATTAGCTAGATTACAAACAGCAGAAACCCATAAAGTCAAATCAGACCCAGTACAAGTATGTGTGCGAGTGAGAGTTGCTCCAGTTCCACTGGCTCCTGAATTAACTGCATCAAAGGCAATAGCCATAAATTAAGCCTCCTGAGCTACACATACCACATCCCATTTGGTATCCGTTGAATTATAAATACAGCCTATGTAAACAAGCTTACTGATAACAGTCGTTGTCGGTAATATACATCCTACAACTCGATAAATAGCGTTCCAAGTCAGTGCTCGAGCTGTGCCATTGTCCTTTAACCTGATAATTAATTTTTCACCTTGTACTGGAGAGCCGGAAGGAGCAGCGATAGTAGTGGCTTGAGAAAGTGCAGTAGCTATAACCTCATCGTTAGTAATTGCAACTGGAGTCAGTGTTCCACCAGCATCTGCAACTGATTGTAGTTGAGGTGTTATAAACTTATTAGTTAGAGTATTAATAGAGCTGATAGATGGAATTGCTACTCCATTTAAAGTAGGGGCATTAGTAACTTCTAAATCTGTAAACCATCCTTTGGTGGATCTAGCTCCAGTAGCACCTATAGAACCTGTAATGGTTAAGTTGTTAGCGCCGATCGCTAAATCTCCCCCACTAATGGTGAATCCTCCTGTTGCCGTGACTACTGTAATATTTGCCGTTCCATTAAATGAAACTCCACCGATTGTTCGAGCATTCTGCAAAGCTGTGGCTGTTCCAGCGTTTCCACTTATATTAGTTTGATCTCCTGTATTGACTCCACTTATGGAAGCAGCCCCAGTTACTGTTAAAGTAAAAGTAGATAAAGTTAAGGTACCTGTTCCCGTCGTAAGAGAGTTACCGTTAACTGAAGTAACCGTGGCAACACCTAAGGTAGGAGTTATTAAGGTTGGAGATGTTGCTAAAACCACACTACCACTTCCAGTAGTTGCTGCCGCGGAAATAGCAGTCCCATTACCACTTAAAATTCCTGTAATAGTTGTGCTTAAAGTAATAGCTGGAGTAGTGGTAGGATTAGCTACGGAGCCTGCAAAACCATTAGCAGTAACAACTGAAACAGAACTAACACTGCCAGAACCAGATCCTGTAGCTGAAACTAAGAGCCTCTTAGTGATAGAATCTACCCTAAGCATGGTCACATTCTGGTTTATATCGTCTGTAACTCCACCTAAAACCGTTATGTGATTTTGATCGCGTTTTAATACTTCTTCAGCCATATTAAATAAAAATTACATCACATAATAAATTTCCATCACTATCAGTTAAAACTTCTTGCAACTCTTGATCTTGTTCATTCCAAGCAAGACAAACTGGCCTATAGTTTCCATCTCTCTTAGCTATTTGTGAAGCGGTGGCAGCGCTAGCGCCAGTATCAACAATATTTACTAGGAGGTATTTGGTTATTGGATCAACACGGAGCATGGAAATATCAAAATCACTATCAGGAGAAACTCCCGCGCCGACTGTTACATGATTTGCGTCTCTTTTTAAAACTTCGTCCATACTATTTTTCAATTATTACTAATTTTGCAGTTGCGGTTTCTTCGATAAACTGTACGGAAGTTTGACCAGTAGGAACTACATATAAAGCAGTGGTATTAGCCGGGATAAATTCATCGAAAGCTACGGAAGAAGCAGTTGCGCCCCATTTCATAAAAATACCCTTATCAATAGCAGAAGCTACAATATAAGTAGTCCCAGAATTTAAAGTTATTGAAGTAGAAGAACTTATAGTTGCGTCATAAGTTGCTACTAAAGTAGGAGCTTTTGAGTTGGTAAAATAATCTATCATAATTTGTCCACTTGTTTTAAGACTTTAATAACTTGAGCTTTATAATCAGTTCTATCTTTTAACAATTTAGACTTTTCTTCTTCAAATTCTTCTTTTAGAGTATCCAATCTTCTAAATTCAGCGTTTACAATATCTTTATCAGCCTGAACTTTTAATTCCAATTGCCTTGATTCATTCCTAGCTTCAATTTCTTTTGCTTCTAGTTGGCGGATTTTTTCTTCTTGTTCGTTTAATTCAGCTTTTCTATTTAAAATATTTTGTGCGGCGGATTTTTGATTGTGCAGATCGTCTATATCTTTCTGTCTTTCTAGCGCCCACATCAACTTTTCACTAGAGATTTCACCTAGGATCTTATTCAACTCTTCTTTTTTAACTTCAATTTCCTCTTTTACCCTGTCCTTAAGTTCAACAATTTCATTCGTTTCGGACTTAATTTTTATCAGATTTTCATTAGCAATTTTATATTCCCGCTTTAAATCACTGACCTCTTTTTCTTTTTTTAACTTTTCTTCTGTTGTCATTTAAGTCCTTTCAATTTATCCCACAGTTCTTTTTCAACTGTGTAACTCGCTAATAATGAGGCTTGCTGGCTTTCCAAATGCCTTTTTTGATTTTCCAAACTTTCCTTGGAGATACTTATACTTTTTTTGTCGTTTTCAATTATTTGACTATGAACTTTTATTAATTTGCGATTTTCTTCGATCCCATCTTGCTGTTCGCCTATATGCTTTTCCCAAAGTTCGTTACGTTGATTAAAAGTTTCTATCAAAGTGTTAAATTGCTCTTGGGTGTTTATCAGTAAGTTACAAAATCCTGAAATATTTTCTAAAAGTTCTTTTATCTGTCCGTAGTTTTTATCAGCTTCATTAACCATTTCCTGGCTATCATCTACAACTTTTTTTATTCTATCCATTACCTTTTTTTCTCTGGCAATAAGGTACTCGGTTTCTTGTTCCTCTAATTTAAACAGTAAATTTTTAGCCTCGCTGACTTTGAGGTTAATATCAGCTAGAGCTTTCAAAGACTCCATTGTTTCTTTTCCAACAACATTTTCCATAAAAGCTCTAGGTTAATTAAACTAAAAGTTTTTCTAATTCTGCTTTATTTTTTCTCTTATCGTGTACAATATTTCGCTTTTCTAATTCTGCGATTACTTCCTGTTTGTCCATAAAGACTTTATTTTCCACTTTTAGAGGTTCGCCTTCAGGTTTTGATTCTGGGGCAGGATCAATTACTTCCTCGGTTTTATTTCCAGACAAAGTTTCTACCATCTTGCTTAAGGCTTCTACCTTGGCCATCAATAAATCAGTCTGGGACTGAGCTATTGGTTTAGCTTCGGTGTACAACTCCTTAATAAAAGTTGCAGCTAATTCTTGGAGTCTTGTTTCACTCCAAATTGGCTCACCAGTAGGAATACCGGCTTTATCAACCGTAGCGGCAGGAGAGGTATTTAAAACTCTCTTAGCTAAGTTAATTGCAAGCCTATTGCCAATGTGATATGGCAAAGTCATAGACTCACCCGCCTGTATTCCAGGCGCACCACTTGGCCCATTGATAGGACGACCATCATACATACACCCCATGTCTGGGGTGAAACCAAATTCCGTAGAGTTGTGAAAAGAAACAACTTTAAAGTCATTTGGATTTGAAACTACACCTGCATCTGTCATAGTTTTTTCCTTTTAATACAGTAGGCTTTTCATTCCTACCAACAGGGTTAATACCCTATCCCTTGCCTCCGTAAAGAGACAAGAGTAGGGCACTATCGAACGAAATAGCGAACTAATGTACCTTGGTCAGCGGCATCGTTAGCAACGATACAATAACCTAATGACTGTTCGTCAAATGGGCCTTTAGCTGTAGTTCCTTTAAGAACTTGACCAGCGGTGTCATCACCAGAAACAAAGGATGCACCAACTACCAAAACTTCACCAGCAACAGCACGGCCGTCACCATCAGTTAAGATCCAACCATAGTCACCAGAAACAGCAGACACCTGGAATGCACCTTGTGTCATCTGAACTTTGGAAGTAACAGCGGCGATAATAACATTAGACATACCAATATACACCAAGTCGGAATCAGCAACAGCCAAAGCGGTTGATAAAGCAGTTTCAGGGTAAAGGGTAAGTTGGGTTGGGTTGTTAGTCCTGATTTTGAACGTCTGTCCAACACCAGTACCTTGGTTAACAACACCGATAGCATCTTCGTACAAGCCAGTAGTTAAGCTGTTAGCTGCACGAGTTAGATAAACTATCCTGCCTTGGTTATCTGTAGAAGAAGACCAAAGGTCAGTGTCAACTACTGTATTAGGAACAACAATATTACCTAAAGCAATGGTTGAGTTGTTTCTTACGAACTGCCATTCACGGCCGTCTGGAGTCATTGCACGTTGGCCGAGTTTAAATTCGCCGCGGGCAGTGATAGTCTGATAAACAGACTGAAAACTAATTTGGTTCATATTTTTTCAGGTTTTCGGCTCTTAACCTAGACCTCTTTCTGAGCATCGCTCAGTTAATTTTTTATACTAACGCTGTCCAGTTGGTAGTACCTGTGCAATATTCAGGTTTGTTAGAACCTGCATTGAAACAAATATCACCAGCTGCACCGCTCAAGTTTCCATTAGCGGTAGTTCCATTACCGAAGTAAAGAGTTACGCCTGATCCAGTTTCTTTAAATATCCTGCGATAGTTAGTAGAAACAACTACTTGAGTCATCGAGATCATGGAAGCTATAGATCCAGTGCCAGAGTTGGTAAGCTGGATAAGCCCATGAGCAGTAGTGTCTGTTGATGAGGAAGTAACAAGCAATGCACTACCAGAGGTAAGGGCATTAGCAGTAATACGAACCACACCAGTAGAGGTGGTAGCCCCAGACGCAACAATAGCGAGCATATCACCAGTGGTTGTTATAACTCCCGAAGAAGTTAATGTCAGTGCATGACCAGTTGTAAGACCGTTAGCTGTAATTAAACCGATAGTACCAGTAGTTGCAGAGTTTGCAGTCAAAGAAAGCAAACCTGTCGCGCCTGTATAGACACCAGTTGTAGTAACAGCAATACCAGTTCCAACAGTAGCCGCACCCATAGAGAGGTTTATGCCTCCGCCGGAAGCGGTAAAGTTAGCACCACCGCCTGTAAGAGCCATCAAGAAACCATCAGTAAGACCAGTCGCTGATACTCTAACCACTCCAGTTGAAGTAGTGGCGGTGTTAGCGGCGATGGAGAGAATATCTCCAGTAGTCACTAAGGTTGCGCTGGAACTTAAGGTCAACAAGTGACCTGTGGTTAATCCGTTAGCCGTAGCAAGGATTATAGTTCCAGTAGTAGCGCTATTAGCTGTTACAGCGACTACGCTTGCGCCGGTAAAAATACCGGTATTTGTAACTGAGAAAGCAGTAGCAGAAGTAGAGCTTGAAGTTATATCTCCAAGGGCTACAACTGCTGAGCCTCCAATTGTGGTTGTTGAAGGTAGGGTGACAGTCGCACCAGTGGCTACTGTTACAGATAATTCCGTATAAAGTCCTTCGTTATACTTTATAATCGGTTCGTAGTCTTCAATTCTTTTTGTACCTATTGCCATTTGATATTTTCCTTTATATTTTTCCCTCTCGTGTAGTCTTTAAACTCACGGTAAACGGCGAAAATATTATTAATTTACACTACAGC
>Ga0307517_10003641_pt1 | contig 23954 bp, 10 predicted proteins | sample 23_EM_MG_FD_194515 | JGI IMG/M metagenome (GOLD analysis project Ga0307517, IMG submission 194515) | Populus trichocarpa ectomycorrhiza microbial communities from riparian zone in the Pacific Northwest, United States - 23_EM | ecosystem: Host-associated > Plants > Roots > Unclassified | place...
TTATTTTAGATTTTAACAAATTTATAAATGAGTTTATTTATTTATTCAAATTTGCTTAGAAGTTTAGTTTAGTAGCATAATTGAGCTGGCTGACGAGTTGTAATGAGCTCAAACTCGGCTTAATTATATAAAGAAATTTTTTAAAATAGATTTGCATAAACTTATTGTATAAATAATTCGAACCTAACAGCTCTAATCAAAATCAACTCTCCTTAACAAGAAAGAATAAAATAATATTAAAAAAAAACCACAGCACAAAAGAGAGAGAGAGAGAGAGGAAGTCCTCGGTGTCGTTGTAGCTGTGTTGTTCAGTGAAAAGCTTGGATTGGATTTGCCAAGAAAAGCATCCAAGACGCCAAGGAAAGTGAGGAGATACACAGGACCTTCTCTCGTTAATAAAAATAATAATTGAAGGATGAAGAAATTGACGTGGAGAGATCATCTTACGCTGTTGAGCTCATTACCTTCTTGTTGTTGAAATGGATACATTTTTATTCACCAAATTACAGTTGAGCGGCTGCTTTCACTTGGAAATCAAGTCTACCAGCTCACCATCGTCGTCTTCTTCTTCCTCTTTTTCGCGCTTCTCTCTCGACCATGACCTTCTCTCTTAAACCCTCTCTTGAATCTCCCTTGTTGATCCCTCTCCACCTTCACCCCTATTCCTTCTCTATCTCCCATGGACCCCACATCTCGTCCTGCCGTCGTCATCGACTACGGTACCGGGTATTTTCTCTTGTTTCCTCTTTCTGTATGCGCTCAAGGTGTTTGATAAAATGCCTCGATTTGTTTTTTACTCTTTTTTTTCTTAACTGTGTGTTGTGTTGTTGTTTTGCAGGTATACTAAGATGGGTTTTGCGGGAAATGTAGAGCCGTGTTTTATTTTACCAACAGCAGTAGCAGTAAACGAGTCGTTTCTAAATCAATCTCGAACTTCTTCTTCGAAAGCGAATTGGCAAGCGCAGCACAGTGCAGGGGTTATGGCGGATCTAGATTTTTTTATAGGAGAGGAGGCGCTTGCCAAATCGAGATCTAGTAATACTTATAGTCTTAGCTATCCAATCAAACATGGTCAAGTTGATAACTGGGACGCCATGGAAAGGTACTGGCAGCAGTGTATATTTAATTATTTGCGTTGCGATCCAGAGGATCATTACTTTTTATTGACTGAAAGCCCGCTTACTGCACCGGAGAGTCGTGAGTATACCGGTGAGATTATGTTCGAGACCTTTAATGTTCCTGGGCTTTATATTGCCGTCAATTCTGTGCTTGCTCTTGCAGCTGGTTACACGACATCCAAGGTTGGTTTCTGAGATTTTTTGTTCATTTATAACCATGCAAATTTCATTGGAGGCTGGAGTTAGAATGAAAATATTGGTCTTTGAGTTATTACCATTATTTTTTTTTTGAATATAGGGTTCTGCATTTTGATTCGGGATTTCATAGTAGGGTTTGAAATGACAAATGGGTGAAACATGTTATAGGTTGCTTGTGAGTTCATTGTAATGTGATGTTAGTTGGTTTAGTGGAATGTTCAAGCTATCTAATTGAACGCGAGTAATTTTTCTTGTGTGTTTTTTCTCTGTCATCAAACTTTAGGGGTGACTTGTTTGAAAAATGTACTAATCTATCATGCATGTGCGCTTGTGTTTGTTTCATGAACTAACCGTCAAACAAAAGTATGTAGGTCAAAAAAAGTTGATGGCATATATTCCTCTTTTGATATTAATGATTTCTGGCAGCTAAATTTGAAAACATATTCTAGCTTGTGTTCTAATTTATGTTGCTCTAGGTTAAGCGCCTTGAATCGGCAGCACAGTATGTTCTGTTAGAGAGATGATTGTTTGTGTTTTTGTTTTAAGAATGTAGTAGTACTATGCATCTTTTGCGCCCCTTTAGTTTTCAACTGAAATTGAAGTTTTCATTTTCATATTGTTCTTAAGTTGTGTGATAATGATCTTTTCCTTTGAGATTGACCTATGGTTCTTGTTAGTGTGAGATGACAGGGGTTGTTGTGGATGTTGGAGATGGTGCTGCTCATGTTGTGCCTGTTGCAGATGGTTATGTTATTGGGAGCAGCATCAAGTCAATCCCTATTGCTGGCAAAGATGTTACTCTATTTATCCAGCAGCTCATGCGGGTGAGTTGGTTTGACTTCTAGCAGTGGAGTCCCTATAGATGTACTTACTTCATTGATAGCATCTTTTTTGTTGTGTTTGGTTTGTTTTTAGCTGTTAAAAAGGAAAGGCAAGGAGATTACTTTAGATTATGAGAATGAATGGGTAGGGAAGAGAGCAGTTATTTATTTATTTTTAGGGAATGTTAAAAAAATTGAGAAAGGAACATATCTGGATTTTAACTGAGAGCTTATACCTTTTTGCTAAATTGCTCTTGACATGCCTCAACATTTTTGTTCCCCTCAAAATCTCATCTTTTTTTAGAAGAAAGATTCTTATGGATCACGGAACAGATTTTTCAAAACTTTCTCAGTTTTGAACAAAACAAATGGAAATAAGAAATTGTATTCCTGAACTTGTAACATTCTCTTTACTATACGGGTGAAACATTTAACAGGGAGTCACAGACTGGAATTCTGCAGTTCTAATGATGTGACACCGAATGCTTGTCCTGCACTGGTATCCCAGGCAAGATTGCGGCCCATGCTTAAGACCATTTTCCTGAGATTTCATTGTTGGATTCAAACACTTCATTTGCACTCCCCTTATTCAGCCTCTAACTTGAATTTTTCACCATCTGTTGTGGATCCACCATCAATCTATTTTGATTTAGCTTTCAACTTGTTGCTGTGCATTCTATTAATTCTGCTTGTCTACTCAGTCCTTGCTGTTTGCAAAAAATCTATCAACTCAGCACAAAGTTGTTCCTTAGAGGTAACCAATGATTTTCCTTTTTAAAACTCTCAGAATCTTTTGGTTATTTATGCTTCTTTGTACCATTTTGCAACGGTGGAGTTTTTTTAAATCTCGCTAACTTTGTGTTAAATAGAAAAACCATTTAGGTTTCACTGTTGGCGAGAGAGACAGACAATGTATAATTGAGTGCCTCTCTTGTTTACTAATCCTTGTAGATGCTCATTCACAAAGTTGTCAATTACTTCCGGAAGCAATATTCATATATTTCTACTTGCCATTCTGAACTACAAATTCAGCGGATGTATAGAAATGGTATTGATAGATTTTTCCTTTTTGTATTGTGTTGTGCAGGAAAGAGGAGAGAATGTACCCCCAGAAGATTCATTTGAAGTAGCTCGGAAAGTGAAGGAAACACATTGCTATACTTGTTCCGATATTGTCAAGGTCATTTTTGCTTCTATTAGAATTTCGAGTTGAAAGATATATTGATCTATATTGCCTTGATACTTTCAGATAGAGCATGAAAGATTTCATTGCAAGTCTGCTGTCCTGCCGTATCTCATAAACTTGGATCTAGAATAATATAGTAATAACTGTAGTTCTCCAAATGATTCAGGAGTTCAACAAGCATGACAAAGAACCAGCAAAGTATATTAAGCACTGGAGAGGTATTAAACCAAAAACAGGGGCACCATATTCCTGTGACATTGGATATGAGCGATTTCTTGGCCCTGAGGTTAGTTCTAGCTTTATGAGCAAAATATTTTTCTGTGCAAGCAACTTAGCTTATTCTATTAAGAAACATGCTTGGTTTATATAAAGTCACTGATGTAAGTACCGTCTTGTTCCTCAGAGAAATTCCCACTGAATTTGCTTATGAGGACAAAATCATTGGAACTATTTGTTCTTTAAGTTTTCTCTAAGAATTTCCCCACAAGTTAATATGTATTTGCTTGTGCAGCACATGAGAGCAATCTTGCTCTTTGTTTATAATCTTTAATCATTAATGAGATCTATTGTTCTCCCTGTGGCAATTTATCCTTAGATGCTATGCAGTAATGCTTTTAGCAAATATTTGCTCTTTATTTTTTTATCTATTCCTACTTTATTAAAATTATTTTCTTTGTGGTATCTACCTATTCTAATTACTTTGATTCTGAAAGTCTTCACACACTGAAACTTTGAAATTTAATATACCCACAATCATCTTGAATAACATGTCAGTGTTCACATTGAAACTTAATATAATCCCTCTTTTGTTTTTCAGTTTTTTTGGGTTAACGATAAATTGTTTTAACTTATTTGATTTTCACAATTGAGTGTTTGATCTTTGATTTTTATCAGTTGAATTGTTCATCTATCTGTAACATCACAATCAAGTTTTTGAATGAATGTTTGTTAGTAACTTGTTGATATGTTAGTTAAGTGATGACATGGATATAAGAACTTAGGCTGGCATCACTTGAAGCCATTAGCATAAATTCATTTTTATCATTTCCGTAACGAGAAAAGGATTCAATAAAAATAAAAGGAAAAAGAAAACCATAAACCACACGTTTCCCTTGGATCTAAATTTGAAAAACAAAAACCACACAATTCTCTCTGTCTCCTCCTCTGGATCTAATTGTGAAATACAAAACCAATATGAACCTCACCACCTAGGTACCACCTTCGCTGACTGTAATTACCTTTCACCATTCAAATTCTCAAGGACCAAAAGCTAGAGCCTCTCCATGGTCTATACACGAGACCACCACCACCACCACCAAAAGGCAAGCCCAAAACTGCCGCCCCCCACCATCATTGTAGGCCATGGCCAAACCCGCCTCCATCACAAATCTAGCCTTTACCATATTTAGGCCACCACCAATAAACATCACTAACTCAAGCAATTAACTCATGTAAGCAATCCAAATCTTTTTGTGGGTCTGGATGTGGTTTCTTAAACGATTGAATTTTGATGGGTAAATAGTGAATTGAAGCTTGGTTATTGTATTGGAAAAATAACAGGAAAATGATGGGATTTTAAAAGTTGGAAAACAAAACCACCAAGATAGCAAAGACCTAAGTGCTCGAGGTTTCGTTTTACAAACTAAAGCAAAGGATAATGTTTGATCAAGGAATATTCAAAATACTCGTATCTAATACTCAGCTGGATAGGTGGATTGGTCAAAGAATATGGATTTATTGAGCTTCAAGAATCAAGGAGAACAAGTTTTCTAGTTTTAAAATTTGTACTTGGTAGGTTTTATTATTGATTTTGAATTTCAAGTGGATTTTCCCTTTAGTTTGTGTTTCGAATACAGTTAAAAATTTGGAGAGGAAATGTTAAGAGAGTAAGATTCAAGGATGAAGTGTTAAGATTGTAAAAATTATTATGGGGTGAAATGTTAAATGCATTCAGTACAAGTTTAAAAGATAATGAGTGATAGTGGGTCTCATTAAAAATTAAATTAAATCATATCATATATTAAATTTTATAAAAAAAAATTTAAAAATTAATTGTTGGGTTCCAAATGCAAGGTGTAAAATAAATAGAGAAAGATTAGATATTAAATTAAGAAATGAGAGGGAAAGCACAAAACCAAAAAATTTCCCCTGTTAACAAATTCCTGACTCCCTACTCTTGGATGGTAACTCTTAACCTCACTTTTGGGATGAAGTGTTGTCTTTCACAACTTCCTCCCTTCCAAATTTTGTGTGCTACATAAGGGGAAATGGGGTGTAAAATTACGAAGGTAACTTTTCACCTTTTCCCCCTCGTACTAAACCTTAGTTGTTGATTTTTTATTTGGAATTTTTATTGTGTTTCTCCAAATCTGTTTAAAATGGAAAGTCAAAACAACAACGAACAGGAATGATTATTTTATTTGTAGTTTTGTTGAACTTATTTTTTATTAAATAAAAAATTGGTGATTTCTTCCACATCATCCCTTATAAGATTATGACATGTCATGCAATTTCAAGAGATAATGAACAATTGGGATCAAAACTAACAGATGTCTAATTTAGCACTTGTTTGTGCTATTATAGAAAAGATGAGACTCGATTGTTCAAGCACTAAATATAGCATTATCTCCTCTCTTTTTTTTTGTTTGGAAGGGTGGAACTCCATATTTTCTTAGGTAACTGGAGATGGTTTCTTATTTTCATGGATAAAATATAGGAATGCAAGAGTTATTCTTTAGTATATGCTGTGCATTTACTGAGCATCATTGTAATTTGTTCCTTGGGCATATGTTTATATATACCATTTGCCACTGTACTATGTTTTTCTGACTTGTTAACTTAATCACCAGGTATTCTTTAATCCTGAGATTTATAGCAGTGACTTTACCACTCCTTTACCAGCTGTGATAGACAAGTGTATTCAGTCTGCACCAATTGACACAAGGAGGGCTTTGTATAAGGTGAAGTGCATATACTAGGGGGAAAAGGTTCAAATTTGGCCCTTGTATGAAATTCATTCTGATGAAAAAATATAAGACATTGCACCCTAATAGTTATGACCAATAAGAGAGCTTAAAATGTGATTGTGAATTGGTAATTTTTAAACTTTGGCATGTGCTATTTCTTCTAACAGAGCTGTCAATTGGTAATTGCAATTGCTTGAATGAATGCAAAGGTTATGCTCATTCTTGTATTTGTATGTTATCTTTCTTTCGTACTTATTATCATGTATTGGTTTCTATTTTCAATTTAGAATATAGTGTTGTCTGGAGGATCAACCATGTTCAAGGACTTTGGTAGAAGATTGCAAAGGGATTTGAAGAAGATTGTGGATACACGTGTTCTCACATCTGAAGCTAGACTTGGCGGGAAAATAAAAGTAAGCATTTTAGAATTCACACACAATAAAAGATGTTTCCAAACATATAATATTTCCTCTATTTTTATTCATGTTGTTACTGGCACAGAATTCTTGAACATGTTTGTTGTTTTGGGTTTCCAGTCACAACCAGTGGAAGTGAATGTAGTCAGTCATCCTATCCAGAGATTTGCGGTTTGGTTTGGTGGTTCAGTACTAGCATCAACGCCTGAGTTTTTTGCGGTAAGCATTTATTTGTCCAGTCCATTTTCTAATATATATGAAAGCTTATAATACTTTTTATTCCCGTACAATACGATAAACTTTTAACTGCCATCTCCTTGGATTCAAACTATGTTTCCTTGGTGTAGCCTGTGGGGCTAGAAATTGAAGAAATTTTGTGATATGACTTTCCACATTTGAAACTTAATGGCATGGTTGGTCTTACAAACAATTTCCACTCTCCTTCACATAGATAGAAGTATATGTGATAGAGAGAAGGGAGATTTTGTGCTTTTAAATTCATATTGAAAACCCAAGGAAAACTAGGGTTAACATATAAAGGAAAGACATGAAAAATGACTCAATAAAATTTGATACAAATTTAGAAAATTTAAAAATTAGTCTATAAGTATTTTATATTATTATAGTTGATTGTATTTTTTTCCCATTTCTTTCTTATCAAGAGAATAGTCTCATCTTCCATGACTAAACAATCCTTTAGTTTGTCATCATATTGATCTGGTGCTTCTTAAATTTCTTCCAGTTAAAGATTTATCACTTGTGCCTGTTGCTAGTTCAGATCTAATTAAGATTTAAGTGCAACATTGCAAATTCATGTGTAAACCTTGAAATTAGGTGAGTTGAGATAAAACAGCAAAGTTAATGTTGAATTTTTTCTGGGTGACTGCTGCCTTATTTTGTTGAATGTTGATCAGCCATGCATTTTGCTCATTGGCTTATGGGCTCATTCCATCTCAAGCTAGTGCTGTTTTAGATGGGGCTAGTTATTATCAAAGCATTATTTTGATCACTATCATTACCAGCATCAGTTGTTAAGGGATATCAGAAGGTTGATCACAGGTTTTCTGAAACTGGAGGTATACTAAAATACATCTAATGATTTTATGAGCTGCTCAAATTTGGCGCTCACTTTTACTGTGGAGTGAAATTTGTGGGGTGCAATCAAGTTGTTTCAAGAAATTAATTCTGCTTAGCTCAAGGAATGCGGGCTGTCTGGTTCAATTCCTTTTTTTTTTGGGAATGGGGTTGAAAAGGAATTTAGCTTCTTCATGGTTTTTTTTTTTGGGTGTCTTTTTAATGGCACCATAGCCTGAGTTAAAACATTCATACCTGGTTAGCATTTGTATTGTAGACTATAACGGTGTCTGCTTAATGCACAGGCTTGCCATACAAAAGCAGAATATGAAGAATATGGAGCAAGCATATGCCGTACAAATCCTGTTTTCAAGGGCATGTATTGATGCAAAAACCGTTTACCAGGCATTATTCCATGAAGTGCCTCATCACTTCGCCCTCATGTTCACTTCCCCCTCGTCCCAAATTTTACTTGGTCTGCATGTATATTCACGGATCGCGGGAGGTGGTGTAAAATATGGACGCCCAGTCTGAATTGTTAGAAAAGAAGATGGTTCCTTGTATCGATTCTTTCATTTGTTAGCTGCAGCCTCCTCTTTAGATGTCAATAGGAAGCAATTAATTGTGTTATTCGTAGGCGCCCGCTCTGCTGTTGCTTGATATGACCAGATAGGAAATGTCCTTAGGGAAACATCATTTTGAGCTGAATTTGTAGTCTTCGGCTCTTTAGAATATAATAAATATTTTTTCCCTTTTGTCTGTGACAAAATGTATTCATTCGTTTGCATGAACTGCATAAATGGAAGTTGTAATTTGAATCAGGAATATGTCCACCTGAATTTCCCCTATCCTATTTAGATTACTGTACTGACATTATCCGTTATATAATGAAGTCCAGTGTTTAAGCTATTTGAACTTTTTATGTTTTTTTTTTATTGTAATGTTGTTTTTCTAATTATTAAAACTAAAAACTTATTCATAGAAAAAATAGGAAGCAAATAAAAATTGAAGTTCTTAAAATTTTAAGTGCTTTAAAATAAATATTTTATTGGTGAATAATATATAAAAGGAAAAAAACTATAGTATAAACATATTTTTTTCAAAGAAATTAAATTTGTTGATAGGTGATGTTAAAAAAAAAAGGGGTAAAATTTGATAGTAGAAATAATTTATGCTCTTAGCTATACTTTTTAGATGTAAACTAGTTTACATGTAGGAAATTATTTGATTTTTTTATTATACGAGAATTATTTTAATATAATCTAGTTGACTTAATAGGTTCAAAAATATCTTGATTATTAAAAAAACTCTAAGGATTAAATTGAGGGAAAAAATGATGAAATTAACATAAAAAAACCTCTTGGCTGAACTTCTTATCTAACTCAAGTTTAAAATTAAATTATATGTGAGCTGTCTTAAAGTGATTTAGTTAATGTGGTAGGTTTAAAGGCAACTTGACCAATGAGTAAATAATATCAGAGAATGAGATTGCAAAAAACCTTTTTCGACCTGTCTCTATTTTAATCCATATTTAAAATTAATAAATTATGTAAGAGTTGTTTTCAAATTATCTAGTCACCTTGGTCAGTTCAAATATAACATGGGTGACTATTAAAAAAAATTCAAAGATGAAATTAAAAAAAAAAATTCAAAGATGAAATTAAATAAAAGAAAGAGACCAAATTCAAATAATAATAAAAAGAAATAAAGAAAAAATATAGAGCTGAATTGAAAAATAAAATAAAAAATAAAGCTCCATTATAATTTCCAAGTGATTTTAGGATAGAAGTAATATAAAACTAACACTTAATACAATCATTTATAAAAAAAAAAAATAATTAAAAATATTTTGATCTATTTAAATAATTAAAATGGATTATAAAATAGAAATAATAAACTATGGAGTCGAAATAACACTTCCCTACAATTTAAGACAACGTATTGAATTGTGAGAGAGAAAATAAGGGAAAGAATGTATTGAAACCTATAATTTGACACTTGTGGTTGCATCAAATCTTCAACTATATACTCTTGCATCATTTTTTTTTCAAGTACCATTTTAATCCTCTTGGACAGTTAGAAATAGAAGTTGTAATGTAAGTCGGAAGAAATGGCGATAAAAGAGAGAGGGAAAGAAAAACCTGCGTATCAAGTTGGTGTTGTTGCCATACCTGCATTTGCTGATGAAGAGATCGGGGAAGATGATGAGTATGATAATCCTTACAACGATGTCAATGTTGGAGAGAATTTCTTGCAGATGCATGCTTCTCATGTGCCTGCTACTATAGATAATTGAGGATACCGAGCTCAAAATCCTTAGGAATCAACGAGAGTCAAAACTGGGAGATCACAACAGGATGCACTTTTTCTCACTGTTTGATGCCACTGTAACAGGGCCATCTTCAGATACTATACTTGACTTTAAAGGCATGTCTAGTTGAATTTGGTGCTGAGATGGTTAACTGGCCTCTTTCACCGCATTTCTTGTTTCTTATGCCCTTGGCATTATTTCCTTGCCACTCTTTTGTTTTCATTTTTCTCTCTTGAAGTATCTGAATTCTATGTGGTGTACGTCAAAGTCGCCTGAAGTTGGTTTTCATTTTCATGCCAAATAGCAAGATAATTTCTCTCTTACTTAGCGTTCTCTATTTATCATGGGTTCGGATTTAAACTGCCTCTTTTTTTCTTTCAATGGGATCGTCTTCTTGGTGTGTGTAGTTGTGTTCTGCTAAGGTTTTTGCGTTTGCTGCTTTTTGTTTCTTATTCAATGAAAATTTGGAAAGTAGAAGAACTTTGTGTATTGCTAATGTTTTGTTCATTCGCAGATGCTCATAATAGTTGGATTTATTGAAGATAATAGCCACAAGCTGGGGATATTTGTGTTTGGTTATTAGACTCAATTTCTAGGGTAGTCATCTTCCTATGCAATAGCAGAATACAATTGAACAATGAGGTCGGTGCTCCTTTGGTCTCTGTCAAAATGGTACTCAAGCTTCTATGGAAGTAAAATAATAGTATTTTCATGGTTTTTCAGTTTTTTTGGACGCGGTACCTAGTCCTTCTCCTACATCACCTTGTCTTTGGTTGTAATGGATAATTATGAGGAGTTCAATTCAAGGTCCAAATTGACCAGTTTTGCAGTTCTAATAAGGGTTAAAACTTTTCTTTTGGTTATTTGCTAGCATTCAATCAAAATGTTTGTTATGACTCGTTTCAGAAGGAAATATTGTATATATTCCTTCCTGCCTTTCCTTGTTTCTTCTATCCTTCAAGTCTGTATTTTCCTATTTTTCTCACAACTTCTCTTATGAGAAATCGCTTACATGTGGTGGAAGATAATGTAAAGGAATGGAAGAAGGAAACGTAGGACACTGATAAAATAGTGGATTACTGGACAGTTGAGATGGATTGATTTGCCATCTGGGTTTGATGTTATTATGCTATCTAATTTTTAAGTCATATAGTTGGATTTGTAGGGTGGTCTCTATCACAAATTAGTTTCTTTTAATGTTTATTGACATGTGGGTTCTCTTTTTATCAACCTTCCAGGGAAAGGGCTGGGCAACTCTTTGTTTCCATGAGTGGATCAATCCATGTCAGTTGCCTGGGCTGGAGACTATGTGTTAGATTGAGTTGCCTTCATTGGAATCCTAATGTAATGGTTTTGGTTTGCCCCCTTTTGCAAAAGAAGTCTTGATGATTTTCCTCCACCATTTTTATCTCAAACACCACTTAAGAATCTGTAAAATGTTCTCCTGCAAAATTGTCTTGCGAGAGTTGTATTTGTGAAGCTGTAAAATATTGATGCATAAGTTCTAAGACTGTCATGCTTATTTCTTGTAAAGCACTACACTTTCTCGTGTAAATGGATATGTTTATAAGGTCATGACATGTAATGGCTATTAACCTAGTATCGGCCCATCTATGAGCTTGTAAAGACTTGTACGGATGGTGTAGCTTGTTTCTGTACATATTTGTTGTTTCGTAGTTCAGTCATGTTATCTCTGTGTTCGAAGGGTCGTGATTGAGCTAACAATACCTTGTAATGATGGGTAGATGTTCCCGCAACAACACATGTAGGACTCTGTTTCTGTGCGAGGCCTACTTCCTGAGAGCTTGAAGGATTTGGGCATTCATGATGTTTGTTGTTGTGTAAACTATGATGTGTGCCTAAGGAATAATGGCTCGCGAATTGCTGCAATGCTGTGGAAGGTCTGAAGAACAGATTTTTAGTTGTTTTGGATTACTTTCCTTTTCTCCCGTATCCCTTTTCATTTCCCTTTATCCTAAACAAATATTTTGTTGTCTGAAGTAAGATAAAAAAAAATGCAGTTTCTTGTGCGATGCTGTTCTGAATCTTCTGATTTGCTGCTATATAAACCATGCTGTCTGGTTTGTTCATTGCAGGGCCTTGCATACGATGTTTTATATTTTTGGCTCAATCTTGCATTTGTGTGTAAGAACTAACGGCATCCCACTTAAGGTCTGACCATTGGCACCCATAAACTCTGAGCGGCCATTGTTGCTTGAGGTGGAAAACTGCAACTGCTTGTATGAAACAACCATACCATCGTTAGTTGTGTCCTATCTATTGCTTTATTTTCTTGTAGCTTCACTACCACTTCGATCTGCACTTTGTAGAAGAATGTTTGATCTGATTAAGGATTCAGTTACATTCGGGAACTGTGCATCTGATGCTGGAAAAAATAGACGCATGATTGATGGAATCACTATTTATGATTGCTTAGCAACTTTGAGCGATTCATAGGCGTTGACTATAAGTTGATGTACAGGAAGGAGTTCGAAGATGTTCTGTTAGGCATTTTGTGCTTGCGATTTTACACCTCCTATTTTTCCTTTTTCGAGTGATGTGATGGCATGTGATATTTTTTAAAATTATTATTTTTATTTAAAATATATTAAAATATTTATTTTTTAAAAAATATTTTTAATATTAACATATTAAAATCATAAAAATACTATATAATATTAATTTAATGTTTTGTAAAAAAAAACATTTTTAAAAAAGACATAAAAACAAACTCCCAAACACACCATAATTTCAACCAAAAAAAATGTTTTTTTTACTTCCTTCTGTTTAGTTGCACAATTTGATTTTGATCTTATTTAGTTGTTCGCACTAATTTCTAGACGTTGGGATCTGTATATTTTTGTGCAAGGGAGACCCTTTTAAATATTTATAAAATAAAAGTTGGAGTAATAACCCTGTTAATTTAAATGTAAGTGACATGTCATCAAATGACGAAACAAATGATGGAAGGTGGATGGAAATACTTGATTGAAAATTTTAAAAAGAAGGTATATTCAATGAAAAAAAAAAAATTCATGTACTCAATTAAAAAAAATCTGTAGAATTGGTATATTAATAGTGCAATTATTCCAATTTAGAAAATACAATAAACAAAATTCTGCTAGGAAAAAAGTTACTATCTAATTTTTTATTATATCCAAATATTATATTATTATATCAATATTTATTATAATTTTTTTTATATCATTTTTGCCAGTACATGTTTTTTTCTTTATTTTTAATTTATTAGTACAATTAAATAAATATTGAATACAATTTATTATATGATAATAATAAAGATATACAGAACAATTTTAATTGTATTTTTGTTAGATAAATTAAGCATTATCTATCACATCGATATGATAAATATATTTAAAATAATATTTGATTATTGTTATGGAATAAAAAATATAAAGATGATGAAGATAAAAAAGAAAAAGAAAGAATTTTGTTTGATAATTTTCTACAAGATAAAGTGATTATCTTTGTATCTGGTTTAGTTATGACAGACAAAATAAAATAAAATACAATAAAAAATTTATTTCACCCTTGATATGTATTACTGTCCAACTTACTTGTTTAAAAAAAATAATTAAATATTTTTTTTACTTTATTTTTTAAAGTGTTAAATTTAATAATATTATAATAACTATAGTTATAAAATTAAGATTGGTTTGATAGATTGATTCGGAACAGGATTGGTCCAAGTTTAAGAAAAAATAGATTCGGAATTGACTCAACTTGACATGGTAAAAAACCTGGGTCAACCCAGGATAAAACATGGGTAAAAAACCCATTGAGATTTTTTAAAATTCTTTTTGGTCAGAACAAGGGTGCTTCGCTTATTTATTATTTTTTTAGGTTAACAAGATTGACCCTCCTGACACGTGACCTAAATCTTATCTTAGGTCAACTTTTAAGTTGAGTTTTAAAACTATGATAATAACATTTGTATCCATACGTTGACTCGAGTTAACTCAGCTTAATTCTCTCAACTCGTGATTTGGGCCTTGCCCCTGTCGACCCTCAAGTTGAGTTTTAAAACTATAATAATAATAATTTTTATCTTTATATTCCCGGGTCAAAGCGAGTTGATCCTCTCAATTCATGACTCGGACCTTACCCTAAATTGACCTCATAATTGAGTTTTAAAATTATGATAATAATAATTTTTATCCATACGTTGCTCGGGTCAACCTAGGTTGACTCTCCCAACTCATGAACCAAGTCTTATCCCATGTCAACCCCTGATTCAGGTTTTGAGACTATGATAATAATTATTTTTTCTTATGTTAACCTGGGTCAATGGTCAACCTCACTCGTGACATTGGCCTTGCCTCGGGTTAACCTCTAAATCGAGTTTTAAAATTATAATAATAATCATTTTTATTCTTACGTCGACTCGGGTTAACCGGGTCAACTTGACATGTGACCTAGACTTTACCCCAGAACGACCCCGAGTTGAGTTTTAAAACTATGATAATAATTATTTTTATCTTTACATATCTTAGTTAGATAATTTTTTAATTGAAAGTTTTTTTACAATAATATTTTATAAATAAAAAATAATAATTTATATGTCATCTCTATACCTCATGTTTTGGGAGCATAAAAATCTACTTCAAAATTAATTCATAAACATAATTTTTTTTTATTTCTGTTTCTTTAACCAAATATTTTTTATATTTACTACCCCCGTCTTTTCTGTAAAAAAAATAGTAAACAAGAGTTATATTTAAGGCCTAAAGTTCTTAGGAGGAGTTTGATATAACTTCTACTTTTAAATACTTTTAAAAAATGTTTTTGTTTTGAAAAAACATTAAATTGATTTTTTTTTAAAATGTTTTCTAATTGTTTTGATGTACTTATATAAAAAATAAAAAAAATTATTTTGATACATTAAAAAAAACTAGAAAGGAGTGGTGAATTCACTGTTCCATTAGACATATTTTACTGTGGAAGGGAATAGTGAATTTACCTCTTTACCCTTTAAAAAAAACTTTGGTCGGAGGTTGAGGGCAAGGTTGTCTTTTCAATTAGGGAATTTCGGCATTTTTAAATTGACTAAGGATGAGACGGGTATTTACTTTAAATTTACACATTAAATTATCATAAATACCCTTAAAATTAATGCATTGTTTGGTGTCATTAGGAGGTAGATTTGTATTTTTACTTATAAAGTGCACAATAAAATAATCAATTTAACCTTATATACTATTTTGGCTGGCTAGGAGGGGTGTTTTCGTCTTATTCTTTTTATTTGCACAATAAAAATACTTCTTTGCCCATATGTTTTTATTTTTTATGCCTTAGACGTACGAGTATTTTGGATATTGTACTATTGGTTTTTTTGTTGTTATTGGATGAAGTGAGGGTTAGTTTTGTCATTTAAAAAAAAAATAAAAGGATTTATTTTAAAAAAGGTTGGCGGTTGTCAACATGTCAGCTGCTTTGCCGTCTCTGGACAACACGCGCGGCTGATTTTGGAAACAAAAAATTTTATTTTTGGGTGTCATTAAATTCATCTCGGTGTCTTCTCTATGTCGGAGCTCCAGTTTGACTTAGGTGACCATTTCTTTTCTTCTTCTTTTTCCCCTCTCTCTCCCTCGATTCTTGCGCCTTATCCTATAATTTCTCAAACCAGCCCTTTAATTTTTTCTTGTTTTTTATTTTGTCCCTGATCTTTTGGTTGATTTTTTTTCAAATAACTTATAAAAAATAAAATTTGTTTCAATTTCATCCTCATTTGATTTTTTTTACTTCTCTTTGTTTTTTATTTTGTCCCTGATCTATTGGTTGATATTTCTTTTATTTTGAAATAACTCGTGAAAATTGAAGTTTTTTCAGTTTCATCTTCATTTGTTTTTTTAAATTTGTTTGATTTAGTCTTGTTATTTTAATTGTTATTTATGTCATATGAGATAATTTTTATAGTGTAATTTTTTGATGATTTCACCCTTGATTATTGTTTTTCCTATCAAATTTTGTCTTTATTCTTTTGATTGATTTTTTTTGCTTTGCTAAATTTTTTAGTTTTGTATTTTTTATACTTAATTACATCCTTTAATATCGAGTTGATTTGGACTTAAGCTTCTTGGCTAATCTCATTTTAAATTTTCACGGATTTTAGTGTGGAAAATTAATTCAGGGTTGCCTTTTCTTTTTTTCATTCTCTTAAGCTAGTGGTTTTGTTTTTTTTTTTTTTTTAGTTTATTAGAGATTAAGCTTTGTGTTTTTTTTACACGCTTTTTACATCTTTTGTTTTTTTATCTGGCTGAGTTATCTGGTGTCTTTTTATATTTCATTCTTTGTTAGATATATTTTATCGGAATAATTTTTTTCTTTAATTAAACAGAATTGATTGATTGAATAGAGAAGAATACTAACTTCACTGTGTTTTCTTTGATTTGCTTTTAGAGGGCATTGCTCTAATGAACTATGTAACTTCTTTTCGATGTCATCTTGCAGCTATTTGTAGTAGAGTTTGAACCAACTCATAAAGCTTCTTTGGTTATAGGCGATGTTCTCAGTAGAGTGTCAGTTGGTTTTCAATGATCTTTTATTTTTTCTCGTATTATATTAATGAGTTATTTTTTTATTTATTATTGCCAAGTATTTTTTGACAGTTTGTTTTTTATTGTTGCTTTCGGTTTAAATCAAATTAATAATTTAATCAATTTTATTTGATATAGACAAGTTAATAACTTAAATATCAAGCTTTTTTTTCTTTTCTTGAAACATTATTGACCCGTGATGCAAGCAAGGTGGATTTTTAGTCTAGTTAATCTTCCATTCATGGTGGGATGAGCTATCTAACTATTTTATGAAAAGTTAAAAAAAGAAACAATAAAAATGAATTTAGTTTTATTATTTTTATTGTGATAATATTTTTTTTTGGCTGTAAATTTGTGTTTGTAATTAGTCACTAACCTTTACAATTTTTATCCAAGAAGAAGAAAAGAGTTAATAACAAAAAAAAAAAAACATTGATGATAAATTAATTTGGATTTACGAAAGAAGTAGTCATTAGATTATTATTATTATTATTATTAGCTCTTGGGTTAACACAATTCTCTAAACAGCTTTCAAAGGCGGAAGCGATTGGAGAAAACACAAAAAAGAAGAGACAAGAGAAAATAAAACTTACAACCGTAGCTGAGAGAGAGAGAGAGAGAGAGAGGCCTGCGTGCTGGTCTGCTACAAAGATAAAGCAGAAAATCTCCAGTAAGAGAAGCGAATCGTTGATATTTCTATTGGGTTTTGTTTTCCTTCTTGCACAGCTGCTAGTCGGTTGTTATTATCTGCTTTGCTGCGCGGCTTTGTTTTCTTGCTGAAACTAGGTTTGCGAACTCACTCACTGTTTAATCTGTTATTAATCATCTCTATGTTCGATTTTCTAATTATTTCTCGAATCTTGGAAATGGGTATTTTAAGGTTTTGTGATTTTTAGTTCTATTCATGGTAATGGGTATCTGATTCCTGTCATGTTTTTCAAGATGCCTAGGTTTAAGTACTAAGATTTACGTGCTGTTGGCTATTTAACGACATGGGTACTAAGTAGTTTGCTGCTTTGCTACTTCTGTGCTATGTAGTGCTTTGCTTTTTCCATGAAGATCTAATATAGGTGGTGGTGTTATTTTGTTTATTTATATAGGTGGAGATAAGGGGGGTTGTTTAAAAAGTATATGTTTTGTTGAATCTAGTGGCTGGTGAGCAAATGGATTACGAAGAAGAGGAGAAGATGCAATATCAGGGAAGTGGTGCCATTCCTGCGCTTGCAGAGGAAGAGATGGGAGAAGATGATGAGTATGACGATCTATACAATGATGTCAATGTTGGGGAGAATTTCTTGCAGATGCATGGTTCGGAAGCGCCAGCCCCACCTGCTACAGTGGGGAATGGAGGATTCCAAACTCGAAATGCTCATGAATCAAGAATTGAAACTGGGGGTTCACAAGCGCTTGCTATCACTGGGGGTGGGCCTGCAGTTGAAGGGATATATTCTAATGCTAAGGCTCATTTTCCAGAGCAGAAGCAGGTGGCAGTTGCTGTTGAAGCACAGGATGTAGGGCCTGTTGATGGATCTTCTGTTGCTCAGAAAGGGAGGGTTATAGAGATGAGTCATGATGTTCAAGTGCGAAACATGGGATTTCAGAAATCAACACCAGTGCCCCCAGGTATCGGGGTTGATCCTTCTGATATGAGTAGAAAAAATGCTATCGAGCCTGAACCTTTGCCAATTACTGGCAGTGCAGGTCCTCGAGGTGCTCCACAGATGCAAGTTAATCAAATGCATATGAGTGCAGATGTTAATCGCCCTGTGGTTAATGAAAATCAGGTCCGGCCACCTATAGAGAATGGTTCTACCACGCTTTATGTTGGAGAATTACATTGGTGGACCACTGATGCAGAGCTTGAAAGTTTTGCATCTCAATTTGGAAGGGTCAAAGAGATTAAATTCTTTGATGAGAGGGCTAGTGGTAAGTCTAAAGGCTATTGCCAAGTTGACTTCTATGAAGCAGCTGCTGCAGCAGCATGCAAAGAGGGAATGAATGGTCATGTTTTCAATGGACGACCTTGTGTTGTGGCTTTTGCTTCTCCACAAACACTAAAGCAGATGGGGGCTTCTTACATGAACAAAACCCAGGGTCAGCCTCAGACTCAGTCTCAAGGAAGGGGGTCTATGAATGATGGTGCGGGAAGAGGTGGTAATGCGAACTTTCAAAGTGGAGATGGAGGAAGGAACTATGGAAGAGGTGCTTGGGGAAGGGGTGGGCAGGGAATTCTCAACCGAGGACCTGGGGGTGGACCAATGAGGGGAAGAGGTGCCATGGGTCCCAAAAACATGGCTGGGAATGTTGCTGGAGTTGGAAGCGGTGCCAATGGTGGAGGGTATGGACAAGGCCTTGCAGGTCCTGCATTTGGTGGGCCTGCCGGTGGAATGATGCCTCCCCAAGGTATGATGGGTGCTGGATTTGATCCACTATACATGGGACGAGGGGGTGGTTATGGGGGTTTTGCTGGTCCTGGTTTTCCTGGCATGCTTCCTTCATTTCCTGCTGTTAATTCAATGGGACTTGCTGGGGTGGCTCCACATGTCAACCCAGCTTTCTTTGCCCGAGGAATGGCACCTAATGGGATGGGAATGATGGTTTCCTCTGGAATGGATGGACCGAATCCAGGAATGTGGTCTGACACAAGCATGGGAGGATGGGGAGAAGAGCATGGTCGAAGGACAAGGGAGTCAAGTTATGATGGCGATGAGGGTGCTTCTGAATATGGATATGGAGAGGGGAACCATGAGAAGGGAGCTCGGTCAAGCGGTGCCTCTAGAGAAAAGGAACGGGGTTCTGAGCGTGACTGGTCGGGTAATTCTGATAGGCGTCACCGTGATGAGAGGGAACAAGACTGGGACAGGCCAGAAAGGGAGCACAGGTACAAGGAAGAGAAAGATAGTTACCGTGGCCATCGGCAAAGGGAGCGTGACTCAGGTTATGAGGATGATCGGGATAGAGGGCACTCTTCTTCAAGAGCTCGGAGCAGATCCCGTGCGGCTCCAGAAGAAGATTACAGGTCTCGAACAAGGGATGTAGACTATGGCAAGAGGAGACGCCTACCATCAGAGTGACAACACTATGCTATTCATCCTCCTAGGATGGTGCAGAGGGTGTCTTCTTGGGAGAGGAAGTAAGTTCTACTTGTTTGGATTGGGAGGGGAGAATAGCTAATCTCTTACTTCGTTACTGCATTACCTGAACTTTATTAGCTGAACACCTGAAACTTAGTATTTATGTGCTTTAAAACATTAATAGTAACTGTTTGTAGGATGGCTAATGTGGATATTTCTTGTGGGGTTGGACTAAAATATCCCACAGCTGAGCATCCCATTGGGTTTATGTCTTTCCTGAATCTTCTGTTTGAGTGCTTGTTGTCTTGATATGCATGAAACTTTCTGTTCTATGGGATTGTTTTAGATGATGGCTAGCATACTGTCTATCATTTTGATATTTTTTTTGTTGCTTATGTGAAAGCTTCAGGCTTTGCTAGATGTCTATAATAGTGCAAAGTTAAGAGTGCCATGATTCAGCACTATTCACTTCAAAGTTTTTGCTGGTGGATTTTTTATTCACAGTTAGTAGACATTACATCACTGCTTATTTTTTAAGCCTCTGGCCATGAATTTGGCATGATTTATGGGCCATCTTCTGTTTTTCAATTAGCTAGATTATATCTCGTGTTTTTCAAACTTGCTTGCGGTTATTCACTTATTGCTTCAATTCTTTTTCTAGTATTATTTTGTGTAGTGGTGTCATCATTGATGGTTGCTAGCATGGGCTTTGGAAGACATTTTGCCTTTGATGTCGAATGTCGATCTCTGCACACTGCTAATTTACCTGCCTTAAGAAACAGCCCATCTGCATGGTCCTCCCATTACCTCTTTATTCTTTGTCCAGAACCTTTTTGTAGTATTTTTGAAGAGGAAAAAGCGTCAATGTTGAATCTATTCTTTTCAAGCTTATTGTATTTTGTCTTTTTAAGTTCAACAACTTAGGAAAAACAAGTCATGTGAATATTCGATGTTCTAGCTGTGGAAGATAGACCATTGGTAGTTACAAGCCAGTTGATGTTTTTGCTCTCATTTTAGGTTCAATTTATTAAGTAGTAACAGTAATGGTGTTTCTACCTATTGCTATTTTTTTTTTGCTCAACACATATTGGGTAAGTGAATTACTTGCTTTTTCTTGGCATTTAAGGTTCAACTATAGGCTGTAATGGATTGCTATGATGGTCATTTTCAAGACCTAAATTTTGAGCTTAACATTTTTTTGTGTACATTTGGGGTTGCAAAACTTCTCATTTCGGTGTTCTTGGGTTTTGATATGCTTTCAAGCCTTTCATTGAGGGTTCGATTGCATTGATTCATTCTGCTGTTTCTTCTTCCTTTTTGATACTCTTCATTTTTTCTTATTTCTCTTCGAAGTTTCCATAAGAAAATTTTGGGTAGCAATGTAATGTAATGGAAGAAGGAAACAATAGCTATTTCCTTAATTACACATTCATTCTTCCATTGCGTTGCATTATGTTATCTTGCATTCAACCAAGCCTATCATAATTTCTTCAGTTTATGGTTACTGTTTCAAACTGTGACTGCATGCCGAATATTAAACTGCTCCTTAGGATAGTAGTTCTGCATATGGAAATATGTCTACCAATACAACAATTGTAATCCTGATCCCCATGTACCTCTTCTGGTTGAGGCTCATTTATCTCTGTTTTAATGTACTTGATTTGTTTTCATATTTACCTTTGTAGTTCTGATTTGTTCAACTTACAACTGTAGGAAATTGGCAGATTTGGTTGGTTTAATCTAAACACTACAATAGTGCATGAATAATTTTGTTTGTCTGTCATAGAAGTCTGACATAGGATAGGGCGGTGAAAAATTGGACTAGGGAACAGTTGAATTTGATTAATTTGCTTCAGAATATGCAATGCTCATTCTAATATATTTGGGTGGTAGAGATAAATTCTATAGTGGTGTCTTTTGACTCATTAATTTCTTTTAACATGCCTATTGACATAAGGGTTCTGCCTTTATCATCCATCCAGGGTGTGGACTGGGCAACTCTCTGTTTTCATGATTGATCAATTTGTGATGTCTGGGGAAGATGTGTTAGATTGAGCAGCTTCATTGGTTCCTTCCATAATGGTTTTCGACTGCAAAGTTTGCAAAAGAAGCCTTGATATTTTTGGCTCTCTTTCTTTCCTCAAGCATCATTTAGGAATCTTCAAATAATGCTCCTGCGATAATATGTTTAGAATGAGTTGTATTTGTGGAGCTGTAGAATATAGTATGGGATGTCTGTGACAAGTTTTGGGATGTGAGCATCATGTTTATATTTTGTAAATCTCTAGACACCACTCCCTTCTGTAAATGAATAAATGTATTAGGTCCATAGCATAGCCTCCTCACTTGTTTATTTGACCATAGCTCTTCTTTGAGCTTGTAAAAAGCCTTGTACTGATGATGAGGCTCTTTTTTGTACATATTTGATTGCCTGCAATTCGTCATCCTATCTGATGTCAGAAGGGTCAGAGATGAGCTAAGGCTGTATAATGATGAGTTGCCGTTTCCACTGTAACAAAGTAGAATCTAGCTTTTTTTCCCCCCCGGAATTGAGTTTATGTCATCAGTTCCTTGTATATTGTAGTTCTGATGAATCTTTTGTTGTATATACCCTTCTTTTCTGGTTTTTCATTAGGATGTGGAGTTTTTCATAAGATGTTTATTAGATTTTCGGTCTTCAATATTCTTGTAATTTGTATACAAGGACAGGCACAGATCTTGAAGGTGCACACTCAGTGTTTTGATGCGTACTGCTTTCCTGACCTGGAAAATTGCCACAGCTGTATCAACTATGTTGTTGTAGGCATCTTGTAATTTTTCTGGTCCCTTTTATGCACTTCCTTCACCTTTTGTTTTTCTGTTCATGATAGTATGTAATGATTTGTTTTTATATCAACTGCACAGCTGTGGTTGTAAATTTGATATCATTTTGGATTGGGCTTTATTATTGAATGCTTGATCTGTTTAGTGCAGTTGTTTCATTTAGGAATTTTACATGTGATATGGGGTAGTTTTGTGGGGGAGAGGAAAAGGGGATAACTGGATTGGCATCCATTCTCTCCTTTGCAATTTTATGCTATTGATGGAAGATTGTGGATAAGTCGGTCTGTAAGGCTTTAAGATAATGTTATGTTGAGCCTTTTCTCAATGAAATTCTCATACCCTACCGTTACACATCTTTCCTTAAACTTCTACAAGTTTTGTTTCTTCGGTATTCCTGCAGTTCTGTTGCGCAGTCTACTTTTCTTCCTGCAGCTTTGCATAAAAAATCTTTGACGTTTCCCAGTTGCTCAAAGTGTTGGGGCATTTTGTTGGAATTTTTTGTTAGTATTTCGGTCATCAAACGTGTCCAGTGTAAGTATTATCTTAGCCTAGTACTGTTCTGAGTGGAATTTATACCAAACGATAGCCGCATGCATTTGTTTGAACAGTTGATTCTTTTCTTCCTTTTGTTTTGCTGTGGGTGGAGAAAGTGTTACCTGGAGAGTTGAGCTTTGTTCTGTGCAAAAACTGAGAGGAGCATTGCCATATTGCTGTGCATTCCCTTTCCACGCACTTTTGTGTTTGGAGGTAGTTTTGCCTGTTCTCTGAAAATTTAATCTATTTTCCTCGTGTGCCTGGATGCATCTGTGCTTTTCCTTTTGCGTTTTAGCCAAGGCTAACACCTTTTCTTTCTTTTTTCCATGTTTGGTTTGTTCCAGATTTATTGTTATCACAATTTAGAAATATTGTACATCGTGTTCTCTTAAAATATCCTTCCATTAGCTAGATGGTACCCAGCCATCTGATCCTTCTATCACCTTGAAGCCGATGCCTGGTCTTTTCTTGCCTTAGTTACTTGCAGTTAGGTTCTGACCTGATGAACATCTTGTAACCAATGCCTGGTCCTTTCCGGGGTTTGCAATAATGATCGTAGATCCTCGCTTAAAATTAGCTATGAAATTCTCTTTCGGTCCAGCCAAGGAGTAGTCACATGTTAAGGCGCTGTCATGAAAATTTTTTAAAAATAAATTTTTATGTTTTTAAATTAATATAATATATATTAATGTCAAATAATTTTTTTAAAAATATTATTTTGATATATCTAAAATATATTTGTTGGACCATTATCATATGCTTCAGTGTGAGCTTAGATTACATGATTGATCAGGTCGGTTTTGATCAAATCACTTTCTAGAGCCTTTTTTTTTTCCTTTAAATGATTCGAGGCCTGAACGGTAAGACTTAAGAGGC
>Ga0307517_10003643_pt1 | contig 23946 bp, 28 predicted proteins | sample 23_EM_MG_FD_194515 | JGI IMG/M metagenome (GOLD analysis project Ga0307517, IMG submission 194515) | Populus trichocarpa ectomycorrhiza microbial communities from riparian zone in the Pacific Northwest, United States - 23_EM | ecosystem: Host-associated > Plants > Roots > Unclassified | place...
GAGGATAGAAAGACAAAGTCATTCAAAACAGACCGTGACGCCTTCGAGGATGTTCAGACTTTGACGTTTATACTCAATGCGTTATCTTTATGTACATCGAGGCCCGGGCCCTGTGTTCAGCGTTCGTAACGTTACCAAACCTGGATAAATTCTGACATGGGCAAAGTCTTTGATTATCCATCATCTCTCAAACGGGCCGAGAGTTCCGCAACCCACTTAGTCATGGCTTTCAACAATCTCTACTACAAAAGAGTAAGCAAACCATCGATCCTGCAATATACAAGCCATTGATTCTGAATGTACAAGACAGCAGGCACTGAAAAGGCTTGTTTCGTTTGCTTTAAGCCCACAACAACCGTTCTTGCCACAAGTGGCACCGTAGACTTCCTGTACACCTGCCCCGGACACTTGTCCGATTCTGGGTTTGCGACTTTATTAGATGAAGAGAAGACATCTGTGAGTATAAGTGCAGAAGATATTGCCAGAGTGAAATTGGAGTGGGAGGAAAGGCAGAAGTTGAAGGGTGCAGAGAAAGAAAAAGAAAAGGATTCTGGCACCAAGGATAATAACACGGAACAAAAAAATACCGATAAATCGAAGAAGGGGGTTCTTCCCACATTACCCAGCACAACACTACCGACTCCCGCGGCGCATGAGCGTTATATTCTGCACAAGGGAATTTTTGCAAGTTGAGTGAGATCCCTGTCGTGAGATTTTCTACTGATTCTCCAATAGTGCGTCAAGCTGAGCATCGGCGGCGAAAACAAGCTATTCAGGCAAAGGAGTTGGGTCCGCGTCTTCCCTCAGCGCCGAGAGGCATCTAAATAGTAACAACTTGCAATTGTAATGTTAGGTTGATAGCGGAGTTCCAATAAACGGCAAATTCCAATTGCCACTCATAACTGCTTTTGCCATTCTTTCAAGTTTTGCTCATCGATCCACGTTGCATCGGCCAGGCATTTTGCTTAAATTGTGGAATGTGATTGGTGCTCGACGCGTGAGTCGAACCTGATTAACGTTTTTGACCATCTGACATTTATGTCACCGTCCAGATTTGCTACAACGATGAACAAAAATCCGTTCTTGCCAACCCCAAGTTACACGCCTCAGCAGCCCCCGTTGCCCCCTGGTCCACCCCCACCGCAGCCAGGTCAGCCAGATTACTCGGCTTGGTGGCCCGGAGCAGCGGCGCAACAACATGTCCAACCTCAGGCGCCTTATAATGCTCAGTGGCCAGCGTCTCAACCTGCACGACCGCCTGCAGAACAGAGTGCACTGTATGCAAATTATGGTTATGGGAACCAGAATAACTGGCAAAGGCAGCAACACCACCACCAGTATCACTCGCCTGCTGTAGTTCAACAACATCCACCTCCCCCAATGCAAGCTTACAACCCTTACCCGTCAGGCGCTTACTCTCAACCATATGTGCCCCAGGCAGCACCCCCCCAACCTGTGGTTCAGCCTGCTTATCCACATCATCACCATCCACCCCAGATTTTCGCTCCTCCTCTGCCATCCCATCAATCTTCGACCCAGCACCAGCCACGTCAGCATGCTTCATCGCAGCACCCACCTGCCAAAAGACAGAGGTTTGATGGTCCAGGAGGTAATAGACAGCATCACTCTCAGCCTCCTCCACCTCAATTTCAACCACCTCCCCCTCCTCCACCAAGCTCAGGTGGACTTTCAAATCGTCCACCATTACCCTCTGGTCCTTCAGGAAGAGGTGGAGGACATAGTGGGCCTGGTCCAAGGGGGGGTTCACGTGGCGGGAGAGGAGGTTCAATGTCAAGCGGTAGAGGCGGATTGGGTGGAGGGAGGGGTAGGGGGGGGAATTTCTCTGCAGGTGGAAATGGAAGAATAGGAAGCGGACAACAATCTGGACAGACAAATAGACATAACTCGCGCAATTTTGGTGGAGATAAAAACTTCCATAATCGACGTGGTGGCTCATTCAGTAGCGGAAATAGTGGAAGTGGGTATTCGCACTCGACATCGTCATCTTTTAGAGGACGCAATCAAGGGCATTCCGGTTCTGGACGAGGGAACAGAGGCGACGGAAGTGGCCTTGGCTCACGGGATGGTACACTGTCTTCAAGCTTTGGGGGTAAACGAGATGAAAATCGGCGCACTCTCACAGATTTCAAGATTGTTGGATTGGAAATACCTGAGTTGGGCTGGACTTGGGGTACGGTCCCGTCTTCTCCCCAGACGAACAAGGGAGACACCGTTTCTGATGACCACAAGGAAGAATTTTCTGAAGCAAACAAAGTTGCCGATTCTTCTGTCATAGAAGGAATACAATCTGGGTCAAAGACAGAGGTTTCTCAAGACGTTCCACCTGGGGAAGTGGAAGCGTCAGAGGCCCTGGTGTCCCAAGTTGCCGAGCCAAATCCACATTCCCCTCCTTCACGTATTCGGATCTACTTCCATACGCCTGTCACTGCTGATGATTCGAGGCCGATTCCTCATAACTCGTCGTATAGTGAGGGTTCAATGGATTCGCGGAAAGGAAAGAGGAAGAAGTTGGAGGACGACGATGGAGATTTGGACGATATAAGAGTTCCTCCTCCACCTCAGATGGCAGGTGTGATCGAAGATCATGCCAGTGTTGCGGGCAGTGTTACACATAGCGTTGAGTCCGCTAGTGAGGCTGACTGGCTGATGGCTGCAATCGTTGAAGGTGAGGACGAAAGCAAAGCCATCGCCGAGGTCCATGCTGGTGAAGAGTCTGAGGATGGCGAGCAATTGCAAATCAGTGAGATTGTAAACGCAGACGAGCATGACGAAGGGGATGGCAATAATGCTCGTATTGTGGAGGAGGCGGTACCTGATGGTGAGCATCATCGCTTCACTTCCGCGACATAATTTGTCGATGCCAGGACCTTGTCTTCTCCTTAAAGATGATTTTTTTCCCTTGCATATTCGCTGACTTACTTTCCTTGAAAGGCACCTCTCATATGGATGATAAGGATGTCAACAGCAAACTGGATGATTCTTTGGGTGTTTCTACTACATCTGCTGACTCGGGCGAAGCCCGGACTGGATCTGCTGAGGCCACCTCCTTATTTACTGGTTCGCCGAGCCGTGCCTCGCAAGTCGAGGGCGACCAGATAGCAGAATTTGGCGCAGTTTCTGATGCACCTGAACTCCTTGACCAGAATACTGTTCCTTCTGCCCCCGTTTTACCTGTCTCTGAATCTGTGTCCGTATTATTGTCGTTTCTTTCTCGCATCGCGCCTCACGCAGACCATGATTTAACAGTGCTGATATTACTGCTGATCCTCCTGAACAGCAGGTTCAACAGGGATCAAGTCTTGCATCGGAACCCACTTTATTGGATATTGAGACTCAAGACAGCAGTCAACCATATGACAGTGCCTCGCTGCCGAACGGACATCAAGGAACACAAATGTTTGACCCGCAGCTAGAGCATCTTCCAGAACCACCAGCGTCTCCTGCTATTTCCAGCATGGCGTATGAGGACAGCTCATCCTTGGTTTCTAAGGGTGATACAAAAACAGGAAAAACACCGTCAGCAAATCGGTTATCAGTATCGTACGCTCGCAGTAATCGCCGTCTTGTGATCAATGCTGAGGTTGTCGAAACCCTTAAACTATTCCGCCAAGAAGGCAGAATAGAAGTCGTCATTAAGGTACAGAAACAAGAGGATGGTACTCTGAGAGGGATCTTGGTTGGTTGTCTCTTTCGCTATCTGTGTCTCTTCTCATCCCTTTGTAGACTGAAGGACTTTCCGAAGTTACCAAGTCTTACTTGCCTTTTTCTGCTACTTCTGAGGAATCTGCTGAACATGATGCGACTGTACCTCCTTTTCTCAAGGCTACTTCAGCAAATCTCCAACTTCTTGTACATCTTGATACTGCCCGACCTTTGTCAGAACCCAAGTGGGCCAAGACAGGTGATATCCAGGATTGGCTCAAGAGCATGTTTGGGCGAATGTTTTGGGTGGCTGGCGAAGCAGCAGACGGTTGGGAGAAGAAGGTACAAGTGGTTGATCCTGATCCAGTGAATACTTCAATGTTTTTATTGCCTCGATGATTTTTTTCTCATTTCAAACTGCAGCCTCCGACTATTTGGACGGTTCTGGAGGGGTGGGCCTCTAATTCCCCAGTTGGTGCTCTGAACGAGCGTCAAAGATTCTTGAAGACACATATGACGGAAGTAGACAACATCTTGGAGATCTTACTTCGCCTAGTTCGTGGTGAAAGAGCCACACCGTTTTCTCAAGCTCCTCCGGCACTATCTTCGCCTAATGTATCTGGCCCTCTCCTTTCTGCCCTTAATCCTGGGTCGGCCCATGGGGCGCAGCAGACTCATGTATCTCTCGCAGTACTAGCTATCTTCAGGATGACGACGGAATATGCCGAGAAGGTTGCAGGAAATAAAGGTAAAACAGCAGTTGAAGAGCGAGTTGGAGAAATTGTTCGATGTCTTCCTTCACATCTGATTTACAAAAGCTTGGATGGTATATTTAAGGAATGGCGAGTTGAAAAGAAGGGCAGGTAAATCTTCCCGGGTTTTGTTGTTTAGTTGCGTATATTTTCCGTCTGTAAACCGTACCTATCAAGGTACTACAGTATCGTTGTCAACCAAAGTGGAGTGTGCTTAAGATCTAAGTTGCAGAACAAGCACGTGAATTTGTTTAGGGTCGGTCAGCCTCGTACGCGTCAGCTTCACAATCTTGCTCTTGACAATGGTATCGTCCGTTCCTATGCCTCGCGATGAATCGCGTTTCTCATAAAAATATCTAGTTCAGAAACACTTACGATTCAGACAATACAGTCTTTTCACCTCAAGGACGGTTACATCAGGTCGAATATGCACTCGAAGCTGTTAAGCAAGGATCGGCTGCTGTAGGCCTGCGGTCAAAGACGCATGCAGTATTGTTGGCATTGAAGGTAAAGTTTTTAAACTTGGTGATGTCTGTGCGGGATCTGAATCGTGAGCGATTGGCTAAGCGATCGACAGGCGAACTTGCTTCATATCAGCAGAAAATGTTCAGGATAGATGACCATGTTGGCATCGCTATTGCTGGGCTCACCTCTGATGCTCGTGTTTTGAGGTTAGCTATGGAGTGTTGAATTTATAGGAACAATTTTTCTTATTTTCCCCACAGTAACTTCATGCGCCAGCAGGCTCTAGCATCCAAGATGGCGTTCAGTCGCCCCGTACCAGTAAACCGTCTCGTATCCGCCATTGCTGACAGTATGTGGATTTTTTTTGGGTTGGGATTAAGCTAACGCTAATACACTTTATCAGAGGCTCAGGTGAATACCCAAGAATACGGAAGACGACCTTACGGAGTCGGGTTCCTCGTCGTCGGACAGGACAAGAATGGACCCCATCTATATGAATTCCAACCAACGGGCAATTCATACGAATACTATGCCATGTCGATCGGTGCTAGAAGTCAAAGTGCAAAAACCTATCTTGAGAAAAATTATGAGAGTTTTACTGATGGTATGCGTCTTCTATCCCATTTTTTTGTTTGTTTAAAATAATTTCTCCTCTACCTAGCTTCCATCGAGGATCTAATCAAACACGGTCTCCACGCCCTTCGCGAGACTCTTCAACAAGATAAGGAACTAAATGTGAACAACACCTCCATCGGAATTCTTGGTCCACTGAGCCAGTTTGAAGAGAAACCCGTTATTGGTGGCTCCTTCAGAATTCTGGAGAATGGGGCTGTAGAACCATTCTTGAAAACCATGGTTCCAAAAGCCGGAACTATTCTTGTGCGAATTGACGGAGAAGATGTTGCGAGAATTGCCGGAGAGGATACTGATGTTCAGATGGCTGGATAATTAGAAAGCTGTACTCTTGACAATGAACTAAATTCAATTCTTAATTTATCTATCGCATGCTTTTACTTGTTAGGGGATTGGTTTTTTTCCCGTAAGGAACTGGCGCCAAATGGTCGCTGCTGCACCCGGCCTCCTTAGTACTATCAGTATATGCACCATTGCGCTAAGGAGCATGACGCTTCCTGCTTGATGTGCTGCAGCTAGAGGAACTGGTACCAGATAGAGCAAGGTCGATATACCAAGCGCAACCTGCACATTTGCCATCGCAAAAGCGGCGTTCACGGCCATTCTTGCAAGTGGTGGCAAAGCCACTTTCATGGCTGGATTGGAAGACCGAGCATAAAGGAATGCAGTGGAGAAGTAAGTGGTCGTGGCCTTGGGAACCGAGGGATTAGCACGAGCGCGTGTTATTAATTTTCACTTACGAGAAGACGATGGTTGAATTGAACTGTGGTTGGGTTTTCGAACAGGTTTCTCCACCATTTATCTGATTTATCAGGGTTTTTGGCATACTCTGGAGAAAAGAGTTCGTCTGCAGGAGGTGCGATACGACCACCCATAAGTGGAAATTCGTTGTAGACCAGACCTGCATCCAAACCCGCCACAAATGCACCTAATAACAATACTCTTGAGAAATGGACAGTATTTGGAGATTTCCTTACCTGAAATTGCCGTCAGGAAGACAAGACCAGTAGCTATACCAACATGTCTCTTGAACGATTTGACCAATGGGTTGTTCAAAACTTTCTCGATGTCATCACCCCTATACCCATTCCAGGCTGCACCTTTTGCAAACTTCGAGTCTTTGATAATCGCCATGCCCGACCAGAACATCCCGAAATAGAGCAAGAACGCCATCCCCAGATGAGAGGCAAGTCGATATTGTGACACTCTTGGTGTGGCACCCGGTGTTTCCATCAGGGAGTCTTCCAATCCTGATTTGACCATGTACCAGCCTATTGCGCCCTGCGCGCCAATGAGGGTGGCAAGGCCTAAAAGTCGAAGAGTCAAGGCATTAGGTATTTTTCTGCGCAGGGCATAGTAGGCCAAGGGACCAACGAAGACGATGCCGATGAGCCGACCAAGGATGCGGTGGCCCCACTCCATGTAGAAAATAGGTTTGAAGTCCTCCAGTGAGATCGAATGGTTAAGGCTATAGCCAGGGCTGGTTAGAAAGAATCGGGGGCTAGAGACAGGCTGTGGAATCATACAGTTTGAACTCGGGGGTCGCTCTATACTTTTGGAATTCTGTCACCCATTCTTCATGCGAGAGAGGAGGCAGAATGCCAGTTATTGGCCTCCACTCCGTGATACTCAAACCAGACTCTGTGAGACGAGTCACTCCTCCAACAACGATGATACCAAAAACTAAAGAGGAAGAAGCCATGAGCCATCTGCCCACAGAGAGTGGAGGGAGAATCGGCAAGCTCCCTGGCCCCTTGCGGGAAGGGCGAAGAAGAGGCACAATCCTGCCCGGTTTCTGAAAGGTGCATGCTTTCAGTCCCAGTCCCCTTAGCCTGTTACAGTTGAATAACATTGATGTCACCTGACTCTACAAGCAATTTCAATTTACAGGTCACAATTCACGTCAAGTGTCATTAAGGTGCATCCGCTCTGTTGATTGTAAATGTAAAAGAGTTATTATTCTTCGCCGCATCAAGTTGTTTTGCCTTATCTTCTTCAGCTTTTTTAGCTGCCATAGCCGCAGCAGCATCTCTCTCTGCTTTCGCCTCTTCTACATTCTGATAATGAATAGTAATCGCCGCTAAAACACCAGGAAGGCCGCCTATAGAGTTGCACCAATACGCATCTAATATGAGTAAAATGAGTCTATTTCAAATAATCAGGATGCTCTGAGACTCACACGTAGGGCTCGTGCCAATAGTTGCAGTGATGTCGGGGTGTCTCTGGCTTACAAAAGCATTGAAGTGTTGACGCATGGCTCGAAAATAAAGGTCCATAAGTTTACAGCTCAACGGACCTGTAAAGATAAATGGATATTAATAATGAACGGGTCAGCGACGGAAGCCGGAGACCTACCGATGGCAACATTGAAGAATGCCAGGGCTATACATGCTCTCAATAAAAACCTGTCGTACATCTTCACATTCTGGATATTGAACCTCTTTAGCGTAAATTTATCATTTGCAGGTTTCCAACGCAGTCCAAGCACATGGAAGCTCAAAATTACGTTGAGCCCCAAGGTGATAACGGTCATCAAGAAAATAACTCTAAAGAGAGCAGGTGGTTTCTGCAGCACAAATGCCGGTGCATCTTGTGGCAAGACTGAGAAATCTACAAAGGTATGGATCAATCCACTTTCCACGGACAATCAGAAAAACCATACCGTATATCGGGTTAAACGCGTGACTACTGCATTCGATGTCCCCTTCCTCTTCCTGCATACAAGACCCTGGTATCTGTCAAATTCTGCGAATTGAGGAGGAGTCACTGTCCTCACCGAGTAAACCCACCCAAATCTTAAATGTTGGTCCGATGACGGCAAATGGTGTACGAGTGAGTTGGGGAATAGGACAAAAGTAGATCAATAGTAAAGTGATCCATGACCCGAGCGTGAAAAACACGGTGATTACAGGGAATAAGTTATCCTTGTCCATGGTAGCAGCGGGGACGAGCAGGCGTCAGGCACTGCCAATTTATATTGACGATTTCGTTTCATAGCGAACACTGGTGGACACGACTGCAAGCGCTTGGTCACATGTGCCCCTGGTCACGCAAGCGCCTGGTTTATTTATATCCTCACACCTTCTACCTCACCATGCGTTTCCGCTCGGTTTTGTCGCTCGCACGCACCGTCTCTACAAGAGCTTTCCCAGCCGAGAAGGCCATTTACGAGAAACTAACGGTCAAATTCGAGCCTTCACAACTGCAAGTACAAGATGTTTCTGGTATACGTGTTCACGATTCACTCCATATGTCACCCCTCAATTTCATTAGGTGGATGTGGAACGTTTTATGCAATAGTAATAGCGAGCAATAGGTTTCAGGGTCTTCCAATCGTGAACCAGCACAGGTTGGTGACGGATACACTCAAATCCGAGATCGAGGGTATCCATGGTTTACAAGTGTGTCACCCGCAGCAGTCTAATAGACGCTGATAGACGCTGATGCTCCGTAGATAAAAACTATTGCGTGTTAGTCACCCCGTGCGCAGTCCTCCCAGTACTTCGGTTCTCGGTTTTGAACAACCGAATTAATGTGATAGCTTCGCGGTTGTATACATGACGATTTGAATCGTCCGTAACCTTTCGTTCATCAACAAAATGATTGTGGTTGTCATATGCGGTATCACCTCTTTCCAAGTAAATTTTTTTCTCAGAAAGCTGAAGAATCTCCTATCAGCCTGGGCAATGTCAGACAGGCATTGGAACTGGATGTGACAAAAGACATACCTTTCTTCGTTTCTTGTAGCAGAAAAGAATTTCAGTTGTTTGATCGGAGAGATCGTCCAATGTTTCCACAAGAAGAGGAAATGCGGGTTCAAAGTAGACGCAATCTGCTGCTAGGATAATGTTTGGTCGTCGGATAGCCGGAGGGGGCATCCCCCTGTTCAAAGGATCAAGATTCAAGACTTCGTCAGGCACGAGAGAACATAACTGCACACCAATTCAATTCGGCAACTTGTACAGTAGATTCCAGGTGGTTCAAATTTACATTATACTTCATGATTTCTAGAAGGGGTCTACGATTTTAAATTAATCAAGCTCAGCAAGAGAGAGAAGTCAAGGTACGGACGCTTGATCAGTAATCCACACATCAGCGTTTCGAAAGTACCCAACAACTAGGCCAACGAGTCCAGTACCGCTTCCAAGTTCGATGACAGTCTTGGCCTGGAAGTATTCAGGTCCCTTTTGCACCAAGTAACTTGCAAGGATCTGGACGTCCCTTCAATGAATAAAGATGGCTGGCAGAATATGACGTGAATTGTACCTGCCCCGCTGCCCAAACCTGACCTCCACAACCAGGAGACGCATCCAGACGAAGCGCAATGGACATTGGATTGGGGTGTTTGTCCCATTGATGAAGGAAAGAGAGTTTCAGAACACTGCCCTCGACGGAATGGTGCTGTTGGGGAAGGACATTCAAGAGTTCGGAAGCAGGAACGAGACCATCATCGTCCTGCTGCTGCATGAGATGTCGTAAAGGATCCTGAAAATCGAGATATTCCTCAAGCACGATGTTGCTGCTGCATTGTGCCTCGAGGTCAAGAAACGCCATCTGTCAGCAGGAGGCCTGAATCCTTGCGCCAGGCACGAGGCGTAGAACGTGTGGCGATGTCCAGAATTGGACGACAAACATACATAAAGTAGCCGAACTAGCTTTCTATTGCTTCGGTCCCCACTTCTTCCTCTTCCATCACCTCGAATTTCTTTCCGTCCAATGGCAGATGTGATGCACGAAGTCGTCTTTGAATGGTGGGTTCGGCTCTAGATCTCGTCTTACCATGCATTCACAAGCTGTTAGGCCGCAAACTGGACCCAACACTGTCATCGTCACTGGGACTTTCGACAAGGTATGATACCAAATCCTATGTTCCATTCCCAGTATAAAAACATCGCCCTCAAGTGGTCATCGACACGGAAACTAACCAGAACGGCAACCGGCTTCATAGGCACCGCCAAGGTCCCATGGAATGAGAAAATCCTCTACAAGTATATTGTCGATGGAAACTGGGCACTTCACTATGGAACACCCGTAGAAGTCGAGAGCAGAACCGGATTCGTCAATCACGTATACATCGCTCCCTCCAAACCCCAGCCTGTATCAAAACCGGAGCCCGTTATCGCAGAGCCTGCTGGCGTAATCGTTCAACCAGAGGATGTGGATAGGGATCATGTATGTCGCCCCGATCAGTATTTTTTTACTTCCGTTCACCATCTTAATTTTTCTTATTCCCACAGTCCACATCTCCTGCGTCTGGAGCCATTATCGCTGCCACTCCTGTTACAGAAGAGTCAGCGAATAAACCCGCTGAGCCTGTTTCCCCTATCGCAGTGGATGCGCACGCCACAACTGGAGAGCCCATTCATGTGGACGTCGGTGATGCTCCAATTGCGGATGCCAAATCGGACAGCGGGACCACTGCCGTTGCTGACCCGGAACTGACTGACTCATCGGCACCGTCTACATTGCCAAACAAAGAATCCAAGGGCAAGCCGGCCGCCTCAACACCTATGGTCTTCCCGAGCGTGTCTGCGCCATCCTCCCCTTCACGGTTCAACTCTCTGCGCGGGAGTGGAAGGAAGACGCGCAAACCATCGTTCTTTGCAAAATTGAAGGAAATCTTCAAGTCAGATAAAGAGAAAAACAAGTCTGGCAATGAAAGAGCAGAAACAAAGACGTAATCGCTTATTTTCTTTGTTTCCGCCCACGTCGTAGATATACGTTTCTTTTTACCTCTTGATTTGTGACGACTTTATGACAGTAAGATAGTGTGCTCATTTTATTTTTTCTTGGATACGGTCATCATTTGTCCTTCCGGCCTTGTTATCTTACATTACATTACTTTCGGAGCAGTTACCGGATTTCTCTGTCTGCACACATTCCTAGTTCTTATCGTGAAATCGATTCACTCATTGATCCCTGTGATGACACCTAGAATTGTGTTGAACAAGTTGGAGGATGCATTCAAAGAGTTCCAGCGTACCGGCAGCAATCGTCTCACCGCCTCTCCGTATAAGAATGCGTCCCATGTCTTTATTGGAGGCAAATGTCTCCAAAGGGATCCCAGGAGTTGCAGACGACCCTCCTTGCATGTTTCGCAATGAGAATTGCACTTCAGCAGATGCACCTCTCGTCAGTACACTACACTTGCAATTAAATACCGTCACAACAAATCAACGAGCCTACGAACCGAGGATTGTGCTTAATAACCTTGCCACTCGTGCGATCGATCGTCGACATAAGTTTTACCACAGCAAGGACATCTTTAGAGTGTTGAAAAATCTCAACCTAATTCCTCAATCAGTTTTGAAACAACAAGAAACGGGGTAATTACGAACCGAAGTGCCTGACGTGATCGGTACCTCGATGTCGAAGACAATGATTCGAGCAGTAAACGTTGCCGCCATAGGTACCGGATCCGAAAGCGGGCAAAGAACACTGCCAATCCCTAGGTGGACAGGATCGATAGATGTCAGGTGAAGGGTCACGTTAGAGCCAGCGGCGGCCCACAAAGCTGATGAATCTTCGATTTCGATTGCTGTTCGAATCTTAGCTCACAGAAACGAAGGGGAGAGACATCAGCTTACATTTCACTATGGCGATTTCATCTCCTGGAAGTACCCTCAACTTTTCGCCCACCTGCACGACGCCACCAGATAGTCTACCCGATACGGTTGCACCCGAGCTTTGTCCTTTGAAAACATTAGATATCGGTAAACGCATGGGGCTCTGGATGTCCCTAACGGGGGGTACAAGTTTATCTGTATGTAATTCAGATTATCATTTGAATGGAATGAAACTGACCCCTACCTAGCAAATCAACAAGAGTTGGGCCATTATACCACTTCAATAAATCTGCAGTATTTGGGTTGTCCCTATTGACAAGATTGACACCTTGCATTGCTCCGACCGGTATGAATTTGGATTTGGAAGGTTGAAACCCAGATTGCACCAAGAATGGACGTAGAATTGAGCAGATCTCCTCATATCGGCTCTTACTCCAGTCGACCTGTATCACAATGGATATCAAATCGGGTGACAAAAAATGCTGTCACATACTTGGTCGAGCTTGTTCACGGCAACAATCACTTGAGAAACCCCAAGACTACGAACAAGGAGCAAATGCTCTCGAGTTTGGCCACCACGGTCAAATCCTGCTTCAAATTCTCCTGTCCCGGAGTCGATCACGAGCAGAGCACAATCGGCTTGTGAAGCTCCTGAGATCATATTTGGAATGAAATCTTTGTGACCAGGAGCGTCCAAGACCGTGATTACCCTATGGGAAGCTTCAAATGTTTGCATAGCAATGTCCATAGTGATCCCCCTTGATATTTCTCAGTGTTTTCCTGTCACAAGTTTGAATCGGCTTTCACCTTGCTCTTTCTTCTGTCGTCCCGTCAAGACCCCACGCCCAGCTAAAGCTACCCTTACCTATCTTCTCACTTCCTCTCTCGTTAGCTTTCTTTGTCTTCTCATCCAACCTACCAAGTTCATATAATAGCCGGCCCATCAGCGTAGACTTCCCAGCATCGACATGACCTGTCGAAAAGTGGCTTAGTTGAATTATGGGGCGAATAAGGAGGAAAATGTCACCAATGACCACAATACTGATTCCTTTTTTCCCTTCGTCGGCTTCGAGCGCACGTTTCGCCTCCTCTAACACTTTCTCCTTCGCCATATTGACTTTCGGTGGCTCCTCCGTGTCTTGTTTCTTTCTGGTCAATGTATCGTTTAAATTCAAACCAGCCATATCCAATTGTTGCTGATCCATGACATTAATCCTCGATGGCATTGAAGTGCCAGACACAATCGATGACGTAACCTTTTTCGTGCCTTTGGTTGGATTCCCTACCAGAGTGTCCCCTCGCGAAATCGACGTACTCTTCTGCATCTGAGATCGCGCTTGTTTGAGGACCTTCTCACGTTCTTTTGCAGCTGTACAAAGAATGAATTGTTATAACAAAAAACATGAGCTGTAAGGTTAGAATCAAGAAAGCACGAAATTAATTCCCTGCGCCCGAAGTCAAACGAGTCGAAGGCGTGAGGGACGATTTCTGGTCAAGGGAGGTCCCTTTGCGAGCGTTGAGGACGATATCATCTGGACTTGGACCATCAAAAGTAAATTTACGTGGGCGGTCACTTGTCGCTTCAGGGGAGGTTGTCTTTGAAGAATGTTTATGTTTCCGTGACCTGTGAGGATGACTATCTGAGGGACTTTCCACCTTCTCCGCCCCTCTCTTGCGTCCTTGTTCATTGCTCTTCCGCTTTGCATCTTTCTTTCCCTTATCTTTAGCAGAATCAAGGTCACTAATGAGCACGGACGCGAAAGCGGAGGGTGACCCACGAGCGCTACTGTTGGGAAGGAAAAGTGGGGATAATGGAGGCGTGACGATCGCTTCTTCCGAGGGAAACCCCGGACTAACGGGCTTCTTTCCCGCTCGTTGAATCTTCATTGCTAATTTACTTTGCCTTTGATCTGATGGAGACCCAGGGACGACCGCTTGCAAAGGAACCAAATTGAGCTTTGGAATAAAATTTGGTTTCGAAGGATCTGTGAGGCTAAACAGCGACTGATAGGATGTGGTAATGGCTGTCGTGACGGATGATCCATTCGCAATTGGAGTGAGGTACTCCGTAGTAGGGTTCGGTAACTTGGGTTTCTTACGAGCGTCGACCTTCTGCTGGGCAAGAATCGCCAACTTCGAGAGTGGGCGCGAACCCTGAGAAGCGGTACTGGGTGTGGGAGACGGTAGATTTATTGGAGAATGGGCACTGCCCGTCGATGCAGCTGTCGACTCCGCTCTTTGCTGAGCGATCAATGCCAATTTCGAGATCGGACGGGATGAAGGGGGATTCGATTCTGTGGATTGAGAAACAAGTCTGGTTTTTCCCATAGTTGTTGGCGTGGGGGTTGTTGAACGATCGTCTTCTTCATCATCCAAAGGTGCCAGTCTATGCAGATCACGCTTAGGAGTTGTCAGATTAAGCCTATCCAAATCTTCGAGCTGTAGAGCCGTTTCAATGGCCTTTCGAACTAGAGAGGATGTTGATGTTGATGTTTGTCTCGTGTGTTCGGGAGCGTCCGATTGCGGGGGCAATGGAGGAAGCGACTTCGATGAGGCGACAGATGTTGGGCTCCCAGGTCGTTCAGATTGCGCTGAAGGTCTAAGATTTGGGAAAGTCTTGATCGAGCCAGTGACGGATGTGCCCGATGACCTCGAGCTGACAGTTGCGACACTACTCGCCTTAGAAGACGCTAGTCTAGACAACTTGGATTGTGGTTTGGAGAGAATCGATGACGGCGTAGGAGGAAGAGATTTCTGATGATTGGTAGGTTCGCTTGCCTTCGATTCTAGGTCTGGGATAGTGGGAATATTGTCGAGGGAAGTCATAGGTTCACTGGTAGGATGTAAATAGATATCATTTGGCGTTATGGTAGAAGTAGAATTATTCGATGGGGGAGGCTCAAACTTCGAGAGAAGCTCTATGGCAGAATGCGATGGTGAGTGTCGGCTTGTATTGGGATCGTTATACGGATCCTGCCAGTTATCCGACATTCTGTCATCTAGCACAACGGTAAATACCTTATAAAGAGTACAATTGACAAAAGATTACCCAATTCATTTCCGTATGATGTGGTGGGGCTCGAGACGAAGGAACGAGATGAAGTTGTGAGTAGACGATGCTGACGAGAACGATACGGCGTGGAAGGATCCGTTCTTTCAGTGCGCTCGGAGATGGTACTAAGGAACGTCTTCAACGGGCGTGGACTGTCCACAGCGAGATATGCCTCATTATCGAATCCTGGCTGTTGTTGAGCCAGGAATATGGATGGTAAGCGGGGACCCTTGTTGACTTCATGATATTCATGAGCGTTGTCATCCGCATCGAAATTGAGACTATGAGCAGAATGCTGGTAATCCTGATTGTCGGGTTCTTGACTATGTCCGCTATGTGAATCGCCCCATGATTCTGACGATGAAGGTAAGCGGGGGGTCCCTTAAACACGCAGGTGGGCAAAGGGGGACTACAATATGCACCTTCTCAGCCACCGTGGCACATGTGCTTTACCGGGCGCAGGGAAACCAGGAAGGGGTAAAGGAAGATAAACAAGAAGCACTCGCTCACCTTTGCGTTCTCTCGCTATCCGCCGTTTCTCTTGCTCGTCTAAAGTAAAGTTGAGATCAAACCGCCAGCGTGCTCAGCATCTTACTGACCGAGTGCCCACTGGACCGTCTTCTCTACATTGAAGTAATATTCCCAAAGAACCTCCCTGATAGAATTATCCGATAGGCCAGAAACATCCTCGCCGCCGATGATCGAACGAACTTGGTCGAGGCCGTCGTTCAGTTGAGCTTAAAGGTATTTGGTTACCATATAATAGTGTTGACAAGATGCATACCTTCCTGCTCAGGCGTAATTTCGTATTCTCCACCATCGGAGAATGCATCATCGTTGAGTTCATCTGGGCAATCAAAAATTAGTTCAATTCCAAGTAATAGCTGTTAATAGAGAAGACCTTTTATATTCATATTACGGATATCCCTATGACGAGACATTTTGTGAGCGAGTATCAGTCAGGCAGGGGTTCAACTTAGTGCTGCGGGCCGGTAGGGGCCGGTCAGCTCATCGAAACCAAACACAGGCAAAGATTCTGAATCCCTTTTTTGTTGTTGCACAATTCACGCTGTTACGCGATGTTCTCCGCTCTCCGGACCATTCCCGCTTCCCGCACGTTCAGTCGCGTATGAATACTCAAAATTAGTATGAATTAATCTAATAAAAACCACAGGCTTTTTCAGTTACACCAAGTCGTGGTCGTGACATGGCCAGACTCACTGTCATTGGAAATCTTGCAAAAGACCCAGAGTCGCGTCTTACGAAGAATGACAAGGAATTTATAGTGTACGTCACTGCATTATTTGTTTTTGGATACCTATCAACACCTTGTATTTCATTTAGTTACACGGTCGTCACGAACGGCTCCATCCCCCCACCTGATGCCAATGGAGGTTAGAACAGTCACTCCCAATCGAGAGGATCTATTCTGAAATTTTTAATAGAACGTCGACCCCCTCCTGCGACATTCCATAGAGTTCTTTCCTTCAACGAATCGGCGAACAAGTACCTCCGCTCCTTGAAGAAGGGAAGCAAAGTGTACGCCGAAGCAGCGTTCGAATTGCGGGAACCAGAAGCTGGTGCTGACCCTAATACACCCCATGGTCAACGTCAAATATTTTTACGGCATGGTAAAGTCATTATTAGGTGTCTTTGTGTGTTTCTGAACCACAGCCCAGAGTCTATTCGGCTTTTATTGTCACCCAAATCTATCAGTCCTACGCCAGAAGATACCGAACTCGAAGCAGCGTCGACTGGATTTTAATTTCGTTATAAAAATTCCTTCCATATCGTAAATAAGTAGTTTCATCCGTCACACAGCTAAACTGTTGTACGGAGATTGTGGTCGTTGGTCGGAATCCTCTGGGGGATTTCTCCAGCCCTGTTAGCTTATAAACTCGGGTATATATTTGAGTGATGAAAACTACAATTACCATATTTTCTTGTACTTCTTGCGATGGTATTTCTGGAAGAGGGAGTTCGCGTTCCGGCATTACGGGGGGGATTTCAATTTGACTATTCCTTCGTAATTTGACCAGGTAATCGCGAATTGTCGTGGATACAAGCTACAGGACAAATCGAGTGTTGTTGTTGGATAACACCTTAAGTACACTCACGCTATGGTCTTCTTGAGACGACCCAGAGTATGCAGCTACAACTGCAATTGGGCAGCAAGGAGCGTTCTGTGAAGTTATGGGCTATTGTGAAAAAAACCAAATCAGTAGTAACTTGCCTCCAACCATATCGGACAGGCTATGAGGAAGTAAATAATAAGAAGGTCGAGAGGTGACAAGTAGGACCTACCTCCTCCATTCACGCGGAATGACTCTCCCTGAATTCCCATTTGTTGAGGAGTCTTGCCCATGGCGCTCATACCCTTCTCAACATAATAGCTGGAATGTCCTGTCCGTTTGACGATGTTGATCATGCCTTCCAAGCAGGCCCAGCTGTCCAGACTAACATCTCCAACCCCGCTAGCATGCCCCAAGTCTCCAACAGTACATGCAAACAGGGTGTGTCCAGCAATGGTTTGAACAGATATGATGAGGCCTTTACCCTTGATGTGACGCACTGTCGAGCGGAATCGCTTCCGGATAGAAAGCCCCTTCAGAGAAAGCACTCAGGATTTCATTCCAGAGAGTAAGAAGGGGAATTCACCAATGTCACTGCATCTGAAGCTGAAAACGATGAGAATCGATATGAGCCCTCTTCATTCAGAGTTTGAGTAGCGAGCTCAGCATCTGTTGGATACATGTGGTGAAGACCGTTGAACATGTAGGTTAACAAGGGCGATAAACCAAAAGGCCGAAAATCTCATTTGCAGCCTTATGTATACGTGCAATGAGACTCCATCGCCAGGCCTTGAACACGAGTTCCACGGGACCACGAGGCTGTATACAAAAGGATTTGCAGGGGCCTGGTAGCGGGTTTCTTTCCTGTGACGGATTTGTTTGAGTACATATTTTGTGAGCCGTGACCATTTTGGCAACAATGGTTCCTTTCGCGCCGTCATAAAAATGGAGTTTTTCGGTGCCTCAGGTCCTGACCCGCTTAAACCTTCTATTTTCGAGCTCATTGCTCAGGAACAACTACAGGATCTATTGCAGCCCGTTTTGAAATATGTTTTGGCGGTACGACCATCCTGTCTCCTCTGGAGGAGTGCCTGATCAAAGTTTAGGTCTTTGCGCAACAGTACCCTCGATATCTGATTCGAGTCGTCAACCGCCATGAAGAATTTTACGCGCTTATCATGCTCGCAGTCGAGCGGTTCTATTTGCGGAAGTACAGTACGTCCTCTCTATCTCAGAGACACGGCCGTCGTCTTCATCCAGTTTTCTCCAGATGCATCCTTCTCAGAAAGATTCTATGGCCTCAAACGCAGGCGGCGACCTTACGTGGACACGAATAGGGCTTTGGCGGCTGTGGGGGTTGTCCCAAAGCAAGAACGTCTTCGAGACCGAGATATATCGCTTTCTTTAATATTTTTGGTACGTCTTTAACTTTCATTATTTGTCGCCATCTTGTGACGAAATAAACCAGATTGGGATTCCATATATCAGAGCAAAGGCCAAAGATTACTTCGAACAGTTAGGTGGTGGATTCAGTTCGGATGCTGAAGATGGAATGATAGTGGGCCAGCAGGCGCTGAGTGACCACGTACGCGAGCCATCTTAGGTTTTCGCTCACGCGTTGACGGCGTCCCATAGACCTTCAAAAGCCAGCTCAGACGTCTGTTCAAAACGTTATACCCATATGCAAACATGGGTTTCGAGATGTGGTTATTAACGTGGAACGTTTCGTATCTCTTTGACCGAACTCCTCATTATCGGCCATGGCTCAGCTGGCTTAGCGTTGACATTCGCAGGCTCGCCATTGAAGACTTAGTACGTGTTTCAACTTTTTAATACGATACCTATCTCATAACATGGACAGCGAATGGACCAACTAACTTCCGAACAAAAAAAAGTATCCCATCTCCGTCAAAGTCTCTTAATCAGGCTTCGTAATCTCATCATCCGTTCGCCACGGCTGGTGTTGGATTCCCTTCGCTTGCTCCTTCCGACAGCTATATTCTTTTTGAAATTTTTGGAATGGTGGTACTCACCTGGATCCCCCGCACGGTCATTCTCTGCATCCCCGAAAGGACTGGCTATTCCGCCCCCTAGCATGCTGCCTCCACACCCCTATGGCATAGCATTTGACAAAGGTGCTTACGGGACTTGTCCGATATGCAAGAAGGGCATAGCCAATGCGACGGTTCTACCCTCTGGATACGTATTCTGCTATCGTTGTGCATATGACCAAGTCGGGAAACATAAAAGATGTCCAATAACGCTGCTTCCGGCGCAGACATGGCAACTTCGAAAGGTCCTGGTGTGATTGTTAGTCTGGCGCACGTTCGTCGAATGGTTCGGGTTGGTCATCTGAGGTGGGCTGCTGGATGTAGAATAAGCTGGATTTGATCCCGTAGAAGGACCGTACCTTTACCGTGGACGACATCTACCTAAGAAAGACATATCACGCCGCAGAGAGTATGTTCTGGGGCTGATTATCTAGACTCGATTTGGATTTGAATGTGCCCTGACATGTATACAAAAACATAGAATTACCTTTTTGAGCACGCATTCGGGCCGGAATACCTCTCGCAACACAGTGCAACAGCTGTTCATGGATTTCAAAGGTCCCTGGACTGGTTAAATCGCTGAGCTTGAGGTGAAAGCCTTTGATCCCCTCTTGTCTTTTTTTCCGTCGAACGATGAAGGCAAGTGCATCCCTCCACTTTGGTCGTCATTGATCTGACCAACACACCACAGTTCGGAAAGCAAATCCAAGCTCAACAAGTGCCGGGATGGTCCCAGTGCTATCTCGACTACAAGTTCTTGAAGAAGATCATCTCGTCGCTGGAGGCTAATCGCCCTGCTTCGGAAGCTGCAGCGTTGGCTTTGGGGGTTCGTCCTCACGATCCTACTTTAATCCAGTCTTCGTGGCAGCATGCATCACAGACAAGGAGCCCTGTATCATCCCCCGCAAGCCCCGGCCAACCACCGATTTTTGAAACATCCCGACATGACCTCGACAGGGAACCCGATTTCCGTGCTCACAAGGCTGCTTTCTTTTTCAAGCTTGAAAGAGAACTGGAAAAGGTAAACGATTGTATTTCGGCTTCTCCCGAATATGGTATCTTACATGAATGAATAGATAAACTCTTTCTATCTTCAAAAGGAGGCAGAAGTCACCCTGAGGATGGAAGAATTGCTTTCCAAACGCAGGGCTGCCGCAATGAGAGGTCTGCCTGATATCGCAGGTGATACTACTCAAAATAATGTAGAATGGAGCGCTGTCGAAGAGGGATTTCGTCTTCTCGAAAGAGATTTAGGAAAACTTCAGGTAGTGACTTTGGATGGCCTTCTTACCAGTTCTAACAAGTTGTAGCAATTTGTAGAAATCAACGCACTTGGATTCCGCAAGATTCTCAAGAAATTTGACAAACGCTCAAAGTCAACAACGAAGGAGCTCTATCTTGCCCGACAAGTCGACGTTCAACCCGTCTTCAATCGGCAGGTGGGGGAGGCACCCAATTTCAAGCAATTTACTGATTTGAAATTGCAAGCTCATCTCTGAATTAGCCGATACAGTGGCAACATGTCTTCTGAACATTACTGATCTTTCCTCTGGCCTTAAATTTGAAGGCTCAGCTCCTACCGATATTTTTACTCAGCAAATCCTAACTGAACTCACTCCACCTTCTGGTCCTTTCCGCGATCTTGAGAAAAACTTCCATAAAGCATTGGCCAATTCCGACTCAGATGCCCTCCTCGACTGCATTCGTTATTCTGATCTAGTGGCACAACAGAGTGGCGGTAAGGCCAACATCACTCGTATTATATGGAACGTGGTCCTCGAGGCGCCACCCGCCCTAGCCGACTTTATCCTGACCTCGTTAACATCTCCCTTTGACTTTCGTTTTGTTGACGACATCAACGGTCGCACTTGCCTTCATGAAGCTGCGATTGCAGGGACCCAAAATATGGTCGATCTCTGCATACAGAATATTGTTGATGTGAATAAGTCCGATGTATACGGCCGGACGGCTCTTCATTACGCTGCGATGAAAGGGCATTCGACAGTCTGTCAACAGCTCTTGGATGCTGGTGCTACGCCGAACATCCTAGATCGGGACAATTACAGTCCGCTCATTTACGCAACCTTAAAAGGGGATGTTCCATCCGTCCGTGTTCTACTGGAGAAGGGGAAAGTCCCTGTCCAATCCTCCCCACTTACGAATGATTTCAGTCCTTTATCCCTAGCAGCACGAGCAGGACATACAAATGTCGTCATTCTACTCCTGGAACACGGCGCAAATTCGTTACCCAACAACAATGGGGAGTACCCGATTCATCTAGCCGCCCAGGAGGGCCATCCCATTGTTTGCAGGTTATTGCTGCGTTTAGAGGGTTGGGACACGCCGGACAAGTATCATGAATGGACTCCTCTATTCCATGCGGCTCGATACGGTCGGTCTGATTGTGTCCGTATTCTTGTTGAAGGTGGTTGCCGGGTATTTATGCGGGACGAATTGGGGCATAACGCATCACATTATGCTGCTTGGCATGGACATCAGGAGTGCCTTGAACTACTCCTCCACACCACATCCGACCAACCGACGCAAGTTGTACAAGTCGGATCGAGTATCTCTCCCGTATATGATGTTGACATGTCTTCCAATGACTTTGAAATCGATGCAATCCCCTCTCTCTCCCTACCACCTCCAATCATGCCGCATCGGATTTACGGACACAACCATCTGGTTCATTCCCAGCTTGTACAGATCTCCATTGGACATTCTACGAAGAAGGGGAGAGAGAAAACTGGCGTACGAATACACCATCGCCTGGTAAGCCCCTTCTTCAAGGACGGGTATCTTCTGGCTACGGCACCCCTCAAACTGGTCATGACTGCCGGTCCACACCTCGAATCACCACACACTATCTCTTTACCTCAAAATAGTGACGAGGGCACTTTCGCCTTTCAGATTGTTGACCTTCGGGATCTGACTCTCGAATTCTCCGTGTATCCCAATTTTGGTACCAAGACCATCGGAAGGGCGGTGGCTTTGCCCTCGATGTTCCGCAATATCGAGAATCATCAACCCTTTACTTTGCCCATTCTCGACAATAGACTTCATCTCATTGGAGAGGTACGTCTGCATGTCAACACAACTGCGAGTTTTTCTAAGGCAATTGTTAGGTTGATTTTGAGATCAACATTGTAACATCCTTCAAAGGTGTTACTCTCGAAGTCGGAGGGGATCTAGAGACCTATTGGAGAACTTCGTCCATCGCGTATGCATCATTGGCGCCCCGTCCCAATCGAATAGCAAGGCGTCCCAATCACATCGGAACCGTACAAGCATCGCCGGCTCACACCGCAACTGCTCAAGGCGGTAATGTGTTGACGATCTCCTCTTTACAAGGGGATTACATCCATGTCGTTTTGCAAGTGACACGAGACCTCCAGCCAGTGGTGTACTCCGATTGGTTGCTCCCTTGTGTTGGATTCGACATTGGAGTCGCAGATGTTACACTTGCGCAATTCGAAGCACTGGCAAAGTCTCTAGGACGATCGGACCTTGACATGGGAAACATGAGCGCTAGTGCACGAGCTGCCGCATTATCCCGGAGTATGGTTTCACTTGACAATCTGCTGAAGGTAAGTCGTGTCTATATCTAAAGTCCAACTATAGAACCTGACACTTGATGAGACTATCCCCGTTGAGACGAACCTACTCTTCGATCTGGCGTATCCATCTGCAGAGACGATATCATCGTCCGTATTAACACGGCAAGACTTGAATGCATTCGTAGATTCTGTTTTGGAGAAAATATTCGATGTCTCAGATCAGCTGGCGACACAATCCATGGGAAGAAAATTTACATTCACGTCGTTCTCTTCTGACGTCTGTTCTGCGTTGAATTGGAAACAACCGAATTGTATGCAGACGACTTGACTTCTTATTTTCTTTGGAATTCATTTCTTGGTTTCTATAGATCCCGTCTTTCTGGGAACCATTTGCGGAAAAGAAAGTGAAAAACACACCTCTGCAACTGCATTGGGTTCCGGGAGAGGGGAGAAGCATGTGTTGAGTATAGGCGCTGCCGTTGAGTTCGCAAAAGGAAATAATTTACTAGGTTTGTTTGTGGATTCGGACCTTTTGGTGCGTTCTTGTCTTCAATGTCGAAGAATTTTGATTTGGAGACACTTTCCCCTGTAACAGGTTCAAGTACCATCACTTGCTGATGGAATTCGGAGTTCGGAACTCATCGTTGGTGTGTTTGGGGCAGAACAAACCTTAGCGGCCGTCAGTGGTGGGAGCTCAACGCAAGAGGACAGTGGCACTGTAGACGCTTTTATCATCGATGGTCTTTTAAGTTTCATTGATTGGTCTAAACGGGAGTCAGTGTAGGCAGGCGTTCAATGCTAAGTAGGATACATTAAGTTTAAATGCGATATTAAAACTAAATACAATCGATGTGCTACTTTCTCTAAATTCTTGGGTTACATTTCTATACAGATGCGCGATACAGTGAAGCGTAAGTTCCGTTCTTCTTGATGAGGTCGTCATGACTTCCAAACTCAGTGATGGTCTAAGGGTGCAGTCATGGGTTAATGAATTTGTAAAACTAGTCAAATACTTACCCCATTTTCCATCATGGCGACTTTATCGGCCCGTCTTGCTGTTGAGAGACGATGCGTAATGAATATTATAGTCTTCGTCCTTTCACCTGATGGTGTACGAGATATCTTCTCTACTGTG
>Ga0307517_10003644_pt1 | contig 23945 bp, 25 predicted proteins | sample 23_EM_MG_FD_194515 | JGI IMG/M metagenome (GOLD analysis project Ga0307517, IMG submission 194515) | Populus trichocarpa ectomycorrhiza microbial communities from riparian zone in the Pacific Northwest, United States - 23_EM | ecosystem: Host-associated > Plants > Roots > Unclassified | place...
GTTGGTCTCCTTAGAAAGCTAAGACAAGGGGATACAAGTCCTCTGAAGGGAGGAGAACCTAGTTCTGCCCCCAAGACACTCGAAAGTTCTCATCAACGAATCAGACCTACTGCCCTATAAGGTCTATCATGACTCAGTCTTGGTTGGTGACTCATAATTGGAGTTCCATAGCTCTAAATTGAGTAAAACCAATTTTTTTAGTTAGTCAACATCCAAAACTACAATTTCTATGAAGGAACCTGATCCTAATTCCCTCATCCTCTTACCCGAATTCTCTTTAAAGGTTAGGAGACGAATTTGTCCAGATTCGTCAACCTTTTTATTTACACACAACATCCACAATTCAACTTTTCCTCTTTTATCTCAACCCTTAGCCATATCACATACCATATAATAGTGCAAAAAATACCTTTTAAGAGCCAATCTACTCTATTTATTTCAATCTCCTCTCTTAACGTCGAAATAGAACATTTTTTTTTTTTATCAATTCTACTAACTTTTCGAATAATATTCTTCCAAACACAATCCTTACTACTTCAACATGTATTTTTTCTCATTCCAATACATTTAAACACACGTCATCAAGCTAAATATATCAAATTAAACATGCTCCCCCTTTGATGCATATTGGCCGAAAGCATGGCCAAGAGTTCTCCCATTCCTTTCATGCTAATTTCATTCAATTAACACACACATTCACATCACAAACAACCTATTATAATAGATTCAATAAGGAAAAACCACAATGCCCCCCTTTTCTCTTCATATTGCTGGCCACCCCTTACTTAATTACCCATACATTCTCTTTGATAAATCATCATGATTTCATGCCCCCAATCACATACAACACATGAATTAACTTAATTTTAACAATTAATATATTTTCTCCAATTAAAGTGTAAGAACCTTAATCTAAAATTCAACATTAAGGCATCAATTCGTAATCGAATTTGAAATGACTTATAGGACCATGTTTAGAACGCCTTACCTGTTAAGAATCAAGGTCTCGATCTTTAACCAGTCGAATATTTTTGACTCCCCCTTTTCCTATGGCATCTGGCCCTCCCTCCTCTTTCTTTGTTTAATTTTTCTTGTAAATCTCTTGCCCACAAGTGTTTATTCTACCTACAAACCCTTAATCTTGGATGGATTCTTGAAATTTTGGTGTTTCTCTCTTGATTTTGCAAGAACAACAATCAAAATGTTACAGAGATAATTTAAGGATTTGATTTGTGCTATTTTAGGAATGTTTACTTACCTTGTATAACATTTAGGTACTGGAAATCTGCTATTAATACTTACCTTGTATAACATTTAAGTTCTCTATATAATGAAGGAAAACCTTATGTAAGGGGTATTCAGACCAATTTTGACTTGGTATCAGAGCTACTACTCTGATTTTTGGATTTTTTTGTGGTCTCATATCTGTCGGTGTTTTTTTTGGAGCAGTTAGTTGGTGTTTTTTGTTGTTGTTTGTTGCTGTCTTTAGCTTACTGATTTTTTTGGTGTTCTTATCGTGGGTGTTTGCTGTTGCTACCTCTTCTAGTGCCTCTTGTAGTGGTTGTCTGAAGTTGTTTTTGTTGTTGTCTTTGCCTTGCTAATTTTTCTGGTGTTCTTGCCATGGGTGTTTGTTGTTGCTATCTCTTCTGGTGTCTCTTGTAGTGGCTGTCTGCAGTTGTTTCTGGTTAGACTTTCTTGCTATTTTTCAGTGGTTTTCATCATGTCTCTTGACAATACTATTGTTCGCTTTAATGGAAAGAATTTTCCTACATGGCCATTTCAATTTAAGATGTTCTTGGAAGCCAAAGAATTATCACATCACCTTGATAGTTTTGTTCTAGTTCCCACTGATGAAAAGGAACTTGCCCAATGGGAGGTGAAGGATGCTAAGGTTATCTCTTGTCTATTGGGCACGTTTAAGCCCCATCTTGTCACCAATCTTCGGTGTTTTACTATGGCTCAAGCTATGTGGGCCTATCTGCATCGTATTTATCACCAAGATCACAGCGCTCAGAAATTCCAATTGGAGATGGAAATTAGCACTTATACTCAAGGTAATTTGACCATTGAGAAATTTTATTCTAGTTTTATTAACATTTGGAGCGAGTATTCTGCTATTGTTCATTTTAAGGTTCCCACTACGGTAGTCGCTGCTCTTCAAGCGGTTCATGCTGAACGTCAACACAATCAATTCCTGAATTTGAGCCTATTCGAGCCAGTTTATTGAACCGTGATCCGGTTCCTTCCATTGATATTTGCTTGGGAGATTTATTACGTGAGGAACAACGTTTATCCACTCAGATAGGTATGACCTCTGAGAGGGCATTTTCTGAGGCTGTGAATGTAGCCTATGCAGCACAGGGGAGAGGGAGGAACAAGTTGCAGTGTTTCAATTACAAGGAGTTTGGTCACATTGCTCGCAACTGTCTAAAGAAAGTTTGTAACTATTGCAAGAAAGAGGGACATCTCATTAAAGATTGCACCGTGCGGCCTTAAAATCACCAATCCCGGGCCTTTCAAGCTGCGGTTCAGCCCTCGTCTTCTTCTGCTCTTCCCACTGTAAGCTCTGATTCCTCTGTTCTCACGTCTGCCATGGTCCAACAGATAATTGTGTCTGGTTTTTCAGCTTTAGGCCTCCAAGGTACAGATCTTACCTCTATTTCTTCTTGGATTGTTGATTCGGGTGCCTCTAATCATATGACTGGTAGCACGATGGGTCTCCATGATGTTTGTAAGTATGGCGGCACACAAACTATTCAGATTGTTGATGGTAGTACATTTCCTATTACTGTTGTTGGTACTTTGGGTTCTTCATTTTGAAATGTTTTTATCTCTCCTGGCTTATCTATCAATTTGATTTCTGCTGGCTAATTGGTGGATAATAATTGTGATGTTCATTTCTCTCGTGGTGGTTGTCTTGTGCAGGATCTGGTGTCGGGGACGGTGATCGCGAAGGGGCCTAAAATGGTACGTCTATTTCCTCTACAATTTTCTATTCCTATTCCTGTTTCTTTTGCTTGTACGGCTACTGCCAATAATAATGAAGTTTGGCATAAGAAATTAGGATATCCTAATTATGTTGTTTTGACTCATCTTTTGAAACATGGTCACTTGGGCATTAAAAATTCCTTTTCTTCATCCCCTGCCTCTTTTAATTGTGCTACTTGTCGTCTTGGTAAAAGTAAAACATTACCTTTTCCTATGCATGGTACTCGTGCTTCTACTTGTTTTGAGATTAAGCATACTGATGTTTGGGGTGTCAGTCCTATTATTTCTCATGGTCAATATCGTTATTTTGTGACATTTATCGATGATGATACTCACTTTACTTGGATCTACTTTCTTCGTTCTAAAGCTGACATGTTCTCTGTTTTTCAAAAATTTGTTGCGCTTGTCAAGACACAGTTTCATACTTGTATCAAAACCTTATGCTCCGACTCAGGGGGGATACATGTCTCATTCCTTTCAAGCTTATCTTCAGCAAAAAAGGATTATTTCCCAGCGTTCTTGTCCTTATACCCCTCAACAAAATGGAGTTGCTGAGCGTAAAAATCATCAACTCTTAGATGTCGTTCGCACTTTGCTAATTGATTTGTTTGTACCTTCTAAGTTTTGGGTAGAAGCTTTATCTACTGCTGTTTATTTGATCAATTGTTTGCCTACTACAACTCTAAATTATGATTCTCCCTATTTTCGATTAGTTGGCATATCTCCCGAGTATCAATCCTTCCATACTTTTAGGTGTGTTTGTTTTGTTCACTTGCCACCTATTGATCGTCACAAGCTTGCTGCCCAATCTGTCACATGTGCTTTTATGGGATATAGCCCTACTCAGAAAGGATTTGTTTGTTATAATGCTCATGCAAACAAATTCTGGATCTTTTAAAATGTGATTTTCTTTGAAAGTCAATATTTCTTCCAGTCTCGGGTTATTTCTGATCCTCCTATTACTCTTCTACCTGGTTTTGATGATGTACCTTCTTCTATTAAGCGCTTTCAACCAGGTGTGGTGTATCATAGACGTCCTCCTTTAACTCCTCTTCCAGACACTAATCTGTCATCTGATTCTACGCTTCTGACACTTCGATGTTCCACCTGGTTTACACATCCACCAGATAGGTATGGTTTTTCTCATACCTCGCTTACTGCCACTCTAGACACTATTTCTGTTCCTCACTCTTATACTCAGGCAGCCACTCAAGCATGTTGGCAGCAAGCCATGCAAGCAGAAATCCAAGCTCTCCAAGACAATCACACTTGGGATCTTGTGACTTATCCCTCAGGTGTCAAACCTATTGGTTGTAAATGGGTATACTCAATCAAGTTTTGATCTAACGGGTCACTAGATTGATATAAGGCCCGTCTCGTGGCCCTTGGAAATCGACAAGGGTATTGATTATGAGGAGACGTTTGCACCTGTTGCCAAAATGACTACTGTACGGACTATTTTGGCACTTGCTGCGTCAAAAGGGTGGTCTATCCAACAAATGGACATAAAGAATGCTTTTCTACATTGGGATTTAAAGGAAGAAATTTATATGTCTCTACCTCCCAGCATGTTTGCTACACCTTCCTACGTGGTTTGTCGGCTGCGCCAATCTTTGTATGGGTTGAAACAAGCTCTGCGTGCATGGTTTGATAAATTTTGTTCTACTCTCCTTGGTTTTCACTTTGCTTAGAGTCAGTTTGATTCCTCTTTGTTTCTTCGCAAGACTTCTGTAGGAATTGTGTTGCTTCTAGTATATGTTGACGACATTGTGATTGCTGGCTCGGATGTCGCGTTACTTACACAATTACAACAACATCTCAAGGCCTCTTTTTACATGACAGATCTTGGTCCTTTGCAGTACTTCATTGGCCTTGAGGTGCAGCTTACTCCGACTGGTACATTGTTACACCAGCACAAATACACAGAGGAAGTCATTTCATTAGCTGGCCTCCAATTGGGTAATTATGTTCTTACTTCTTTGGAGGTCAATCTTAAGCTTCGTCACAAGGAAGGCGATCTTCTATCCAATCCATCCTTGTATCGACAACTTGTTAAGAGTTTGAACTATTTGATGATTACTCGTCCTGACATTTCTTTTGCTGTGCAGCAGGTAAGTCAATTTATGCAAGCACCTTGAAATCTTCACTTAGCTGTTGTTCGTTGCATTATCCGATATCTGAAAGACACCTCTAAACGTGGGTTATTCTTTCTTAAGGAATCTTCCTTATGGTTGGTGGGGTATAGTGACGCTGACTGTGCTGGCTGTGCAGATACTCGTCGCTTTATTACTAGTTGGTGCATGTCTTTAGGCAATGCACTCATTTCCTGGAAGAGTAAGAAGCAAGACAGAGTTTTCAAGTCCTCTACTGAGTCTGAATATCGCGCTATGTCTTCCGCTTGCTCGAGATCACTTGGTTTTGTGGGTTATTAGGTGAACTTGGTTTTCCGCAAAACCATTCCACTCTTCATGTTGATAATACAAGCGCTATTCAAAGCGCCGCTAATCCTGTCTTCTATGAGCGTACAAAACATATTGAAGTCGATTGTCATTCCATCCGTGAATCCTTTGACCAACATGTGATTACTCTTCCTCACATTTCCACCGAACATCAAACTGCAGACATCTTCACTAAAGCTCTTTCTCGACATCGGCATCAGTTCTTGGTTGGCAAATTGATGCTTATTGATCTACCAGCATCAATTTGAGGGGGGATGTTACAACGATAATTTAGGGATTTGATTTGTGCTATTTTAGGAATGTTTACTTACCTTGTATAGCATTTAGGTACTGGAAATCTGCCATTCATACTTACCTTGTATAGCATTTAAGTTCTCTATGTAATGAAGGAAAGCCCTATGGAAGGGGTATTCAGACCAATTTTGACACAAAACTCCCTCCCTCTCTTTTAAATTGCTGCTATCGGTTTTGGATGGGTAAGGGAGATGGGTATTTATACCCCATACTTTCTCTTATTTGCACTTAGGCTCCATTATCTTTAAGTGTATTATTTTTGTCCCCACAACATTTCATTTTAAAATGAAGCTATACCTCTTTACATTTCTTATAATTTCACCCCTTAACTTTTAGTTTAGTTCATTTTCTTTAATTTAGTCTAACCCCCAATATTTTAGGGTTAAATTTATAATATCTCGAAATATTTTGTTCGGAAATTTATATCCAAAAATTTCTCAATTCCCGTTTTATTTAATTCGATATGTGAATTTCTTCACTTTATTTTCCATTTATTTATTTTGCATTTACGCAACATTTATTTCCCGGGGTTTGCACATCTTACATACAATATTTAACCGTTTTATTGACGAACATTTTTTATCGGTGTAAGATTACCATTCTGTCAATAAAAGTTTTTCCGATTAATTCATCGACGGAATACGTTCGTTGGAATAACGTTCATCCGTAATTCCATGTTGTAACGACCCGACTTTTTCAAGGCCAAAATTGCTGTAATTGTTTTTTTGAATCATCCGGTTTCTGGGTGTTTTTCACCATATCATTCTTTAGGTTTATCATTGCATTCTGTTCATTAATAAGGCACAATCTATGTAGGATAACTTAAATCAATATTCCCATAGAACAGATTCTCAATACACGTGTCCATAATATTATATTTCCATACTCATAGGTTTACATTACATCATATCGACATACCCATAAATTCACATTCTTGTTCTAATCTCGTTATCATCACGAGTTCATACAAGAGTATCGAACAACAAGTTACACAACTAGTACTTTTGTTATCCTGACCTCATGTAATTTCACAACACGACATCCTCATTAGATGAATGCCTCATATGTATATTCATACACATCATATCAACTTGTTTGTACATTCACATCTGTGTTCCATTTCAACTTTTCATCACTAGTCTTTACAAAAGAGGTCGGACGACTAATTGAGTGATTAACATGTTCGTTCATGCAGAACTCATATCACCCATAACACGTGAATATATAGTTCTTTTTCAAAATGTGCGAGACGTGAAATGGATTTCCTCATGCACCATGTTGGTATGATGTCTCGGTTATAGCACAAGACAATTTCCAACATTATAGGCAATTTAAAAGAAACATAGGAAAGAATATTAACATTACATTTCATTCATGAATCAAAAGAGCATAATTCTTTCATTTCTCCTTACTTATGTAAATACCACCATTAATAATTTGTCAATTACCGAGGCTAATTACAATACTTAAACCTAGTCATTCATCTAGAATATCGTTAGTCGAACTAACATTATTCTTTGCTAAAGCACAACAATCATAGTTCTTTCATATACTTGGTATGTACAAAACATAGTTTACATAAATGCATCAATTCTTCAAACTAACTCATAACTCTTAAAAATTCAGCTATCCTCTTAGGATGCCCTTAGCCAAAGTCAATCATTTATTCATCCCGGTCATCCATTTAGGATGTTATTAGCTGAAGCTAGTCGTTTATTCATCCTGGTCATTCAGTTAGGGTGTCATTAACCGAGACTACTCATTTATTCATCTTGGTCATCCACTTTGGACGCCATTAGCCGTAGCTAATCATTTGTTTACCCCAGGCATCCATTTTGGATGCCCTTAGCTGTAGCTAATCATTTGTTCATCCCAGTCATCCATTTAGAATGTTATTAGCTGAAGCTAATCTATCATTTGTCCTGGTCATCCATTCGGATGTCATTAGCCGAAGCTAATCAATCATCTATCCCGGTCATCCATTCGGATGCCATTAGCCGAAGCTAATCATTTGTTCATCTTGGTCATCCGCTTAGGATGTCATTAGCCAAAGCTAATCGTCAGCTAATCAAACATTCCATAGGCGTCTTATGAAATCAATATAAATTTTAATATCCCTTGAATTGCTCATTCAAACGGTTCATAATAATTTGACAGTCATTGCAACATAATGGTAGACCTTTTGTGGTACTCGTATAGGCGTTTCAAAGTGGTTTAACATTTCATTAAACACAATAACAAATCATTTGTAATACACAAGCAAACATTCCATAACAGTTTAACATTCAGTAACACAACAATACATCCTTTGTATTACTCATCCAACCATTCATGACACTTAATGTTCAATACAATACAATAATAGATCCCTTGTAATCCTCGTACAACCATTCATGTTCATTAAAATTTAGTATACTACAATGGTAGATCTTTTGTAATACTCATACAACCATTCGTCACAATAACATTCAATATAATAAAATTGTAGATCTTTCGTAATACTCATACAACCATTCGTCACGATTACACTTAATAAAATACAACCGTAGATCCTTTGTAATTACTCACACAACCAATTGTCACAATTACATTCAATAAAATACAACAGTAAATCCTTCGTAATACTCATACTACCATTTGTCACAATTACATTCAATAAAATACAACAGAAAATCCTTCGTAATACTCATACTACCATTTGTCACAATTACATTCAATAAAATAAAACAGAAAAATCCTTCGTAATACTTATACTACCCTTCATCAGTAGCCCAAATTCATAATAGCCCAATCAACATCTCATAGTCGGTTTAATATTCATCGCAACACAATAATATATCCACCTCAAACAAGTCATTTTAGAACATTAATATTTTCGTCATTGTTTCAACATTCAACCAAAACTCGATCGACATTTCCTAGTCGATTCAACAATCATCAAGAATTCAATCACACACTTCATCGTCGTTTCATCATTTAACAAGGATTTAATAAAATATCATCATAAGTAAATCATTTCAAAACATAAACATCATATGAGAAAAAGGTGGAAACCACCTACCTGCTCCACTTGTGGGTTGTGTTTGTCCTGGCGATGGTCCGATCCCGGCCACACCACCTAAGACATCAATGGCCACAAATCTATACATTAGCATCTTTAAATCACATTCATCACCATACTTATTTCAAGAATCCATATGTTCACCTTTAAGTGTTCCACATTTTACACCATCATACAATGAAATTGTTACAAGCATTTAAGTCATTTTTGCCCAGGGGTCTATTGTAGAAAATGGGCAGCGAAACTGATTCGCTGCTGGCCACACAATTCAGCAGCAAAAATTGATTCGCTGCAGGCCATATAGTTCAGCAGTGAAAACTGGTTCGCTGCAGGCCGCACACTTCAGACAACACAACTTCAGCAGCAAAACCTGATTCGCTGCAGTCAACATAATTAGGTAGCGAAAACCTGATTTGCTGTGGACAACACAAATTCGGCAGCGAACACCTGATTCGCTACAGACAACAAGAATTTGGCATCGAACACCTGATTCGCTGCGAAATACACAATTTGACAGTGAAAACCTGATTCGCTGCGGACAACACAAATTCAGCAGCGAAAACCTGATTCGCTGCGGACAACATAATTCGGTAGCGAAGATCTGATTCGATGCGAATACATAATTCGACAGTGAACACCTGATTCCCTGCGGACAACACAATTCGGCAGCGAAAACCTGATTCGCTGCGGACAACATAATTCGGCAGCGAGCGTTGGTTCGCTACAGGCCATACAATTCGGCAGCAAAAGCATATTTGCTGCGGACAATACAATTCAGCAGCGAAAGCAGATTCGCCGCGGATGACATAATTCGGCAGCGAACACTGATTCGTTGTAGACACCAGAATTCAGCAACGAAAACTGATTCACTGCAGATAACACAATTCGGCAGCGAGAGAACTGAGTCGCTGCTGACTCAGAAATCATCAACGCAACCCCTGTCGCTGCCGTTTCAGAAATCAACAACAGCAACGAAATCATTTCTGATTGGACTTCTTCCCTTTGGCCAAGTGTAAAGCTTACGCTAGGCTTTTCTCCTTTGTAACACTTCCTAGCCAAAACTTCTACACATAACGACAATAGTCATACTCCAATTCGTATCACAAAAGCATGAACAATGCACTATTAAATCTCAACATGCATATTTGATTTAGGTTCTTATAACTACTAGCTCAAGTTATACAAATCCATTCATCACACAACAAAATCAATGCATTGTCAAGGGGCAATTTTCATTTCAGCTGCAGCATGTGTCTTCAAGATTTATTATCAACATATTTTCATATAACTACATCAACCAAACATGCTGAATCACACCATTAACACAACCATAATTCTGTTTTGGTTCTTGCATGATCTAACATCTCTTATAAGGTTGTCATCTATGCATTTTATTCCTTTAATCCTTATTCTGTTCAGCCCTCACCATGGCCGACCAACTTTCCAAGTTCGTGTATTCAAATTTGCAATATTTCTTTTGTTAAATATTCTGGAATTAGGTCTCCCATTCAGCCTCGTTTTTTGTCCCTCCTTTTAGCTTAGTTCTTTCCATAACAGTTGGAGTAAAGTTCCTAGGCCATGCATCTATAGTTTGCTCTCAATTTGCTTCTTCCTCTTCCTCTCTTAGGCCTCTACTCCCTTCATGTTTATAGCTGTTCAGCCTCCTATTAAGCTCTCTCTTCTCTCTCACGCCTAAGGCACATGCAACAGAGTTAATGAGCTCTCTTCGGGAAGGAGGAAAGATCAAGAGCATGCAGCTCATTTTGGGAAGGGGGAAGGAGGCAAGAGCATGCAGCTCATTTTGGGAAGAGTGAGAAGCCATCCTTTATCTCTCCTTATATTTATAGCCCCCAAAGTGTGTTGGGGTGTTTGGGACCAAGGTTGTCCTTACCCCCCCTTTTTTAGGTTATCTTGGGCTGGTTTCTATTCCCATTCTCCCCTAGGATAGGCTGGTCCAATTCTAATTTTTGTTAGATCTTACACTGTTGCTGCAGATTCAGAAATCAACAATAAAAAACTGCGTCGCTGCTGATTCAGAAATCAGCAGCCAACTGTGCCTCTGCCGATTCAGAAATCGACAACGAAAAACTGTGTAACTGCTGATTCAGAAATTGACAGCCCACTGTGCCGCTGCCGATTCAGACATTGGTAGCCAAAACTTTTCCGCTGCTGATTCAGAAATTGACAGTAAAACTGCTTCGCTGCCAATTAAAAATCGGTTGCCAAAAACTATGTTGCTGCCGATTTAGAAATCGGCAGCCCAAACTTTTCCACTGCCGATTCAGAAATCAGCAGCCAACTATGCTGTGTCCGATTCAGAATTCGGCAGCCCAAAATTGTGTCGTTACCGATTCAGAAATCGACTGCTGAAAACTGTGTCCCTGCTGATTCAGAAATCGGCACCCAAAACTTTTCCACTGCCGATTCAAAAATCGCCAGCCAAACTGCGGCGCTACCGATTCAGAAATTGGCAGCCGACTGTGCCGCTGCCGATTCAAAATTCAGCAGCCAAAAATTGTGTCGCTGCCGATTCAGAAATCAGCAGCGAGAAACTGTGTCGTTGCTGATTCATAAATCGGCAGCGATGGTGGAGTCATTTCAGCTTTACTTTTTTTTTTGGTGTTTGCACATGTTCTGTCGCTAATTTTGTTGGTAAAAAAAAATAAAAACCGATGGTTTTACAAACGGAAAATGCGTGCAAAAAAAAAAATTTCCCGCTGGAAAAATACCGACGGAATTATTCCATCTATATTTCTATCGGTAAATCACTGACGGAATAACGACGTCAGTGATTATGGCATATGCAGTAAATATTTTACAACTCTTTGTAAAATACCGAAGAACTCATTCTGTTTGTAGAGACGTCGGTGATTGTGGCATATGCATTAAATATTTTATAACTCTCTGTAAAATACCGACGACATAATTCCGTCTGTAAATCCGTTGGTTAGAATTTAAAAATATTTTTAAAAAATAACATTGTGTAGAATAAATAATATAAAATTGTATAGAACAATAGTAAAAAAAAAAAACCAATTACGCAAATAAAATTGTATAAAATATTAAAAAAATAAAAATAAAAATAAATAATATCCATCCAAATATTCATTACAATTTTAAAGTGTTTTTTTTTTTTAAATTGAACTAGAACATTGGTGGAGCTAGTGGAGGAGGAGGAGGCTGGTCGTTCCCGGGACCATATGGCCAAAAAAGGGGCGCGCACGTACCACCCATATGTGATCTCATGTCTATGACGATCTGGTGGAGTTGTTCATAATCCGCCGAGAGTTACTCATATTGTTGTTTCAAGGACACGATCTCCTTAGACTGGGTGCTTGATACTGATTGGGAGCTCCCAATGGTAAAACACTACGGGCCTCCCGCAAGTTCTCGGCTGTAGTGTTGGAGAGTCCGTACACCTGATTTTTATCGGGTCCACCAGACGATCCTGCCTCCGTCCACAAATCCGGATCAAAATCCGGGTGGGTCGAAGGATCATCCCCGTATCTCTCCCTCAACCGACTATTATATGTCTCCTAAAAATTAAAAAAGAAATCATCATATGCAATTCAAGAAAATAATAACTTACAAAATAATATGGTTGAATGAACATACCACGAAGTGTTGAGCGTGGTTGTTGATGAACTGTTGCACCCCTCTTTAGCAGTCTTCACTCCACACGTGCGTATCCACAAACAGCTCCATTGGGCTCGGCTCACATCCAAGAGACGTAGTCTGTAAGAAAAACATGTTGCAAGTTAAATATATTTATGAATAACAACAAATTAATTAATTATAGATTTTATTAAAATTAATCTTACCATCTTCTTCGCATATGCAATGAATGGAACGGAGCAGCTGGTATGCATGGTCACCGAACCTTGAATTTGCCAGTTCTGGTTGTTGGCACCAGACTGTGAGCATCTTGTGAACTGCTCAAACGTCACGTGCTGAATATATTGTGGCCATATATCCTCCAAGATGTATGGCGGCTTGAAATCCCTCCAAATCGCCACGTCATTCCAACCTTGTAGACTGTTATCTCTAGCGTGTTGTTTTAGCTTTTTTCTGCGCTTCATACCAAAAGTCACGCAACCTACTTCCATCAATGAATTTTATGTGAGTTAATGACAAATTAGATTTTAAAACATATTTTTTTAAAAAAATATTGTATTGTTTTCGATGTTACCTAGTTGCCACATGATTCTCTTACACCCTCCTTGCAACATTGTCATACGTGCTATCCCACTCGAATTTCTTCTATGTATAAATAATTTATTTAAAATAAAAATAATAATTTATTAAAAATAAATAAAATTAGAAGTTAACACCAACCTCAAATCTTTGTAACCATGCTTCGATACAAGGTCTCCAATTATTGGTAGAAGGAGGTTCAGGAGGTACATTCTCAGATTTCTCATTCCCAGTTGAATCAGACCCAGAAGAATCATCAAGGATTGTTATAGCATTACTGGCCGATTCATGCAGGGAAGATGTGTCATGCTAAGGAAAGAGCTTTGCCTTTGCCCCCTTGCGAACAACTTCTTGACTCCCAGTTACCGCCCTTTCAGCATTAGGACAAGGATCCCCTGAGGGCTGGTTAATAACAGGGTTCACTATAGCAGCTTCGTCAGAAGAACCAGAGGGAGATACATGTGCTCTCTTTACCATCCTAGAAGTGGGAGAATCTTCAACTCCAGTGTTAAGCTTCTGACATGTAGTAGCGTTATTAGCCAACCCGTGCTGGGAAGATGTTTCATGCAGGAGCTTTGCCCTCCCCCCCCCCCCGCGAACAGTTTCTATAGGATCCCCTGGGGGCTGGCTAATAACAGGGTTCACTGCAGCAGCTTCATCAGAAGAACCAGAGGTAGATACATGTGCTCTCTTTACCATCTCAGAAGTGGGAGAATTCTCAGCTCTAGAGTTAAGCTTCTGACAGGCAGAGCTGGTATGTCCAGGCATACAACAATGGGAACAAAATTTTGACATGTATTAATAGATGACCCTTTGCTTGATAATTTTTGACAAACATGTCTGTGACCAACATTCCAGTGGGAGATTCGAAAAACACACCCAGACCGGTACAGACAATATATCTGGTTTACCAAAATCAAAGTAAGGAGGCATAGGCTTTATCACCAGCGGCTTACCTTGAACAGAGTAAGGGCCTCTACGTGGAACTTTGAGCATATCAGCTTCTAAAAAGAAGCGGAAGATCAGCCAGCCTGAATCATGAAGATTCAGAGTGACATTGCATTTCCATACATGGGCCATAAATTTCCCAAGAACAGTATACCCAAAAGTTTTACCAATTGAATATCCAATCAAACATAATTTCCAGATGTCTCTAAGTGCATCAAAATCTTTAATTAACAGAGAGCATGAATCAGAATTATTATATGAACTAACATGTGTAAAGTCAGGGCCATTAGCAGGGGTTGGCAGCGTAGTGGCCTTTGGTTAATAATTATCAATAATGGACAGAGAAATACCTGGTGGGGGTGAACAAGGAGGAGGCAGAGCCAAAAGCAAACCTCCTTCAGAACCACCAGGAGAGACAACGCTAGAGAGGTGGCCATTCACAACGCCAGGCTGTGGTAGCTCAGAACTTGGCGAGGCTGGCTAAGTTCCAGCAACCACAAGGGCCTGTTGGGTAAGACCCGTGCTGTGTCATGAGGGTAACCCAGAACAACCATCCAAAGCATTCCTTTCTAACCCAACCGCAGAAGAGGTCACAAGCGTAACACTGTTCATCACTGCAGGATCTAGGGTTTCAATTAGAAGAGCCTCTCCAGTGACTGGGACCTGGAAATCTGGGAGAGGAGGAGGAGAACCAACTAGGACCTTCACTGGAATATCTAAGGTTGGGAGGGGAGGGTCCTGATGAAGAGATCGAGACCTGTGATTTCTAGCAGGGGGATCCCGTGGTGAGAGTCGGGGTCCATCAAACTGGGCATCACGAAGAAGCAACGATTTCTTCTTAGATTTCCCCATAGGCTAGTCCAGAGATGCTGAAGAACCCACAAAACCGTGACAATCAAAATATTGCGCTCACACCATGCCAGACAGAAACGCCGCTCACACAGGGTCGTGACGATCGACAACTAAATAGAACTCCAGTAGTGTTGACAGAAGAAGAGCCCTAGAGATTGCAGAGATCAAGAGAAGGAAAGATTGTACAGTGAGAGGGAACAGATGCACACAAGCAGAATGCTAGGGCCTTTCTCTCACTACAAACCAGAGCTTCTCACATAAGCAGAAACACCGCTCAAACTACTGAGAGCTCTTTGGACAAAGACCCTTTTTTTATATCAAAATGTAAGTGTATTAATAGATCAAAAAATATACATTGCTAGTGAACCAGCAAGATCAGATACAAGGATTTACAAAAAAGGAACAAACTCCCTGAGTGAGTTATACAACAACCATCAAAGAAACAAAAGCTATAAGCAGATAATGGTTATGAGAGGAACCAAATATTAAAAGGTTCCCAACTTAACACAAAGAAAAAAATAGGACAATAGGTCATCATGAGAAACCACTGGCGTAAAGAACCAATTGGAGATCAGATCAGAAACCAAAGGAAGGAAACAACATGTAACACAACAATGAAACCTCAAAAGAAGCATCAACAGCAAAGAGAAGCAGATGCAACACATCACGCGGGCACCAAACCAAAGGAAAGCAGCTTTCCATAAAGGAGCTCAACCATAACAACCACCATACCAGTCAGCTGACATTAGTTAAAAGGTGATTATGCTCATGAAAGTGCAATATCATGTGAAATAACACCTGAAATCTCCAAAAAATAGGCTCCACCAGAGAACATGATTTTTCAAAAACTCTTCTATTCCTTTCTTCCCATATCAAATAGACAACAATGCTGAGGGAGACCTTTTTCATTCTAGTAACAGCGGTTTTCCCCTTAAGATGGAGGCCCCGAACTGCACTATTAATGGTGCTCATACCTCTGCAAAGCCTAAGCCAGGATTTAACTTTCATCCATAAGAGGGATGTCCAGTTGTAGGCAAAGAAAAGGTGATTATGGCTCTCCTAATGATCCTAACAGAAGACACAACTAACATCAGTATCAACAAAATGCAGCTTGTCTCTTGTTCTCAGCCGCCCAAGCAAAGCAAGCCAAAGAATGAAACTATATCTTGGAAGACACCAAGACTCCCAAACCACATTAACCCATGAAACCAGGGTGCCTTTGATTCTCAAGAACTCATAAGCATTAGCTAAGAAAGGCTTTGTTATAGTGACCCAACTTTGCATCATGGAGAGTACTGCTTGTTGTCCCCCACAGACATCAATGAGCCGGTCCCGCAAACTGAAGAAGGATTTCCAGATGGTGGTATCCAGCAAATAAAAATGGTGCAATAGAATCAGATTTCAAATGAATATTCCATAGTTGCTTTGCAAGGAAGCAATTGTTCCTAGCTTTAATATCATAAAGGCCGAGACCCCCTTCAGCTTTTGGTAAGCAAATGTGCTTCCAAGCAACCAAGACAAACATACTTCTGGCTGTGCTACTAGTCCATAGGAAGTTTCTGCAAATACTAGTAATTTGGTTGATAACAGTATCTGGCAGGGGGGATATACTAAGCCAAAATTACACCATTCCAAATAAAACAGATCTAATTAATTCCAACCGCCCAGCATGGGATAAGTGCTTGCCCATCCAGCCTTGAATAGCAAATTCAAGTTGGTACAGGAGAGGGGAAAATTGGCTAGCTAGAAGCCTGTGGGGGCTTAGGGGGACCCCCAAGGTATTTGAAGGGGAAGCTACCTTCAGAAAAGCAAGAGTCCTAAAGGATATGCTGCTTCAAGATATCACCAACTCCACCAAAGTAAATAAAGGATTTCCCTGCATTAATAAGCAACACTAAAGTCTAGCAAAAAACATGAAGCTGCTCAAGGAGAATCCAAACAGAAGATCTATCCCCACGATATAACAAAAGAATGTCATCAGCAAAAGCAAGGTAACAGATACGATGAAATGCACATTTCGGGTGATAGTGGAAATCTGGCTGTTGGGATGCCATTTTCAGCATACGAGAGAGATACTCCATGCAGAATAGAAATAGATAGCGAGAAAAAGGGTCACCCTGCCGAACTCCACACTTCCCCGGAAAGAAACCATAGAGGCTGCCATTAATAGCAACCAAGAATGAAGAAGTTTCCACATATAGTATCACCAGATGGACAAAGCGTTAGGGGAAACCCAGCAGATGAAGAAGATCTCTGAGAAATGGCCATTGCACCGAATCAAAGGCTTTCCTGAAATCAACTTTGATGAGGTACCGGGGGGAGGTCCTCTTCCTACCATATTGCTTGAGAAGCTCTTGTGCCAAATTGATATTATCAATCATATTCCGCCCACCAAGGAAAGCATTCTGAGCTAGACCAATGATGTCCTGAAGGGCACGACTTTGTCTTCCTGCAAGAATCTTGGAGATCACTTTGTAAATCACATTGCAGCATGAGATAGGCCGAAAATCATTGGCAGAGTTAACATTAGCAGATTTCGGGACCAGAGCAATAATGGAATGATTAATCTGCTTGAGGATCTGTCCAGAGGAAAAGAAATCCTAAACTGCCACACAGAAATCAGCTTCGACTATATCCCAAGACTTCTTGAAGAAAATAGAGGAATATCCATCAGGACCAGGGGCTTTATCATTACCAATACTGAAGAGGGTTTCCTTGATAGCTTCATTTGAGACAGGAGACAAAAGAAAATCAGATTGATTTACATCAAGACAAGGGCCACTATGAACAACAACCTCATTAATTGGAGAAGTGGCCGATGAAGTGCCAAGGAGGCTTTGATAAAAGTGAACAAATTCAGCACCAACTTCATCTATAGAGGTAGTAAGTTCCCCGTTGCTACACTGGATGGCAGGGATGAAGCTTTTTCGATGTCTGTGACTCATCAAAGCGTGAAAGAAGCTTGTACCTCTGTCAATGTCCTTGAGGAAATTGCACTTGAGCTTCTGAAAAAAGAAAGCCTTCTCAGCAGATTTGAGATTGAAAAGATCCAGCTTCATTTGATTGACCCTGTTCAGGAGAGAAATATTATCTATGGAATCATGTAGGAGGCATTGATGATGTTCCAAGTCAGCCTATGCTCTAGCAACTCTTTCTGAAATGTGACTGAAGTGTGACTTGTTTAGAGTCTTTAGAGGGTGCTTCAGAGATTTGAGTTTCCTACATAAAACAAACATGGGAGAACGTGCAACTGGGATTTGCCATCTATCAGAGATTAAGCCTGCATATTCTGGGTGATCAACCCACATATAAAAGAACTTGAAGGGACGGCGTCCTGGGGGACGATTGCTGGTAATGTGAATGTGAGCTCCTGAGCGATCAGAGAAAGCTCCTGAAGGCTGGAAATGCACATGGGATCTGAGTTGAAGAGGGCTCCACAAGGAATTGACAAGGAAACGGTCGATTTTAGTCCAAATATTCCCATTAAACCAAGTATAATGACAGCCAGTGTAATTCAAATCATAAAGGTCCATCTTTGAACAACATGCTCTGAAATCAGAGACTTCATAAGAGGAGACAGGGTCGCCATTATGTTTGTCATTCTAAGAAAGAATGGAATTGAAATCCCCCAAGACAAGCCAGGGACCTGTTGGAGCCTAGGATTTGAGACTATCCCAAAGAGTTCTATGGGCAATAATGGTATTATAACCATAAACAAAAGAAGCAACAAAAGTGTGATGAGTAGACAAAAAACAAATAGAAACATGAACAGATTAGGGAGAAAAATCAAGTAGATCAACATGAACAGTAGAGGGAGTCCACAACACAACAATTTTGGCAGTGCCAGCAGCTTTCACATTTGAAACAAGCTTCCAGCGCTTCAGCCGAAACCGGTGCATGAACTGAAGCTTAGAAGAAACCAACTTAGTCTCCAGGAGACCACACACATCAAAATTATGTTTTTGCATGAGACAAACCAACTCATGCTGCTTCAGAGGACTGTTAAGTCCTTTGACATTCCAACTGAATAATAACATTACATAGAAGGGGGTGGAGGGGGACCCCTACCACTCCTAGATGTTCAAGATGTGTTCCTTCGTTGACCACGCATAGTGGTTGCACCAGTAGTAACGACCTCAGGTCGGTTCCTGCATGGGGGTGTCCTGGTTGATTCTTTGCCTTTATTAAGGATGGTGGGGGCTACAAGCAGAGGCACAAACAACTCCTGAAGATGAGACAACATGTTCTTTTCCTTTAGAAAGGATGGTGAAACCCTAATCAGCGGGGATTGTGACTCCTACAGATATGTCAGGAGCTCGTCTTGTTTTCTTGCTTTTGACAATTTCTCATTCACTAGAGCCAACAGCAGCTTCAGTGGCCATGGGGTCAGTACTGTGTGATGGCTCAGCAACCTGACCTTGAGCACTTCCCAAACTAGGTTCTGCAACAGACCTTAGATGATCAAAGACACTACGGGGCTTTTCTGCAGCTTCAGATGGATTACCTTTGTTGCCCAAAGGTTTGGCTGCTGTTGAGCAACAAGAGGAGAGCAAGTTCCAGTTTTGTGCCCAAGGACTTTACATAACTTGCAACATCTAGGAAGTGTTTCATATATCACCGGTTGATTCAAAGTGGCACCATTTGGCAAGTTAATGACAATAGAAGATTTAAGATTAGCAAGTAGATCCAATTCCACAAGGACTCTAGCATAGGAAATTCTCGACATGTTAAAAGTGAGCTAGTCACTTTGTATAGGCTTGCCTAGCTTGCTGGCAATCTTAGAGAGGCATCTAGGAGACCAGCATTTGAGCGGCAAGTTTGGAAACTTCACCCAAATAGAGACACAGGACATCTCATCGGTCCCAAAATCAAAATACTCTGGCATAGCCTTGAGGATCAGAGGCAGGCCATATTCATGAATAGCCAAAGAGGCTTCACATCTCCAAGTACTAGAGATAATACTACTCAAAGCCTTAAAACCAGGGGACTTACCAGCAACATAGCCCACAATACATAGCTGCCATACATCATAATTATTGTCTAAATCTTCAAATGACAAGTCACAAGGCAAGTCAGAGTAAGAAGATGAGAAATGCAGTAATTTAGGACTTGAGATAGTATTGCGATTGGATGCAAACAAATCTCGCCATTTCTCAACGAGTGCTGAAGAGTGAGAAGTACCTGAATGGGAAGCATCTGCAGGAGAGGAGACTATAGTTTGAAGGACAGGGTCTGCCATGGCGAGACCTGGAGTGTTGCTTTGAAGAACAGGCACTGGAGAGGGTATACTCTTCGTTGGAGTAGCCACAAGCAGAGCTGATTTCCCAGAACCACACAAGGGTGAAACCCTTGAGACACTGTTAAGAGTTACATCCAATTGCTTGCCTGTAGAAGACGACACAAGGGAGCGGAAAAACTTGGAACTTCCTCCAAAATTAGAATAATCCACTTCGTCTTCATCATAATCATCCTTGTCAGAACAGTCCTCTACTAGCACATGATCGGGGGTAGAAAGGGAAGAGACAATCTGTTGGGGAATAGACCCTTCCTCAACATAGAAAGTATTTGTCAGGGCTGGACCCACATGCCACAATTTTAGAAGGGGGTGGGTATCAGAGGGGAGGGGGGAGAGGAGGAGGGGGTGGTGCTGGCAACGCAAGAACAGAGTTGTCTGGTAGGTCTACTTAAAGCTGTTGTTGAGTTTGCACAGGGGGTCGGTGTGAAGTAGGCTTTCTCTTGTTCTTGGCCATGGAGAAGGTGAAAGTAGAAGAAAAGCAGGAAGGGGGGAAGCTATAGTAACCGGAAATTCAAATTTCAACTGGCGCCATGCACAAAAGAAACTATTCAGGACAAAGACCTTTCTTTTTTTGATCAAAATGTAAGTGTATTAATAGATCAAAATTTTACATTACTAGTGAACCAGCAAGATCAAATACAAGAATTTACAAAAAGAGAAACAAACTCCCTGAGTGAGCTATACAACAACCATGAAATAAACAAAAGCTAAAAGCAGACAATGGTTATGAGAGGAACCGAATATTACAAGGTTCCCAACTTAACACAAAGCAAAAACAGGGCAATAAGACATCATGAGAGACCACTGGTGCGAAGGACCAATTGGAGATCAGAACACACCAAGGGAAGGAAACAGCATGCAGTATAGCAATGAACCCATAAAAGAAGTATCAGTAGCAAAAAGAAGCAGATGCAACACATCACGCAGGCACCAAACCAAGAAAAACATCTTTCCACAAAAGAGCTCATAACCACCATACTAGTCAGCTGACATTAGTGATAAGGTGATTATGCTCATGAAAGTGCAAAATCATGTGAAATAACACTTGAAATCTTCGAAAAATAGTCTCCACCAGAGAACAAGAATTTTCAAAAACTCTTCTATTCCTTTCTTTCCATATCAAATAAATAACAATGCTGAGGGAGACCTTTTTCATTCTAATAACTACGGTTTTCCCCTTAAGATGGAGGCCCCGAACATCACTATTGATGCTGCTCATTCCTCTGCAAAGCCTAAGCCAGGATTTAACTTTCATCTATAAGAGAGAGGTCCAGTTGCAGGCAAAAAAAATCATAGGGTGCATGTTCGTTCTTGAATACATCAAGAAAGAGCTCTTAGTTAGAACGCCAATTTAGAGTAAGGATCTAGAGAGAGATGCTCTCTTCCTCCATGGAGCTGATTCCCTTATGTTTTCTGGCGGTTTACTATTTTTTATCCTCTCTTGGTTTTCCTTTGTTTCCCCTGTCCTGTTTTTCAATCTCTCACCTGTTTCCCCCTCTTTCTTCTTTTCCCGCCCGTGCTTATTTTCAAATGGCCAGAAACAAAAGAAAACCTACTGCTACAGTACCACGTAGACAAGACCACCTACATACTCCTATTTAAGATCCCGATGATCATGATGGTTTGGTGGTCTTCACCCTCAAAGTTGTTCATGGTTCTCAATCAAGTGTTGTTTTTCATGAATCAAACTCAGATCGTCCCCCATACCCTCATCCCCTACGAGTGGTGCGAATCCCAGCAATCCCCACCTTAATCACGAGATGATGGTTGCTTCTGGATCTAAGTCTATGGAAGTAGTATTGGTTGAAGACTGCTCTGATGAGGAGGATCTAGATGAGGAACAATTGGATTTCACTTTCTCGTAGGAAGAATGTGAGGGATCCCCAAAATCTCCCTTTCTGCTTTATGCTGAACATGTGTCTCCTCCTTGTACTGATGGTCGAAACCTAGACATTACTACCACAGCAGGTAAATCTTTATCTCCCCCTCCAGGTAGCAGCAAATGGCGAGATCTATTTTCTTCAAATAAAAACATTGAATCTTGTACCAAGCTCAAAAATTTCTCTCTTAATTATCTAACTAAAACATGTTCCATCTAGTTTGAGAATATTCACCATAATTTTGATGTATGGAATTTGTGTGTTGTGGGTTATGTTTCTAGCAAAATCCTTGGATTTAGGGCTCTGAATAATCTTATTACTATTGTTTGGAAGTGTGATGCCACCCTCACTACTCATGATTCTGGTTGGCTGGTGTATCGATTATCTTTAACAAGTCTAAATGTGCAAACTACAAAAACATTAATGAGAAGTACAAAAAATACTTTAGCATATATAAAAGCATTAAGTATGAGGAAGTGTGAGTGATTGGTTAGAAAACCTGACAGATGAACAAATAAGAAATATGTGGGGAAGAGCTATAAATGGAAGAGAATTTTTACAGTTTGTGACTAATACAATATATAAAGAATTTACAGGACTTGATACATTATTACACACTCCATAAAGTTGGCAACACCAACGAGATAAAGACAGATGGCATTTGGAAAATATAGTAACATGTGCTATGTAAAACTTTACATTTGTGAATACCATAAATATTATTATAGAATAGATGAAGTAGTAAAACCACAATATAGAGAAATGTTTTCCAACAAATTACCTTTTAATGTAGGAAATATTTTAAAAGAAGAATGGAGATGTAAACACCCAGAAGAATATATATATATATAATTGATGACTCCACCGTCACTGTCGATTTTTGAATCGGCAGCGACGCAGTTTTATTAAAAGTTCGGGAAACAAATTGGACTGTCTTCAGAAGCTGGGAGGGAGGGGTAAAACCGGTTTTAGAGAGACCAAAACAAGGATAATAACACATCTAAACCAACCCCAAACACCCCATCTCATGTTGTCTGCAGCAGCTGCATGTTGCTCTTCCCTTCCTCCTTCCCAACGAAAACCTAAACCAAACCAATAGAGAGTGCCTTATGAACGTGTGAGGGAGAATTAAGACCTTGAGAGAAGATTGGACAGCTGTCTAGAGGGAAAGGAAAAGGGGGCCAGAAAACATGAGAGGAAATGAGGAGGAGGATAACCAGCAGAAGAGGAGAAAGAATACTGTCAAACCTTCCCCAAACTTACTTAGATTCGAAAGGTATGGGTCATGAAACTCCCTTCCTCTTGTCCTTAAGACCCATAACTGGAAATGAAGAAGAAGATCCTAAGAAAATTGACCTAAGACCTAAGCTAGCTGTGAAGGAAGCTGAAATTAACTAAGAGGACAAGGAAATAGAAACGAAATGATGCCAATTCCCAGAACATCTAACAAAGAAAAATGAAACAAATGGAAAGAACAAATCATGGTAAAGGGTCGGCCTTAACTATGGGGTTTGCCAGTATGCATGCTGAAACTTAGTGAAAGTTTATGTGCTGGGGTTGTTACAGCATGTGTATGTGTATGTGTATGTTCATGCCGTAATGTGTGTTTTGTAGTGAATTTGTGATTCATTATCGAAACTGTGTCTTCTGTAGCGAATTAGTATTCGATGTCGAATTGTGTGTTTTGCAACAAAATTATGATTCGCTGCCGAAACTGTGTCGTCTGCAGCGAATTAGTATTCACTACCGAATGGCATGTCCTGCAGCAAATTTGTGATTTGTTGCAACCATATTATTCGATAGTTTCACCCACATTTAACTAATATTTTGCCTATGTTATATCTATAAAATACCTTGAAATTCTTTGTTTTATGTTTTGAAGGTACTTTTGGATGAAAGATGCAAAAAGGAGTAAATTGGAGGTAACTGGCAGATTTGACGTTCAGTCGATGTTTTGTGCAGAGCATGAGTTC
>Ga0307517_10003645_pt1 | contig 23942 bp, 33 predicted proteins | sample 23_EM_MG_FD_194515 | JGI IMG/M metagenome (GOLD analysis project Ga0307517, IMG submission 194515) | Populus trichocarpa ectomycorrhiza microbial communities from riparian zone in the Pacific Northwest, United States - 23_EM | ecosystem: Host-associated > Plants > Roots > Unclassified | place...
CAGATTCCTGGAAAGCGTCCAAAGCGTGTTTTTTGAAAGCAACTTTAATCCAATGCAATATATCGAAAATGTGGTGCTCTTTTGGCCTAGGATCCAACATCAACTCAGGAACCCAGGAAGGATGGTTGAGCATATTGTTCACCTCCAAGGTCGAAAACGAGCCGCTAGATTGAAAGCACCAGCCTGAGAGATTAACGGGTGGAACACGTCTGTCACGAAATCAACGGCCGGAGGACTTTCGGGGTAGTTTTCAGGAAAGGTGAGGCGGAATTTGAGGATGGAATCAGCATAATAGCCTGAACAATCATGCGAATGCGTCAATGCCCGCAAAAGTCTATGGCAAGGAATTACTTAGACAGACCCTGGTGAACGAAGAAGACACCGTCCCAAACGAGCAAATTGCTAGACGAAGGAACGACGTAGATACCTAGCGGGCAATGCCCAGTGTTTATCAATGAGGCATATTCGAGGGTGACCGCTGTTCGAGCAAGAACATTGCTATCGTTGATTTGAAGTAGATTTGATGAGGGTTGTCGGTTCGATCGCGCTTTTGTGGTCCCGAAATCCATTGTCAGTACATGGAAGAGCTTTGAACCTAGAAGCTTGAATTGAAGCGTTCAGAAGTTTATTTATTTTTGATTTATTTACTGAATTAAATAATAGTAAGATATGTACATATGTATTCACACTTGAAGTCACAAGAAGCCATATTCGTGCAACAATTGGCCAGCTTTACAGCGAGAGATGTATGTAGTCAATTCCGGCCTCAATTCACGACAAAGATTAACCTCTTCCATATCCCCCTTTATATCGAGGTCCTTGGTCAGTATGGCGTCTCTCTGAATAGGATTTTTTGGAAGGTCGTTCTTCGTACTGGCGACGGTTATCGTGGTCAACTCTAGGCCCATTTGGTCGACGGTGATGTCTTTCGATTCGACTTGACCAAGAGCCTTCAACACGATCTCCTAACCGGGCAAGTAAGCTGGGAGGCCGGCCATCTTTTGGCTGAGAATATTGATGACCAGCTCCGACGGATCTACCAAATGATATTGTCCTGGAGTTTCTCGAAGGCCGACTAGATGCATCGCGCTTGGTTGAGTTTCCAAACCAGTCATCAGGATCATCTTCAAGCTGTTGTGCCTGCCTCTCCAATGCCGCCCTAGACTTCAACCTGCCTTCTCGACCAACCCGGTCAGGTGCCCCCTTACCCCACTCAGAAAACCCGTCAACCTGTTCCCGATCTCCAAACTGAGCCCTGGAGATAACTTGAGGCTCTTTTTCTGGGTCGTAAAATGGGCCCGATGAAACATTGTGTAAGCTGAAAGCCGAAGGTTCTTCAAAGGTCCTGACCAGATCGTGACAATCCTAGAGGAATAACGTCAAACCCCAGGTCATCTTCAACGTAAGCATAAACCCACGTCTCCCAAATGTCCACAACGACCGCAATTATAGCACCACTCGTCATTTGCCACATAACATTCGCCACCCTCGCCTAATTTAATCCCTTTCTTGGAAAGGCGGTGGTTGATCGTCGTGGTCTGTTCTTCTGCACCGAGGTATTCATACAACCGCCACAACGTGGGACATTCCTAAAACAAGGTAAGTGAGGTGCTGGTTCTGTGGGACATGACGAGAGACTCACGTTTGCTTTATGTCGTGACGTTGAACACCTATCACAATCATTCTCTTGCGACGACACAAGAGCGCGAGCCGAACGGCGATTAGGACAATTCTGGTAAGTTATTAGATCATGTTTTGAAATTTGAAACCCGTACATACCGCATTTATATGGCCCTTCATACCACAAGTAAAGCACACCTTACCGATGGGACATGATCTTGTAAGGTGTTCATTACGAACACCGCAAGTTAAGCACTGTCTCAGCCTTTAGTAAATAAAAGCGAGAGCTTCAGCCAACTCACGATCAGAACAGTACATGCAGAAGTCTTATGCTGTCCTTCTTCGCCACAATTCTTGCATACAGTCCTACCCAAGATGGCCGTTTCATCCAGAGGTTCATCGTAGTATCGATGAATATGCTTGTAGTGCGAATTCCGTTTAACGTTCTGTCAGCTGGGACAATTGGCACGGACCTTTGTCTCTTCGTAGTCAAGATAATTGATGAAGTCATCGTCCCCCGAATCAGATAAGGGGCTAGATAGGATTTCCGTTGGAGTGTTTCCTAGGACAGTAACATGCGACGGTACAAGCAACTTGTTTTGGGGGTCATTCGGCTGGTTCGATGCTGGCGGGGTGCGTCGAGAAATAGGAGGAGTGGCAGCTGGAGTTAAGTCGATAAAAAATGAATCTTTCCAGTCGGAGCCTTTGGCGTTTTCGATCTCTTGGTTCGTTCCGTTGAGGCATTGGTTCGTTGAATGTTCCCGAAGAAGGTCCTTACACTTCAACATGGTCAATCTTTGCGCCTCGGCTATCCTTTCTAATGAGTTGCTTCGAGGTAAGTCGGTCAGCGCGGGGCTCGAGTTTGCAGTGGACCTCCGAGAGTTCTTCCTGCGATTCCTTCGAGATTCCTGGCTCGAGGAATTTTGGGCTAGAATCCCGGATCTGATTTCAACATTTGAATCCGGAATTTGAGTTAAATCGATGATTTGGTCGGGACCTGGCATGCAGAAATCGTTGTTTCGTTTGAAGTTGGAGTAGAGACATAATTACATAATCGCAGTATGATAAATTAAAATAATTCCTAATTCGAGGGTGATGGCGACCATTGGAAAAATTCTTAGTTCTCCCTCTTTTTTGATAGTCATGTTTAATAAACTCTTGAGCAAGCATTTCCATAAAGACTGGAGCTCAAGGCCTAAATCCTATTTCATATTTATTTTTATGTAATCTAGTGGCTGTAATCATATCTGGAGAAACTTGCCTTTTAGGAATTATTTCATCATGGATGGAATTACTTACTTTTTGTAGAATGTCTCCGAGTCGGATGGTACAAGCTAAGAGTGAAAGGTCCTCGTCAATTCGCATCCCTTCTATAACTGGAATATACTCGCCTCGTTTCTGCGTGCACCGCGCAACTTCTGGCCTTGTTTCTCAAGTTCTCGACGAAATTCGCGGTCCTCTCTAAGCCATTGAAGAGCAATGCCATAGAGGGGCGTTGGAGCAGAGGTTGAATTGCCAGGTTGGTTGAGGCCTGTTGGAATCCGGGAGGTGGGGATGGTCACGAATGATCCGAAGCGCATGTGGACAAGATGAGTGGGGAAGTCATTTAATCCGTCGAAAATATGAGTTGCATCTGGGAAAAGCAAGGAGGTTCTGTTAAGAAGCATAAGAGGCATTGGAGGGGACCAACAAAGTATCGTGGCGCCTCGTTCCTCACTGTCAGCCTTTACGAATTTGAGGAGATCATCGCGAACCAGGACATCAAGATCGACGGTGACCTATGTAGAGCCGAAATAATAATAAAAGGTGGCGTTAAAGGAGATTTTGGAACGGACCTCATCAAGGAGCAGGATGTCCCATGGTGCCATGAGGCCAAAGCATAATTGGACCCGACGTCGTTCGCCATCCGATATCTTGTGCATATGCCAATCCAAATCCACATCCAAAAGATCAAGAAGGCGGTCTCTCCTTTCTTTGTGCCTGTAACCTCCAACAGAATCCAAGAAGACAGACACGAGGATATCTCCACGAACTAAAGGGTTTGTTGCCCTGAAGTTACGGGTAAAAAAAGTCGGACTTCAAGAGACACTGAACGGGACCAACCATTCCGTGCCCAGGAAGGTGACTCCCGCAGGAGAATTATGAAAAACATCCTGGCCCTTAATTCGGATGTCAGCGCCAGTGGTAGTGACGAGCTTTTTTCCTGCAAGAAGCTGAAGCAAAGTTGATTTCCCAGCTACATACATAGAGATTACATGAGGACATCAGAGAATCAAAAGATATTCCCAACCTCCATTGGCACCAATCAGGATGGTTCGCGAACCTGATGGGAGGTCAAAGTTGATGTCGACGAGCGAAGGGCGTGAGGACGCATTGTAAGAATAAGTCAAGCCCGAGGCGGAGATGGCGGAGATGAGGGTTGTCATCAAAGCAGTGTGGAGCCCGCCCTGGGTTGATTTCTCACGAAACTCAATCCGTTACCACCGTCTTCTTCTCACCCAACATCCTCGTCTCCCTCCCTCTCTTCACTCCTTGCCTATCACGATCCTCACTCTCTTTCATTTTCACAAATGGTCGCTGATGCTCTCTTCCCCCGCCAATCTGACAATTGCATAAAAGTCTGCCCCGATCCTTTACCTTGCGCATGTGGACCCGATGATGATTGCATTAGGATTAACAGGTTTGTTCGTTTCTCTTCAAATCACGCTCATTTGCTGAAGGGTGTTCCTTACCAGAGATTGCAATACGTGTGCCCAGACGAAATGTGTTGCAAAGCAGGGTTCATCCATCTCCTCGAGCGGCGGAGTTAGTAAAGGCGCGCTCGCGGGTGGTATAGTTGGGGCCATGATTTTTCTTGCAATAGCTATCGCCCTGTTCCTTCGATACCGCAAACGATCTTTGGTCCGCAAAGCCTTAGCCAACGGACGCGAAGCCAAGAAGGATATACCTGCGTCTGCCGAAACGGTCCTCAATCGACCCAATCCCACGGAGAAAACTCCCTCAGAGCTTGCTACCGTTCGAGTATATTCTTCACATTCTAACGCTACCATCGACCTCGATCCTCATTCGCAGGCATCCTCTTCTCATCCACCTGAAGGCTTTATGCCTCCTCCACACCTCAATCCCTTCGATGACACAAACTCGATTCAAACAGCTGGTACTGAGGGAACAAATGTTATACCCATCGCCCTCATTCCTGCTGATTCCAACCGAACGTCGATCAGCCGTTCAGACTCACATACAGCTCCCTCATCTACCTCATCTTTTCCTGTTCGGCCTCCCCGTTCTCCGGAACTCAACCTTAATCTTGACCATGTCAACGTTTCCCATGAAAATCTTCAGGCAAGGAATGGGTATTCGCAGTCCACTCGTTCTGGCATATCCGGCATTTCGTCAAGGAATTCTTATATGTCGAGTGCCAGCTATTCTAGCGATCTCTTGAATGAAGCCCCCATGATAATGACACCAACCAAAGGGGCCGTTCGTCAAGTAGTCGGTGTCGTCAAGGCTGAAGTGATTAGTGCAGGTTCACTCAATTCACCCGGCGGTTCCTCCAATACATTAAGGCCCCCTGCTTATACCCGCCCAGTTGCTAAATCACCCCTTTCCTCGACTTCTTTCGGCCCCAATGACATGGTTAGGGAGGCGGACGAAAGCCAAGAGGCTACCGATCCATTTAGCGACGACAATATGTCGACACATACTACCTATGCAGCATCTCCGTCTCCTTTGGCGATGAGAGCTGAACAACTGTCGACGCAACCTGCCCATGAATCTTCTCCATCCAATTGGGTCCCCAATGAACCAAACCTTCCTTGGTCACGAACAGATGATCAGAGTCGACCCTCCAGCATGAGCACCCAATCAGGGTCCGTTATTGACATCGCTAGTGCCACTCGAGTTAACGTTGGACTTAATGGGCTCCGAACGCCTGGAAGCGCAAATTCGTACAGAACCACGATGGGCAGATTAGTTACACCCCCTTCCAATTCAGTGGAAACGCTACAGGAGCAGCAACAACGTGCACTCGCTCATGCCCAAGCTCAGGCGCAGGCACAAGGTCTCGACAGAAGAAGAATTTCTGGCTCCTCTGTTCTTTCCGCGACCTCCACGCGCGCAGATTCCATCCTGGAGTCGTTCCCGTTTGTCCCTCCGTCACCCATATCCGACCGACCGATACGATCCCCTCCGGTATCGCCCCTGGCGCAACAATCATTCACCAATGGTTCAAACTCTCCCCTCCACCAGCATACGTTCGTGGTTGCCCCTCCGTCCCCGCTGACCCACCAGTCATTTAGTGCAGAACCGACGAAAACTTCTTTTAGTTCTCAAGAAGGGATCGTTAATGAATCACTCCCTGCCCCCCCGGATAGACGCACTCTGGGTCTCTCAACTGGATCTCAACTTTCCACGGCATCGTCGGGATTGGGTTCTTTCCCATTTCAAATTGAATCCGAACCTACGGGTAATCACGGCCCACCAACCGCCTTCAGTGGTCGTCAGCGGGCTAGCCTTGATACCCTAGCACTGACCAGTGATTTATCATCCTACCCCCTTGGGTTTGACCGTGACAGTGTCTCACCGCCCAAAAATAACGGCTGAATACAGTTTTTCTCCTTTTCTTATCGGGGTTTCCAACTACGAAGCGGAACGTGATATCACCTTTACTCTTCCAATTAGTTAAGTCTGGGCTACCTTTTCCTTTATACTCTCCTATTCGGTGTGAGTTGTGTGTTACTGTGAGCCCGTTTTCCTCGTCATGATTTCTAAGCACGGTTATTCGCTGCTAGCCATTGCCACTTTCTGTACTCACAGTATTATACTTATATATACCATCTATGTCGCAATGTATCGAGTAGGTACATCGACCATCCCAGTTCTTTGCTCTTGACAGGTTCGTAGATGCCATCGTTGGATTGAATTCAGAGATTGCTTATGTAATTGTGCCTTTGCTGTTCAATCTAACAGAATCCTTCGTCTGCTCAGAACCTGCGAGTGAGACTTCCCCGAATACTGTTGCTTTGCCCAGACGCGTTTCCGGAGAGCGGTCCCAAGATGTCGGAAACTGAGATTCAGCAGCTGGTCGAGATGGTGGGTGATTCAGATCTCCCTGTAGTGTTATATATTAATATGCAGAAATATGCAGGGAGCGACGGATTCTCAAGCGCGTGCTGCCTTGCAACAATATAAGGATGTCATGCAGGCCGCTGAACAGTTCTTTGAGGGCAAGTTCGACCATATCAGAGACGACGATGTAGAAATGTCCGCTGTTGCTTCAAAGGCCAAATCATTACGACCAGTAGTGTGTTTATTGTCTTTTATCCCACCTTTGTCAAGCCCTCAAACAATGCGTTGATAGACGCCTGAAGATGACGACGATATTGACTCTGGAGAGACTCAAGACGAAGATGATGATGGTTAGTTGACCACGTTTTCTCCAACTTAAACTGGGTCCCATCACTATGCACCAGATGGAGCAGACTACGCAGATTATGATTCTGATTTCGAGGAAATGAACGGAATCTCTAGCAACATAGGAGCCGGGAATGCTAACGTTGATCCATATTCTGGTGAGCATATCTGGTTAGTATCCTTGCTCGTTATTCATGAATTTTGCCATTAATCATCAGGGATTTTCTTCTCCAAGGACCGAAGAGAGGAGGTAATTGAAGTCGAAGAGTACCCTGAAACGATGGTCATACCCGAAACAAACGAAACCATTCCCCTGTTAACCCAAGGTCAATGGATGAAGGGCTGTCCAGAGGGCGGAGAGCAAAGCTTTCTTTTCAGTCTTTATTCCCAACTCAGCACCCCCGCATGCGCATGCCCTCAAGATTGTGGTGCGACTGTTTCTCGTTCGAAGGGGGACTTTTTTGGACTGCACGTAGGTCGTTCCCTCATTGTAGTGAATGCTATGACTTAGCTTTTGAATTAGCCAGATTTCTTGACATATATCGATCGATTGCGTAGCAAGGTTACGAAAATATGCCCGCGTTGTCATTCCAAAGTCTGCCTCGCTTGTGGAGAACCCGTTTCTGTTGACCACGAGAAACATGTAACAACGCGTGCAGACCCACTTTTTCATTGCTCGAACCTCCAAGGAGTGATTCTGGGGGTAGGCTTGACCATGCTCGAGCAACTTTTCAGCCTACAAAATCAGGAACAAGGGGATCTTCCTGATTCAATGACGCGAATGACCAAACGTAGGAGGACCCACGACGGTGACGAAGAGGACGTCGCATATTATACCGTTAGCCAGGGGAAGAAGAGTAAAGGGGGAACTGGATATGATGGGGAGATTACAGAAGATGCAAGTCCCGTTCTTGAATCTGTGATTGGTGAAACTTGACCCCTCTTCGTTCAGAATACGGGACAGTTGAAAGCACAGGCTGCTCAGAGAACGAAAGACGAAAGTATTGGAAAATTGCTTGGTGCAATCCGCGTATTTCTCCCAAATCTCAATCGCGAAGGCGGCGGACGAACTAGCGATTACCTCGTTCACCCCACTGCCTTGGCTCACCTCCGTCGCCGATTTAATCATGTCTGTAGCAACCTCCTCCGAAATGATTCGCTGGCAGATATGTCCGATCGATCGATCCTCTACTTTGAACTCCTGGAATGGCTGGAGGTAGATCATTTTCATATTTTCCTTGTGGTGTACTTAAACTCCTTTATTCCCCAGACCATTTCCAATCATGAAGCGCTCGCAAGCATGATGGCGATGCCCATCATGGTGGTTGCTTCTGTCAAAGCCGTTGTTGCTAAAAATAATCAAATTCGGGAGCGAACTATTGTCTACGAAGGAAGTTCTGGACCGAGAGAACTGTTGGAGGGTATCGCCATCCAAGCTCAAGCCGCTTTGAAAGGGTTGGAAGGGCATAAATTACCCGAGACAAACGTTCAAGAGGAACTTACTGAAGAACAAAAACGAATGACCATCGATATGAGGGAGAAAGCAGAGGAGCAAACATCTGTAACGGTTCAATCCGACGACAATCTGAAACTCCTTAGGTTTTGCCGACGGATCCTTTCGACAGTGAAAGCTATCGACCGGTCACTCCGGGACACAAAGGGCGACGCGTTTGTAGATCGCCTTCGCTCCTCCCTGCCAAACATATCATCATCATTTTCTGTGGTTCAACATTATCGCATCGATGTCAAGACTTCAGAAGAAGTTGTCCAACGAGCCTATCTCGATTGGGCTACGCGGGTGAGATTTGAATACTGTGACCTGACCATCCCTGGCACGGGATCTACGGACGAGACGGATTCAACTCCTCATTACAAGTTCTTTTATGATAACGAAGCTAGGATGCTGGCGAACTCCGACATCCCGAAACGTTCGTTGGCCATCGCGAAAGAAGTTGGTGTTTTTTATTATAATATCCATACCATATATTCAATGTCAATCTCACTCTACAGTTGGCAATCCTCACTACAAACTTACCAGTTTCTTGGGGCTCTTCCATCTTCCTGAGAGTTGATGAAACGCGTGTAGATGTTATCAAGGCATTGATCACAGGACCTGAAGGCACGCCGTAAGTATTTAGCTTACTCGTGAAACTTTGCAGTAACCTTCGTCCAATCTCACAGCTATCACAATGGATGGTTCGTGACACATGTTTCTTGCTGCCATGATTTCTCACTTGCTCGTGACATAGCTATCTGTTCGATATATTCCTAGGCCCGAGCTACAACCAATCTCCTCCGAGCGTAAAATATATCACAGTAAGAAAACAACCCTTCAATGCCTGCGTCCTCCTCTTACATGATGCAGACCAACGGCGGAAAATATCGTTTCAACCCGAACCTATACGCGGTATGTCCCCGCGATTTGATCTGAGGTCGTCATCAAGAATGTTTTTAGGATGGTAAAGTCTGCCTTTCGCTTCTTGGGACCTGGCAAGGACCCGGCTGGGTTTCTGGAAAGTCTACGCTCCTCCAGGTCTGTGCAACCCATGATTTGAATTGGAGGCTCTAAAAACATTGTATCAGGTCCTTATTTCCATTCAATCGATGATCCTTTGTGATGAACCCTACTTAAACGAACCCGCCTGGTCAACAAGCGGGGGCAGCCCCCAATCACTCGCCTGTAAAACTTCCCCAATGTCTTGAACGTTTTTTCTTTGCTAATTGCTCACGTAGATTCTGCCAACGTGCGCAGAATGGTGGTCAAAACAGCGGTCAGCCATTTTTTCTCTCTCCGACGGAATAACCAGTGACGTGAACGACTTTAGATGCTGGGAAATTTGAAAGCGCCACCTGAACCCTTTGCGGACATTATTCGTACCCATTTCCGCCTGAAAGGACGGTCGATTTCCAGTCAACTAGATGAGTGGCTGCGTAAGGACGACGGGAAGCCAACCACTGCAGATGGCGGGGGGTATTCTAATATCAAGTCGGATGGGCCCGGGAATACCAATGGGTTCGCAAAGGATGTCGAGGAGTTGAAGAAGTTTTTGAAGAAATTGGAGGACTGACACCGTCAATTCCAGAATGTCATTCTAAATAATATAGCAGATAGTACACAGTGAATTTAAATAATAATGCGTGATGGGAGTGTGATGGGCATTGGACAACGACGACGGAAGAGGAGATTCCATCCGAGCTGGAATAAGTCGTCCCTAATTTGGATCTGTAGCCGATCCAACTTCCATGTGATTTGGTCAGGTAACCTCCAATTCTAAAACCGATACCCGATCCATAAATGGACGCGTCTTTCCTCGTTCCGCTAATATTTCTCCCTCCTTGTTGCTTACCAAAGTTCGACGAACGACATGAGCGACTCTGCGATTCATTCCATTGCTGGTGCTGCCGGAGGTATTGTCGCAATGACAGCGACTTAGTACGCGTCCATCTCCCATTTTTACCGGTAAACGTATTCACCATTTGATTGAAGCCCCCTGATCTTCCTCTCTACTCGAGCAGCAGTGGAAACGAAAAAGGAACAAAAGGTAATCCTTCGCAAACTCGGGAAATTATAAGGTCTGATCTGTACATTCTAGTCAACTTACCAGGCTGTGCTTGATATCATTAAACGTGAAGGAGTTTTGGGCTTGTATAGCGGCCTAAACTCCAGTCTTTTGGGCATTGCGATCACAAATGGGTAAGTTATTGTTCGATGTCGATGAAAGTCCTCGCGCTGAACTGTTGCCAGTGTATACTACTATTTCTATGAGCGTTCAAGAGAGGCAATCCTTCGCTCTAAAAGTGGGGGGAAAGCGTTGAGTACTCTGGAATCTATGTTAACCGGTTTGATCGCTGGTCCGTTTCTTCTCTTTCTTGTCTCTAGATTTCCATTGAATTACATATGCAGGTTCCGCTACCACTATCATCAGCAACCCAGTATGGGTGGTACAGACATCGCAGGCTGTGAGGACCATGGGAGAAGATCCCAGCCAACCGGCTTTTGTGAAGAAGCTTGGATTCCTTGAGACAGTACAAAGCATCATCGCCAAAGATGGAATTGGGTGTGTTCTGCGATTTTTATTCCATCAATTGAATATTAATTTGTGATTTCAGCGCCTTCTGGCGAGGCATAGGACCCGCTCTGGTTCTTGTCATGAACCCCATTATTCAATATACTGCTTTTGAACAGCTAAAGAATTTTTTGATTGCCAGGCGAACATCCAAACTTCGTGCCGCTGGTGCTGCTACAACCGCCGTCGCTGTACTTTCCGATCTTGATTTCTTCTTCCTTGGTGCCCTCTCTAAGCTCGGTATATTATTTTTATGCCCCTTGCAGAATACCTAGTTTCATTAACAAGCGTTGCGCAGTGGCCACGGGCATCACGTATCCTTACATGTACGTCCTCTTCTTCTCGACCTTTCGATGTCACTCATCGGCGATTACTAGTGTCGTAAAAAGCCGCCTCCAGGCTGGATCCGCTGATGCCTTGAAATATAAATCCTCCCTTGATGGTCTCCTAACCATCGTGAAGGAAGAAGGCATCGAGGGCCTTTACAAGGGCGTCGGCAGTAAAATCGTTCAAAGTGTGCTCACTGCTGCCATCCTTTTTGCTGGCCAACGTAGAATCTTCGAGATAACAAAGCGGGCACGTTTTTTTTTTTTGCTGCTCTTTACCGTTTCTTACTCCAACTGGTAGGCTGCGCAACCGCTCCTCAGAGCCTAGAGACATGAACTTGACATTTATAATATACTGTTGAATCATAAATGTACTACATAGAGTATATTCGAAAGGTCCGTCATAATAATGGATTGCTCATTGTCATTGTATAAACATACATCTGCGGTCGTTGCGGTTGTCGTGGCTGCAAATTGTTGGCAAGACGATCGAAATTTAAATTTGAGGTGTTACTTAGCTAAGTGTCGGATTACCGAATAAGTTATTATGATGTGCAAAAATATTTACTGTAAAAAATATTTGCCTAATTCAATTGGAACTCTATATAGTCCAGTAGTAAATAGTGTACTACTCCTACGGCTCACCAGTTTAAAACTTTCTTGGTTCTTACCAATACCAGGAATTTCTCTATCTTCCCGCTAACTGGATGGAAGGCGACAAATCATTGCAGGCTGACTCTCCTCCGCTCCCCATTTCCTTAGAATCCAACGCATCCCACTTCAACTCTGAATCCAGCTCTCAGAACCATACCCACACACCCGAACCAGTTTATTCGAACGAGAATGGTGTCCCGAACGAAACGCTTCCACCAGTCGAACACAACCAAGATATGAGTGGAGCAGCGAATCACTCATTAGCGGGAAACGCGAACGGGGACGATGAATCCCTTGCACCTCCAGCACCCCCCAAGTTAGAACGCCGTCCAGAAGAGAAGGTAGATGGATCCGGACGTAAGTCCTTTAATATGGGACCAAGGTATCAAGAACACACAGGCGATAGCAGGCAAGACTTTCGAGCGCCGTCGCCTTCTTTATCCACCGCAAGTGGGTCGTCAAGCAGTGCACACAAGCGCTCCATGACGATATCGAAAGGCCACAATGTATCTGTCATTTTAATAGCTACCGCGTTGGAAACCATTGCATCTTCAAAAGAAGCCCGACGGTCCACGGCACTACGCGATAGCACCCAGCGGGCGCTCGAGCTTATCCGGTCAAACCAGGGTGGAGATCTCCCCCGCGAAATTTTCGAACCCCTCAGGTTAGCCTGTGAGACGCGAAATGAAAAACTCATGATTGCGAGCTTGGATTGCATATCGAAACTTATATCATACTCGTTCTTCAACGAAAGCGAGAACCTAAGCTCATATGCATTACCTTCACCACCGCCTTCACCCCATGCCACAGGACGAATGAACGCTGGAGCCTCACAAGCCAGCATTCCACAGCCTTCTCTTGTCGATCTAGTTGCCCACACCATTACTTCATGTCATACAGAGGCAACGCCAGATCCAGTTTCACTTCAGATTGTCAAAGCTTTACTTTCTCTGGTCTTATCTCCTACCATTCTCGTACATCACTCTTCCCTTTTGAAGGCAGTTCGGACTGTATACAACATCTTCCTCCTCAGCACCGATCCCGTGAATCAAATGGTAGCCCAAGGGGGTCTTACACAGATGGTGCATCACGTATTCACAAGGTGTCGACGAGGAAACGTAAAATTGCAGCCTGAAACCCACAGGACTCAAGGGGACCTCGGGAGCCAGTCGTCCTCGAATCGAGAATCCTTTACAGTCTCAGGTTCTGAATTGAAACGACGTTCTTTGAATGAACAAACGGACCACACGCCACGCGAAGAGGAATCGTCAAACGCAACATTGGAACAACCTATCGAAACCAACGGACTTGATGCGGACGTCTCAGAACATCCACCTTCAACATTGTATGTTAATCGCTTACCTGTGAAACCCTTGTCGCTTACATTAACGTCGCAGACAAAATTTTGAGGCCATAGAATCCCTGGACGCACTCCAAGAGGCAGGGAATGATAGCTATCAACTAACCCTCGACGATCTATTTGTGAAGGATGCATTTCTGGTTTTCAGGGCATTGTGCAAGCTAACGATGAAACCACTGAACAATGAGAGGTTGGTTGTCCCATTTACAACCTACTTTTAATTCAATAACATTTTACCACCCATGCTAGTGAGCGGGATCTGAAGTCCCACCCTATGCGCTCCAAACTTCTATCTCTCCAATTAGTCTTGACCGTGCTTAACTCACATATGCCACTATTTGTGGACCCGTCCGCAATCATCTACTCCACCTCAACCAATGAGGCCACAGGTTTTGTACAAGCCATCAATCAGTATCTCTGTCTGTGTTTAAGTCGCAACGCCGTCAGCCCAGTCCCACAGGTCTTCGAGATCAGTGTAGAGATCTTTTGGCGTGTTCTTTCAGGAATGCGAACCAAGCTCAAGGTATGATACCCCCTTTCCATCACATACTGTGACTGAATCTCACTTATATTAGAAAGAGATTGAGGTTCTGTTGCATGAAATATTTATCCCGATTCTCGAAATGAGGACATCCACCTTGAAACAGAAAGCAGTCATTTTGGCAATGACGTCAAGGTTATGTCAAGATCCCCAAGCCTTGGTTGAGTTGTATCTCAATTATGACTGTGATGGTGAGGCAGCAGACAATATTTATGAACAGTAAGAAATCTAGTCTACTCATCGAAGTGCTGCATTGAATTTTTGGACAGCCTGATGAACATCATCTCAAAATTTGGAAGTGCTTCTTCATCGGCGGCCCAACAGAGAACATCGGAGCCCCCGAGCCCAGCCTTAAGCCCAACACCTAAAAATCAAGGCAATACCCATGCCTCTTGGAGCGCAACGGTCCTACCTGTTTCGGGCACCATGGACACCTCCACCATGGGTCTTTCAGAAGGCCAGCTACGCCGACAGGGTCTTGAATGTCTTGTCGCTGTCCTTAGATCACTCGTGGCCTGGGGAACAACTACCAAGGGTGTGGATGATGCTCCGCCGCTAACGTCTGCGAAGTCTCAAAGCGAAGATATGAAACGTGATCCTGTCACCCCAGATGCAACTTTGGAACGGTTATCAGTAGGTGGTGCAAGTGTGGAGACATTTCGACAGGCTACGCCAGACTTTGGAGATGACCCCACGAAATTTGAGAGCGCGAAGCAAAAAAAGACGACCCTCCTTGAAGGAATAAAAAAATTCAATTATAAACCCAAACGCGTAAGTTCGCCTATTGGTTTCTCGACCTTTTTTGATAATTGTCAAAGGGTATTCAATTCTTACTTGAAACTGGTTTCATATCGAGCCCCTCTCCCCAAGATATTGCGGGATTCCTAATCAGCACCGATGGCCTCAGTAAATCAATGATTGGCGAGTATTTGGGAGAAGGGTATGTCTTTGCCTTCGAAAAGCTCAGTGTCAAGCTCCATTTTTGTGTTGCAGGGATGATGAACATGTCGCAATTATGCATGCGTTTGTCGACCAACTGGATTTCCGAGAGCTACCTTTTGTCGAGGCTTTGCGAATATTTTTGCAATCCTTCCGTTTGCCAGGAGAAGCCCAGAAAATTGATCGTTTCATGCTCAAATTTGCTGAGCGATACATCGCAGGAAATACAAAAACACCTTTTGCCAGTGCTGGTGGGTGATAATCACTCAACCTCCGATTATATTGATTGATGTTCCTGGATTAGATGCTGCTTATATCTTGGCTTATTCTGTAATAATGCTGAACACGGACGCTCATAATCCACAAATCAAAAAACGTATGACCAAATTAGACTTCCTCAAAAATAATCGCGGAATAAACGGCGGCGAAGACCTTCCTGAAGAATTTTTATCCCTTATCTTCGATGATATCGTCAACAACGAAATCAGAATGAAGGACGAAGTTGAGGCTGGCCTTGCTATTTCGCCACCAGGGCCTGGTCTCGCTAATGCTCTTGCAAGCGTTGGACGAGACTTACAGAAGGAAGCATATGTCATGCAATCCAACGGAATGGCCAACAAGACAGAGGTATGTTGTTTTCCGTTTACAGAAGATCCATACCATGTTCAACATTTGTTAGGCATTGTTTCGGACCATGATGCGCTCTCAACGTAAAGGCTCCAAGGGCGGTGACCAGTTCTTTAGCGCATCGCATTTTGTTCATGTGCGGCCCATGTTTGAAGTGGCTTGGATTCCTTTCCTGGCCGGCTTGTCAGGCCCCCTTCAAGAGACGGACGACTTGGAGGTCGTTGAACTATGCTTGGATGGTTTCAAAAATGCTATTCGGATTGTTTGCTTTTTTGACCTAGAACTGCAGCGCAACGCTTTTGTCACAACGCTGGCAAAGTTCACTTTCCTCAACAATCTGGGTGAAATGAAAACAAAAAACATGGAAGCCATCAAGGCGCTTCTGGATGTTGCTGTTACCGAAGGAAACAACCTTAAAGGTTCATGGCATGAAGTTCTGACGTGTGTTAGCCAATTGGAACACATGCAGCTCATTAGCAATGGTGTGGACATCGTGGATTCTGGGAAAAAAGGGCAAGTTTGTTTCTTATACTCTATATTGCTCAATGCTTATCTTAGTCGCAGTCGTTCGAGAAAGGTGCCCACGGAAGAGTTGGCAAATGAAAGTAGATCAACCCACATCACAGTTGCCGCAGACATGGTTTTCTCCTTGAGCCATTTTTTGTCTGGTGTAAGTCTCGGGCTGTCATGTCATACTTGCCTTAATTAAGCTCACGTGATAGACTGCCATTGTGGACTTTGTTCAAGCACTTTGCGATGTCTCCTGGGAGGAGATCCAATCATCTGGATTATCTCAACATCCTCGATTGTTCAGTCTTCAGAAATTGGTGGATATTTCATATTACAACATGACACGAATCCGTCTTGAGTGGTCCAACCTATGGGATATTTTGGGAGAACACTTTAACCTTGTACGCATACCCCCAACCTTCGATCACGAACCTCGATCTAACGGAGCTGTATTTTTTCTCGAAAGGTCTGTTGTCATAATAATCCTCATGTTGCAAGCTTTGCTCTCGACTCTCTTCGCCAGCTGGCCATGCGGTTCCTAGAGAAGGAGGAATTGCCTCACTTCAAGTTTCAGAAGGATTTCTTGAAACCATTTGAATATACAATGATTCATAATCAAAACCCTGAAATTCGTGACCTGGTAAGACCCTTCTTTTCAAGCTGTCCTCATATTTATTCTCTTGCCCCGGAAGGTTTTGCAATGCTTGCAACAGATGACACAAGCACGTGCACAGAATATGCGTTCTGGTTGGCGTACCATGTTTGGTGTTTTTTCTGCAGCTTCGAAAGTTTTGACGGGTTGGTTGTCATCTTTCGTTAGCATAATAACAACGCTCATTCCATGTACGTCTAGAACGAGTCGCCAATTCTGCGTTTGAGATCGTCACCAGACTAAACCGTGACCATTTTCGTGCAATCGTTCAATACGGAGCATTTGCTGACCTAACAGTTTGCGTCACGGAGTTCTGCAAAGTTAGCAAATACCAGAAGATCAGCCTGTTGGCGATTGCCATGCTTCGTGGTGTTATTCCAGTGATGCTTAAGACTCCCGAATGTTCGCTGTCCACCGACAACCCGAATCCGGATCAACCTATGGATGATAGCATGATCAGGTTTTGGTTCCCTGTATTGTTCGGCTTCTATGACATTATTATGAATGGCGAAGACCTCGAAGTTCGGCGCCTGTACGTCAGAAATGTTCTTTCTCGCGAAACCTCCATTAATTGTTGTTCTTATAGGGCACTTGACTCTCTTTTTTCAACTCTCAAAACCTATGGAGCGACCTATCAAGTAGAATTTTGGGACACAGTTTGCCAGGAGCTTCTCTTCCCAATTTTTGCGGTTCTAAAATCAAGTCAAGACCTATCACGCTTTAGCACCCAGGAAGACATGAGTGTATGGCTATCAACGACGATGATTCAGGCGCTGCGGGACCTCATCGACCTGTACACCTATTACTTTGATATCTTGGAACGCTTCTTAGATGGACTGTTGGACTTGCTTTGTGTTTGTATTTGCCAAGGTGTGTACTTTTCAAGAGAAATCACTCTTAGTTGAAGTTGTATAGAGAACGACACTTTGGCGCGTATCGGCACCTCATGCTTACAACAACTTCTCGAAAGCAACGTAAACAAACTCAGCCCCTCTCGCTGGGAAAGGGTTACTACCACTTTCGTTAGGCTGTTTCGAACAACAACACCTTATCAGCTTTTTGATGAAAGCTTGCGTGTTGAAATCGACAGCTCCTCCGAAGCAACGGAGTCCAATAATGGTATTCTTTTTCCACCCACAATACTCGTTACCTGACATCAACTTCTTGTAGAACCCAATGTTGTTGTTATTTTACCTGCACCTCTTTCACCCAATAGCGACGATCCTAAACCTTCTGCTAAGACACCGCTCAACGACCGTCGCAAGATTTTCAAACAGATCATCGTCAAATGTGTATTACAGCTGCTCCTTATCGAAACTACGAATGATCTCCTCCGGAATGACGATATCTACAACACGATCCCTCCTGCGCAGCTCTTGCGCATGATGAGTGTCCTTGATCAAAGTTATCAATTTGCGAGGTCGTTCAATGAAGACAAGGATCTCCGCACCGGGCTTTGGAAAGTCGGTAAGAATCATACAGCCTTTGATATCTTGAGAGTCAGACGATTGATCCCTTCGTGCAGGATTCATGAAACACCTCCCCAATTTGCTGAAGCAGGAATCCAGTAGCGCTGCCACATTGGTACATGTTCTGTTGCGCATGTATCACGATATACGACCGGAACACCAAGCAGCCCGCCCCCAAATTGCTGAACGTTTAGTGCCGTATGTCGTGCCAAATTCTTTGATTTGAACTAATTTTTGAAGAAACCAAAATACAGACTTGGTGTTGGAGTTCTCCGAGACTTTAACAAGCTCAAAGCTGATAGTCAGAGCAAGAATATCCTTGCTTGGACACCTGTTGTTGCTGAAATTCTCGAAGGATTTTGTCGATTTGACCGACAAGACGTGAGCCCCAATCTGTCGCGTGAACGGGATTGCCACTGACACCCTGCACCCTAGTTCTCACAATACCTCTCTGTGATATACCCCTTGGCCACGGAACTTTTATCTAGGGACATCGCCCCAGACGTTCGACAACCTCTAAAGACCTACTTTCAGCGAGTCGGATACGTAAAACGCCTCGTCGATGACATGAGTTAGATAGGCTTTGTAATACATTTACTTATATCGCATGAATACCCAAGATTAATATTCATAAATGGAGAACAGCCTGTACTAATTTTAATAGCGAGTATACCCTTGATATGACTGACCCCACCCAGGTGTTTGTCCGTTGATCCCTGGAAAACTTGGTATGCTGACTGGTATTATGAAGAAATAAAACTTACCTGAATTGGATGCAAGCCCCGGACTGTCGTTGTCGTTGGCAAAAGTTCCAGACTTCATCTGCGCAAACACATTTGCTGGGGAGGTATTATTGGTTGGATTTAAAGGAAGAGGAGGCGGCGACGCCATTCCGTTGGGATTGAGAAACGGTGAAGGTCCCAACGGAGCATTAAACCCAGTGACATCTATGGTTAATGATCAACGGAAGTATTGTAAGTTGTCCTGATTTAAGACTTACGATTTTGAACAGGAGAGAATCCATTATTACCTTGAAATGGTGGAACAGTGTTAAAGTTGTTAAAAATGCCGGTAGGCTGGGATAATAGTGGCTGAGAATTTGGAAAACCAGTAGTTTGTGGAGGTAGGAATGAAGGAGGTGACAGTTGATTCTGGAAAGGAGATAGCGAGTTCGCTGGATTCGTCGGGATGAACCCGTTGAATCCAGTTCGGGTTGGTATCAAAGGTTGCAAAAGACTCTGATTCGCTGGTACCGGTGCAAATGGTCCGCGAGGCCCGTTATACGATTGTGGGGGAGGGGAAAGGGTGGGTTGATTGACAAGATGCCCCATTGGTAGCGGTGAAGAACTCATACCATAACCAACACCAAGAGGTGGGCCGACGTTCAGAGCAGGTGATGGTGAGTTTTGTTGCGGTTGGGCGGGCGTTGTGCTCTTCCTAAGCTCGCTCAACTTTGCAAGTTGTTCAAAGATATCAGATTCCGTAGTTTTCGCGAGACCCGGAAGCTGTGAAGGAGTGGCGGTGGGCAAGGGTTGAGGAGGAGATCGCGCCACAGTTGGGGTTGGTTGCGGTTGCGGGGCCGGCGGGGGCACTGAAGGTGTGTGGGGAGTGGCAGCTGGCGATACAGATTTCACAGGTTTCGTGGAACTCGGTCGATTCGTCCAGGCATCATCCTCGAATCCACTGGCCGGGGCAGCTGAATCATGTCGCACGAGCGATGTCGGAGTCCGCACATCAGCTGGACTTTGCACTTGGGGTGAACCGGTGCGTTGTATTTGATCAGAGGCCGATGAAATAGCTTTAATGTCAACATTCGATGGAGGAGTACTCTTACTTGGCTGAGGACGTCCACGTCTTGGTTTCAGAACTCCTCCAGGTCCAGCGAAGAGGTTTGGAGCACGTGAAGATGGCGTATTCTCTTGAGCTTGCAATTGTCTGGCAAGTTCTTCGTCTCGACGAAGCTGCTCCTGAATATAAGTGCTTGGTTTCGATAAATTATCCGTGGGCATTCGCCTCTCAATGGCCTTCTTGACCCTGATAATATCTCCCTCTCGTAATCCGAGAGACCGCATTGTTCCTTCAGTGATATCGGCTAGAATCGTTTCATCGATTTTGTCTCTTTCAAACGAAGCTGCATAACGCGTGCAATCATCCAAGTCGCAACCTGCGGATAAAAAGAAATCAAACCAGTCAATCTTAGGGGCCTTGGGAGGAGGGGCAACTTTTTGTGAGTTAGTGGCAGTTGCTTTCGAAAGGGCGAGGGGAATATCGTCTTCCGATACACGCGGTGCATTTGGAGACCGTTGCTTCCTGTCTACAAACCGTTCCACGTATTGCATATCTTCCAACGACATCTTTTCAGACGGAACTTCAACGATGACACCATTAACTTTGTGTAGGCGGAGCTTGCCATTGCTGAAGCCAAGGAATGCAGCTTCAACGCGAAATTGACCGCTCCGGTCATGCCAAACACGAGTTTTATCAGGTGAGGGACCTACAAATAGACAAATTAGCTTGTACAGAGCAAAGGCACTCCAAAAGCAACCCACGGCTAATTTCAGAAGATGTCCTTGATCCGCCGCTGGCGGCCGAAGCTCTTGGAGGCTCCTGCGAACGGAGAGGGGGAGGACTGGACAGCAGGCTTTAGAAAAACAGGTTCTTCTAGTAAGAACTGGAAACATACGAAACTGCAGGTAGCGAACGACGGGCTTCCTTCCGCTTCTGTCTTTCCGCCTCTGCTGCGATGGCTGCTTGCTTGGCCTTCTCTTTAGCCTGAACCTTACGGGCTGCCGCTGCCGCTTTCTCTCTTTCCTCTTCTTCCTCTAGTTCCCGCTGGAGACGGTCTGCCTCACGCTGCTTCGCCAATTCTTGAACATTGCGTTCTTCAGCATCGTGGTCGACCTTTGGGATGGAAGATGAGGTGCTTCCTTCATTGCCGGCTGCCTACAGGATCTTTTGAAGTCATTGTTGAACGATAAGTCCAACAAACCTACCTCTAGATATGATGCAGGGACAACCCCTTCTGCTCCTTTCGTATTCCTGCATTTCCACCATTCATCTCCATCTCTCTCAAGGACAGTCAAGCGCTCGCCTTCCGTGACGGAAAGCTCATCTTCTCCATCGGCAGTAAAATCGTAGAGTGCAGTAGCGAATGTCTCTTCAGCCATCCTGGAATCAACGTGTGAGCGTTCTTCCTCCTCCTCCCCCTCTTCTTCCCCCTCCTCCTCCTCTTCCACTTCGTCTTGTAATGGAGGTATAATGACAGGAGAGGCAGAGGAGAAATGGACAGATGCTTTCTTGCTGTCCTGGGTGATGGTATCCACGGGAGGAAGGTTTCTGGGTGAGGGTGCTGAGGAGAGAGCTTTGGACTCCTGAAGTTTATCTACTATGCCGTCTGCGTTATCCTTAGATCCGGCATGGAAATGGAGGCTTATAGGGGAAGGACCACCGATGTCGATGCGTACGTGCTTGGATTTCTCAGAAGATACTGCAGAGACATCTTTCGTTTGCCATTTTTGAACGGGCGTCTTGTTAGAAAGCAAGTATACCAACGTTAATACTTCATACCGTAGAATGAATGGGACAGAATCTCACCTTGTCGGACTCACTGGCAAAGAATACCGCACCATTCCCGATCCCGAGGGTTCCTTTCTTCTTCTTTCCTTTCTTATCGATCTCTGAAAGTGACCAAGTCTTGATATCATCCGCAGTGGCCTTAGGGGCGGAGGCAACTCTATCCGCTGGATCAATGTAGTTGCTGACGGGAGGTGGAGGCTGAATTGATGAAGGGTTAGCCCGAGGTGATTATAGCGGTCTAAATAACGAACAGAGTCTGGGACAATGATTCGCGAAGGAGCATGAACCTCGTCATAATCAACTACCTCGACATAGTTCCCGGGAACATAGCCCGCCCTGCCGTCCGCCTTCGAGTTCTGGACCAACAACCAATCATCCTCAGTGTCAAACACTAGCAGAATGTCGCCCTCATGCAAGGATAGTTCACCAGGTGAGGTGGCATCGTAATCATACAGGGTCTTGACGACGGATGTGTGCTCTGCCTGCAGAGACTATGAGCAAAGATTCGACGCATTGATATCTGGAACTGACTTGTTCAACGTATGCAGCAGGAACAAGACCAATAGGACTATGTGTATCTTGGGAACCTGCTTTAATCTTTACCTTCCACCATCTTGAAGAACTGAACAAGAGAGCAATATACTAGAAAAGAAATGACTAACTCGTCGTCAACCTTCTCGATGAGGAGGAGGAGTTGATCCTCCTTTATGCTAATCTCGTCATCAGACTGGGGCTCATAATCATAGGAGGCCTTGAGGATGGCGATATAGATTTCTGGTTCTTCCGTAGCCATAGAAGATCGAATGGGTGTAGAGAACTTGGGATGTCACAGGGAATCACACTGTGTGATCTGATTGTAACAAATGTGACGTCGTTCCCATCTAATCTTCTTATCTTCTTATCTGGTCTTTTTGTTATCTTATCTTAGTACCATTAGTAGCTTCCTCTCGTCTTCCCCAAGGGGGTGACAGTAAAAGAGTCCGAGATATCACGTGGGTTAGTTAGTCCAGCCCGAAGGCCCTTAAAAAAAATTTGACTTTGGCCCAATTTTGGCTGGAAAATGTTGGGAAAAATCACGCATCAGGCCTACACCCAAAACGGGTGACCGACTTTCCAGATTTAGGCCAATTCACAGTGGACAATGGATTGCCAACCTGGCCCATCGTTTAGCCCACACATTGAGCCACAGCAACAACCCAATAAATGAGAGTAGTTATGTTCGAAAGTTTCAAACATCGAACAACTTCCCCCCCCCTTAACACGCCTAAAACACAGATGAAGAAAGTGGCAGAGGTCACAGGTGAGCATTTCCTACTAATACTTACTCATTATTCAGTTGAAGTCAGCGCCTTCTACCACCCTTCGAGTCTGCTCCAAATCCCCTTGAGATCGCAGAAGAAGTCACTCGAGATCCTGGCATAGATTTCAACCCAGATTTAAACCCATCTGCCGAAAGCATCCACAAGCCAGGGCCCAGAGGTCGTGAATATTCTACCTGTTATGGAAGGTCGAGGGAGTCGAAAGCGCCGCGGGAAGCACCCATCTACATTGTATGAGTGCGACTGCAGGGAGATAATTACAGGGAGCGATATCGAATGTGGCAAGGGCCTTATCAAGTGTAATAAAGCTGGTTGCGAGACGAGATGGGTAAGTCCTTGGTTCCATCTTTGGAGAAATGGTGGATACTTACTGTGCAGGAAAGTTTCACATGAGATGTATTTATCTTGACTTTAGGATACAGCACTGGGCTTGCGAATCATGCACCGCGTCTGATAGTTGCAGGAAATGACAAAAGAGATGAAAACCGAACGATTGCACGCCATTTGTACATATTTAGTATTAAATTCCCACACTCAGCTAGTTAGTCCCTCCTTCAAGGCCTTAAAAAAAATTTCGACGGTATATCTTTTTTTAAGCTCCTGTCACCCCCTTGGTCTTCCCTCCTATGACTTCGCTAGAGTCTTCCATGACTCTGTAGTATATTCTAGTATGTTCGTCTTGGTTCCTCATTATTCTCTAGTAGTCATTTCGTAGTATGACTCTCTTTCTGACTTAGTCTCTTGTAGACAGTCTTCGATATATGTGATGTGCCCTACGGATCACGATATATGAAGTCTGTTGTTTACCACGCCCCCAAAACCGCGCTAGAAAATGTTTATGTAATCTTCGGACTTTGAAATTACCTTTCC
>Ga0307517_10003646_pt1 | contig 23942 bp, 13 predicted proteins | sample 23_EM_MG_FD_194515 | JGI IMG/M metagenome (GOLD analysis project Ga0307517, IMG submission 194515) | Populus trichocarpa ectomycorrhiza microbial communities from riparian zone in the Pacific Northwest, United States - 23_EM | ecosystem: Host-associated > Plants > Roots > Unclassified | place...
AGTTTTTTTTTAAAAAAATTGTTTTGTCCGTTTAATTTTTTAAAGCGATTTTTTGATTTATATATATATTTTTAATTTCTTGTATAGATAAACTTTATTTTTTAAAATAATAAAAAAAATCAGATATTTTTTCTAATACATGTAGCCTTGCATGCTTTTTTTGTTTATATATTTTATTCAAATAATTTAATGTGTGTGTTTATTTCTATTATTGTTTGATGGGATAAAAAAATTATTTTGATTAACAAGATTCATCAAACACAACTAGTTTATATATCCCGAATTGCGAGATTAAATATCTTGATCTACACTTATCTTTTAATTTTTACGGTTTTATTTTTAGTTAGCGTTAATTTTTTTTAATTTATCTGCATATATAATTCTTGATTTATTTGATTATATATATGCATAAAATTTTTAATTTATACTTTAAAAAATTATTAGCTATAAAAAAATGTAAAAAAAACTAATATATTTATTTTTTTAATAAAAAATAAATATATTTGACACAACAAATCACGAAGACAGACATATAAGTAGTTGATAGCCTTAACATAATAATATAATGAATGAAAGCAATTTTCCGGCTCTTATCTGCTAATGTTTATTAGGCTGCCAGTGCCATGCACTCATTCAAAACATGATCTATAGATACATAAAACCATATGCAGTCTGCTCTCCAGTATGAAAAATACTGCAGGAATCTGCAGCTGCAGAAGGTGAAGGTGAAAGTGAAGGTGAAGGTGAAGCAGGTGCTTTGCCTCTCCTCTCCTTTGTTAATATCCTCTCCAGTAATTACTATAAAAAAAAAAAGAGAAAAAGAAAAGGAAAAAAAACCTTGAGTTCATAGGTAGGCTGGCTCTGGGCGTAAATTTGGAAAATACATAAGGGCAATTGTGTCAATGGAAAATCACGAGAGAAGACAAAAGAAAGAAGGAAAAGAAAGAGAAAACCGAAGAAGCATTGAAAGTACAAGCAATGAGAAGCCAAGCGGAGACTGGCTGACTGACTTACTGTTTAGCTTGTTTCTTTGTTTTTGTCTAAAAATCTTCTTCCTCTTCTTCTTCAGCTACAACATCATCATCTCTGACTTTGTGTTGATGATGGAGATGAAGGTTATGCATTTTCTTTTATCGTTGATTGATTGATTTCCATTTCATTTCATTTCGATTCGCAGAGAATCAGACGTAGGCAGGCAGGCAGCTTTTTTCTATTTTGTTTTTAATTTACTGCTGTTACTTTGTATTTATTTCTTAATTATTACTGACAACTATAATAGTCATAATCATAGGATTGCTAAAAGAAGGAAATCATCTCTTTTTTTTTTCCTTTTCTTAAGTGTGATTGTGTTCAAGACAAATTAATATTTTCCCTTGAAAGAAAGAAAATATTTGAAGTTTAGCTCACAATATTTGCATGGGTTTTGATTGATTTTGAAGGGTTGTATTATGTCAAAAGCTTCTGACTTGTTGTGTGACTGATTTTGTAATATGAATGTTGATTGCAGACAGTGGCAGAAGAATACTGACTTTGTGTGGGCGTGGTGGCTTCAAATCTGTTGGAGAATGTCTTAACTAGCTCTTGCAAAGGTATAATACTTCTCTTTACACTCTTAATATGATGTAGTAGTGGCAAACTTCATGGTTCTTTCTATTTTTGCTTTCTCATATTATGGCTTTTATTTAACCCCATTTGTTGACAAATAGGTTTCCAAAGTTGCCTGCTTTTCACCTCTTCCGTCTTTAATTCCATGATAATTAGAGAGTGATTTCGCAGGTACATGTCAAGTTGTTTCATTTTCTGCTTCTTAATCATCACTAATGATCTTGAGTCTTATAATCATGTCTGGCTTTTTACGTTCTGTCGTGTTCTTTTGCAATTAATGTGAGTGCAAGCTGCGTAAATCGTAAATGGTTTTCGATATCATACCCCACTTAATCTTGATTTCCTTCACCCATTTCAGTAGTAAATGCATCACCAGGCAAAACAATGCATTACTTACCGAAAATTGTTGAAGGATTTAGATCAAGATAACTTAAAATGCTCGTTTTTGTGTTTTGTTCTGGGGTACATGTGCTGGACACTCTGTAACAGTAGATGAGTTGCAGGAGTTTATGATAAGACGAATTGTGCGTCTCTGATTTTATCTTGACAAGTTCATGGTTGGGAAAATGGTGGAGGGTCAAAAATTTACTGGACTCATAGGAGCAAGTAACAACAATGGTAACAACTACTATGGCTTTACACAAGGTTTTTATCAAGAACTTGGTGATGGTACAAACATGTCCATTGACAGTTTACAAACAAGCCATGCCGGTGGGTCTGTCTCAATGTCAGTGGATAACAGTAGTGTCGGATCCAATGATTCTTTAACCCATATGCTAAGCCATCCAGGTTTAAAACCTGTCAACCACCATAACTATAGTGTATCAGTAGGCCAGAGTGTGTTTCGTCCAGGGAAAGTCACCCATGCCCTAAATGATGATGCATTAGCGCAAGCTTTGGTGGATAATCGGTATCCAACAGAGGGACTGCAGCATTATGATGATTGGACAATCGATTTGAGAAAACTCAACATGGGTACAGCTTTTGCCCAAGGTGCTTTTGGAAAGTTATACAGAGGCACGTATAATGGGGAGGATGTTGCTATTAAGATATTGGAGAGGCCTGGGAATAGCCCGGAGAAAGCACAAGTGACGGAACAGCAGTTCCAGCAGGAAGTTATGATGCTTGCAAATTTAAAGCACCCGAACATTGTGCGGTTCATTGGTGCCTGCCGGAAGCCCATGGTTTGGTGTATCGTAACAGAGTATGCGAAAGGTGGGTCAGTTCGGCAGTTTTTGACCAGGAGGCACAATCGGGCAGTACCGTTGAAAATAGCAGTTCAGCAGGCTTTAGATGTTGCGAGAGGAATGGCATATGTTCATGGACTTGGGTTTATACACCGTGATTTGAAGTCAGATAACCTCTTAATAGCAGCAGATAAAACCATAAAAATTGCTGATTTTGGTGTTGCACGGATTGAGGTGCAGACTGAAGGGATGACACCCGAAACCGGGACATACCGTTGGATGGCTCCGTAAGTCTCAACACCTTTTATACACGAAGGTTTCTTTCTTTTAGGTTACATTGTGATTGTATTCATATTTTTTTGCTGTGAGCATGTGATATTTTTCCCTTTTCGGGGTTCTTTTTCTGATAAATGCATATTATTACAATAGATCTCCTCCCTTTTATTGCATGAATAAAGTATCTGATTATGAAAATGATTGTAGATATAGGTTTTTAAGGAAATATTGGTAGTCCACATCATTGTTTGGAGCTGTCACTCAAATAAAGTAAAGAACTGCACAGTGAATGAGAAAGAATGTCTTAGGAAGTTGAGGTTTTCATTAAGTTTCTGGAAATGTATTCATTCTTTTGCCTTTCTTCTTTCAAAGGGGGTAGGGAATGGCTTGTCCCTCTTCATTGAGGTTTCTCTTTTACCCTGATTCCATTGAATGACAATAGTGGTAGCTACTTCTATTAGGAAGAGTTGATGATGGCAGGGGGGAGTAATGGTCGTCAACACCATTTTGGCAATTAGGAGAATTTGGGAAGCTTTTCTTGAGAATATTGGAATTCTATAGCAACATTGTTTGCAGTGCTATGCTGCCCTACGAATAGAATGGAGGGCCAGCAATGATATTCTATTTTCCTTTCTTATTTTTACCAGTGGATATACTGATATCTTTTGGTAAGGCCTGAAATACAACTTAAAAAGTAACTCCATCTTTCGTGTCTGGCACCAGAACTGGCTTATGCTGATTAATGCAATGTATATTATACTGAGGTGTGACAGCTTGCATTATATTGTCTCTAAGAAGCGGTTGGAGTATTGGTAGAATGTAGTACCTAAAAGGCAATTTTAATTATTTTAGATGATTGGTTATGCTGACAGCCATGCTCGCTCCAAGTAAACTCCTAACTTGAGTTTTTTCTCAATGAAACAGACACTTGATCAGAGCATACATTCATAGGGAAATGTTAAGTTTATATATATATATGATTATTTGGATATATTCTATCTGAAAGGAATTTAGTTGGCAGTGAGTAGAATTTGATGCATGTTCTGGAAAATTAATTCATTTATCAAACTATAATAAAACTAGATCTTAGTGTCATTGTCCGATCTGGATTTGAAGGCTGGTACTCGACTGCAACATGCATCAGTTTTTTCTGATTTTTCTTTTTCAAGAATCTACATGCTTTTGCTGATAACAAGGGATTGTGATTGTAACCACCCTCTAAAGTTTTAAATGTCCCAATTCATTCAGAGAGATGATTCAGCATAGGCCCTATACACAAAAGGTGGATGTGTACAGCTTTGGAATTGTTCTTTGGGAGCTCATAACAGGCTCGCTTCCCTTCCAGAACATGACTGCTGTTCAGGCTGCCTTTGCTGTGGTGAACAAAGGAGTAAGACCGATAATCCCATATGATTGTCTGCCTGTTCTGAGTTACATCATGACCCGCTGCTGGGATGCCAACCCTGAAATTCGCCCCCCTTTCACAGATGTTGTCAGGATGCTTGAGAATGCCGAAACCCAGATATTGACCAATGTGCGCAAGGCACGCTTCAGGTGCTGCATAGCTCAACCCATGACAGTTGAATGATCCACCAGAATATAAGACTGAAAAACAGACGTTTAAGATGATACAAATGAAAATTGTATTATTAAACCTAAGCTGTATGAACTGAAGCTATGTCATGTATCAGTTTTCTTTCCCCCTTTTCCACCGCAAAGTAGGAAGATGTTAACCGTTTAGAATGCTGCTTTTTTTTTTACCCTTGTTGGTGGCAGTTGTACTGATGTATCTTTATCGAAGGTCGTAGTGGTGGGGGAGCATTGATGTATCTTCCCCACAGTAGCTATATATGGAGACCTGTCGTTTGTATTGTCTTGCTTGTCATATAACAAACGAACTCAGGTTCTCCGTCATTTGTTGTTGTTGAGGCTTGCGAGGGCATGTTTTACACGTTGCTATGCGTTCTTGACGGGGACGAATTTGTGTGACGTCGTACATGGAAAAACGAGGTCCACTTGTTTAAGGCATCAGAACCTGATGGTATTAATGACATAAATATAAATAACAGTAACTGTTGTATAATTGCTCCATGATTTTGAGCATGTGGTAGCTGTTTTCTAGTTTTATTATGATTAGGAAACATCTAAATTTATGAGGTGAATTGATCAAATTCTCAGCTCTGCCAGGGAGTGAACTTTTATGAAGCTGTTGCTCACCTCCTCATCCAGGAGTGCCACTTGACCATATATCAATTAGCATCCAAAAAATGAGGAAACACACACGCGCTTGCAACAAAAATTGTGAGAAATCAAAGGTTGCGACTCAAATTGAAGAATTTAAACACTGAAGGACTTGGAAATAAGTGTCATGCATGGCCCATAACCATTTGCTATATTAGATTATTAAAATGAAAGGGCAGTAAAGTATTTTCACAAGCATTTCAAGGACATTTGTGTCCTTGGAGAAATTAAAAAAAAAAAACAAATAAATAAAAACTGAGACTTTGAAAGTAAATGCAAAGAGAAGACTGGTCTCTCTCTCTCTCTCTCTCTCTCTCTGTAGTTGTTGTAGCTCATCGTCTAAACATCTTGTCTTCTTCTTCCTCCCCCTCCTTTCGTTGTTCTTCCTCTTTTACTCTGCGATTCTTTATTGTAAAAGGCAGCTGAAGAATTGAATTCACACATTGTTGCTGCTGCTGATGACCCCTCCTTCCTTTCACTAATTATTAGTAACCACCAGGTGGGTAATAGGTATGCAACCATTTCTTTTTATCTATTTCACTGGTGCTCTTTCCTGATTTCTTTTAAATTACCTGATCTAATATCTGTCAGACCCTGCTTTTCATCTCTGGGCCTCTTACTCATATATAAAGCTCTAAGCTTCGAATTTGTCAAACTTGGTCTTTAGAAATTGAATTTGTCATATTTCAGCTCAATGTTTTTCCGTTTAAGTCTTTCTCAATTAGTTGTTTCGCTGGCTTGATGGGTTTGGATTTTCAGGGTCTTGACATGTGAAAGTTTGTATCTTTGTATGTGACTGTAACAGCTATGATATTTTGGTCACAGATAGAGTTTAGGATCGGGATAGCTGAATCTCTTCGAGGAGTTTCAGTTTTCATTAATTCATTCAATCATTGCAAAGGTATCACCTTTTCATTTCAGAAATGTAAATTTTCTTATTATTATGTTTCTATATTTGTTTTCTGGTATAATTAGTTTAGGTCATTTGCCCCCAAATAGGTTCCCATATTGCTCTGTTTCTGTGGAGATTGGCTAACGATTTCACTGTTGCTTGTCAATTTGTTTCATTTTATTAGCTTCCTAACCATCACTACAAGATTAGGTTTTCAAAAAATTTATTTCTTTTAATGTTCTGTTGTGATCTTATCTGGCATTAATTGTGGGTAGTCCTTGGGAGAACCGTGTAAAGGATTTTTGATGATGCCCCCACATAATCTTAATTTGTAATACCTATAAATGATAGATGACCATTTCAACGAATACTAAGAAAATTAGTGCATGCAACACTTTTCAAATGATAGCATTACTAACTGTTCATTGTCGTTTGATGTTAATCATAGCTTAAAAGTCCTCATTTGTGTGTTTATAGGGTCCATTTAGTGGAGATGCTGCCCATTTAATGAGCGTGACTAATTTTGGATAAAAAGAATTGGGAATTGTTGACTTCATTTTGACGAGTATTCATGATTGGAAAAATGGTGGAAGGGCCAAAATTTACTGGAATCATAGGAGGAAATACCAACAATGAGAACAACTACTATGATTTCACACAAGGGTTTTACCAAAAACTTGGTGAAGGTACCAACATGTCCATAGACAGTTTACAAACAAGCAATGCCGGTGGATCTGTCTCAATGTCAGTGGATAATAGTAGTGTGGGATCCAGTGATTCTTTAACCCACATCTTAAGCCATCCAGGTTTAAAACCTGTCAACCACCACAACTATAGTGGGACAGTGGGACAGAGTGTGTTTCGTCCAGGGAAGGTCACCCATGCACTAAATGATGATGCATTAGCTCAAGCATTGATGAATCCTAAGTATCCAACTGAGGGGTTGCAGAATTACGATGAATGGACGATTGATTTGAGAAAACTCAATATGGGTACAGCGTTTGCCCAAGGTGCTTTTGGAAAGCTATATAGAGGCACGTATAATGGGGAGGATGTTGCAATTAAGATATTAGAGAGGCCAGAAAATAGCCCAGAGAAGGCACAAGTGATGGAGCAGCAGTTCCAACAAGAAGTTATGATGCTTGCAAATTTAAAGCACCCAAACATCGTGCGGTTTATTGGTGCCTGCCGTAAGCCCATGGTTTGGTGTATTGTGACGGAATATGCAAAGGGAGGGTCAGTTAGGCAGTTTCTGACAAGGAGGCAAAATCGGGCAGTGCCATTGAAATTGGCCGTTAAGCAAGCACTAGATGTTGCAAGGGGAATGGCTTATGTTCATGCACTTGGATTTATACACCGGGATTTGAAGTCAGATAACCTTTTGATTTCGGCCGATAAATCTATAAAAATTGCTGATTTTGGTGTCGCACGAATTGAGGTGCAGACTGAGGGGATGACACCAGAAACTGGGACATACCGTTGGATGGCTCCGTAAGTCTCTACTCCTTCCATGCATTGAGGTTCCTTTCTTTGTGTTATTTTATGATTGTTATGCATATTTCTGTTGTAACCAGATGAACTTTTTTTTCCTAATTCTGATAGATATGTTTTACATGGGCAATTCTTTTCCTTTACTGAATGATTAACCTATCTCTGCGCATATGGCAGTACTCGTAAGTTTTGTAGGAAATGGTGCTTTTCTCTCTCTGTGTGGTGGTGTTGTTGATTAAATAATGGAATGAAACATTGATAATAAATGAGAGAGGCATTCTAAGAAAGTGGGTCATTTCTTCCCTTTTCATTCTTGTGCACAATGTTGTGTTTCTCTGTGTATAGCTTGTCTTACCTGGATTTCTCTTTTTGCAAATCAATTCAGCATAACAGTTTTTAGTTCCATGGATGTTGGCAAGTGAAGCAGCATCCATTTTTATCACGTGGGAAGATTTCTTTTAAGTTTTTGGATTCTGTGGCATTGTCTTGTGAAGTGTTATGGTATCCTACCATTAGGATGGAAGAGCTAGAAACTGGTGTTTTTTTTCTAAAATAAACTATTTTCTCTCTCTTTTAAACAGTGACTTCAGGACCTAAAAAAGTCGCTCCACATTTCACATCTTGACCGTGGTGCAAGAACTTTTAGTTTTGTTTATAGTTTCTCTCGATGGAGCAACTTGTTTTAGTTATTTGCAAGGTGGTTGTGGTTTTGTAAAAGTTACCTTAAAGGAGAACTCTGTCTTTCACTTGTCTTCCTAAGTGTTTTCGTAGATTTGTCATCTCTCTTCTAACCTCCCCTCCTTTTGATGTTGAGCTTAAGTTGCAAATCAGTTTAAATTTAACCAAGTCATGTGGCAGGCAATATGTTTTGGGGCTAGATTTCTTTGCAAGGAATGGCCATTCCTAGATTTCTGGTTTGTGGCTGGCTAAACAAGCTTGACCTAAATCTTTTTACATAAGCACCATCCAGATGAGGTGGGTTTTTTTGTCATTTGTGGGACGCTAGAAGAAGACCAGGAAAGAGATGTAGATTGGAAATCTCATTTCATTCCTTTCTCTCTCTTGGGAACATTGAATCTTATGTAACAAAGTAAAAAAGACTTCTACCCTTTTATTCAGCGCCTCATGGTTTTGAGGCCATGCTTTTTATAAACTATCATATAGATGATGTTTTTCTGATAGACATGCATGCTGCCATAAGTGACATTTATGCTTGTACCCACGAAAGTTCCTTGTGCTTAAATATATTTTTCTTGAAGGGGAATTTAATGATTATTAATTGGAGTTTGCTGCATGCTATAGGATATCAATTATTGTGCTCATTTATAGCACTACAGCAAGTTTTATCTTCTTAGTTCCATCAACTGTCAAGTATACGAGTTTTTCTGAATCGCTGTTTTCTTGAATCTACGAACTTCTGTCAATTGCGACAACAGATTGTGGTTGTAATTATTCTCTTACGTGTTTGACTTACCAATTTGTACAGAGAGATGATTCAGCACAGGCCCTATACACAAAAGGTGGATGTGTATAGCTTTGGGATTGTCCTTTGGGAGCTCATAACAGGTTTGCTTCCCTTCCAGAACATGACAGCAGTGCAGGCAGCATTTGCTGTTGTGAACAAGGGGGTAAGGCCAGTTATACCAAATGATTGTCTCCCTGTGCTGAGTGACATCATGACGCGCTGCTGGGATACCAATCCTGAAGTCCGTCCCCCCTTCACCGAGATCGTCAGGATGCTTGAGAATGCTGAGACTGAGATCTTGACCACCGTGCGCAAGGCACGTTTCAGATGTTGCATGACTCAACCCATGACAGTTGACTGATCCAGAACATAAGACCTGATAACAGATCGTAAAGAGGATACAAATGAAAAAACGAAATATAAACCGAAGCTGTATGGATGAATTTTATGTTTGTGTATGTATCAGTATTTTTTTTTTCTTTTTCCAGATAGGGAAAAGTTGACCATTTAGACCGGATGGTTCCTGGTGTTTGGTGTCAATTGTAATGGAGTAGCGTGGTTAAAGGTTATGGTTTCCAAGCTGTAGTAGTAGGGGAGCATTGGTGTATCTTCCCTCTGTAGCTATAAATATATATATGTACCTGCCATTTTCATTGTTGTTTGTTGTTGTATCTTATATAACAAACGCAGGTTCTCTTTGGATTAATAATGTTTCAATTCCCTCCCCCCCCACTCGTTCCCTCCTTTGCTTATCAGTTCCATAACCACCCTGCCCTATTAGCGTGGGAGCTGGCGTATCTGCCAATCGTTCTCAAGTCAGTTGGCATGTGTACACTTTACAGGGATGAACTGTATTGTATTATACTTGTAAATTGGAAGTCTCTAGGACCCGAAATCGTTTTGCTTGTAAATTTGAAGTCTCTAGGACAGTCATGTCCAGTTTTTCAGTAACAATGGCTCAAAAGTTTCTGGTTTTTCGGCAATACCTTCCCAAACCAGAAAGGGGTTAAAATGCACTTTGCTGCCAGTTAAACATAAACTAAAGACCAGTAACATAAACACCAGGACAGAAAAAGGGGGTTTTGGGGGTGGGTATTGTCAATACAGAAGAAAAGCATAGATGGAACAGGAAATGAACATTAATAACAAGCATCAGAGACCAGTCATGCTAAAACTAAGTGTTGTGGTAGCAATATGATCATGAATTGGTCACCGGTCACCACAGCAGCCGCCGCAGCTTACATAGCACGCTGCCCCCCAGATTGAGAACCGGAGGCCAATCCGTCCTAAACATAAGAACATATAAACACTTGTCTTAAAAAAGAAATGCAATGCTACAAACAGATGGAATTAATTAAGAACTCACGGAGGTAAGTTTGGTCCGCCTTGCTGGTTGACACTCGGTTATCTTTTCCTCCCAAGCAGGAGACATCGTCTCCAGGTAATCCAGATTAAATCCATAAGCTAGATTAAAGGCACTGAAATAGTAGATGCCAACAACAGTCCCATTCTTGCCAAAAAATGGGGTGCCACACACATGCTCGCTGCCATAAATAGCTCCTACCTCCACAAATTGTATCGGAACTCTATTGTGATAAGCATGCTTAATGCTAGGTGCAACTATTTGTTGCACTTCTTTACTCATGATAACAGATGACAAGTTTCTGTTCGGACATGAAACCATTCCTTTAAGATATCGATACGCATTATTAAAAAAGACATGAATAAAATGAATCTCACTGCCTTGTACAGCTGCAGAGGTAGCGAGGCGTGCATAGGGAAAGTCCTCCCTCTCTGACTCCAACTTGAGCAATAAAAAAGGATGATCAGCATATTCATGACAGATAGCCGCCTTGAATCCTTCATCATCATCTTTAAAACAAACATGCATTCCTGTTCTGTTAGTGCCGGTGTCGGTGTTGATAGTAAGGATGTGGCCATAAGGTGAGATCACAACACCAGCTGCAAACAAGGATAGCGTGCCGGATTCAAAAACATTATAGATTCGAGCAACAGTGGGCACCATGGTTTTGAAAAAAGTTGGTATCTCAGAAGCATCCAGGGATGGATGATCGTCTCCTGCATCATAGGATCGAGCATCATCCGGATACATTGTGATTTGGAGGATAGTGTTTCACAGAGGAAAGATCTAGCGGTTGAAGATAAGGGATCTAGGGTTTATAACAACGGCAATCTAGCGATCTAGCTATGGACGGAGAATGGAGTGGATAGGCATTAAGTAGTGACGAGGTCTCAAGGGCGAAAAACCCGCCTTTCAGTCGTTCACGTGAATACTGTGTTGGTTGGAATTTCGTTTTGTACAATGCGCTTTTGGTTACGAACAACTGCCTTCCTTTATCTCCTTGTGATTTATTAATTTAGTTTTTATTTAATCCCTATATCCTTTATAAATTAATCATTTTCGTCTATTTCATCTAATTTATTTTGGTTTTTTTAAGTTTAAAAAATAAAAGTAATTTTATATACGATGTTGGAAAGTTTAAGGAGGATTAATTAAAAACATGATATTATTAAATTAAACATGATCAACACTTATTAAACAACTATATTATAATTAAATCTAAAATAACAAGGGAAATTATTGTGCAGCAGAGGATATAAAACGTTATTCCTTGTAGTAATTTAAAAATGAAATGTGAACTATAAAATCTTTTAACTATGCATAGGAGGTTAGGTGATTTTTTTCATTAATTATAATACAATTGTCTCTTACAAATTATAAAAGACTAGACTTGTTATTTTATTTTTTCGTCATGGTAAAATTATTAATTTAATTCTAAAGTAAAAAAAAAAGTTTACCATTCAATGAAGGTGTTCTGGTATTTTTTATTTTTTTAAAATAATAAAATTACTTTATTAATCTTAAAGAAAAAATCAACTACACTTTTTACTAATGTTTTTTTTATCCTTTTACCATGTTTTTTTTATATCAAAATTATTTATGGATATTATTTTATTTGATAATATATAAAATATTATTAAAAAAAACAGTTGAAAGAAAATACGTTGATGCATGCAAGATTTGAATAGTCTTGGCGTTTTCTCCGTGTTCTCTGACACCAATAACTTTTTTTTTTCCCTCTCCCTGCCTCGATTTCTGCCAGACCACTGAAAAATTGTATCGGAATGATTTGCTTTATCCGGGCAATGGCGCGCTGTGCTTGTTCCGTGGTGGTCCAGTACTCTATCATCTAAAGGATGAGAATGGTGTTTATGGGGTAGAATGCTTGGTTGGATGCCTCAAGTTCAAAGCCAAGAAGACACTGGATATATATAAGGGTTCTTTTTAATGCAGCTATTTTTGCATCAAATTAAGACGGCACATCGATCTGCTGACAGTTTGCTCGCGGTAGAGGTAACTTCGATCAATCAAAGATAAGAATTTATCCTTTCATATGGTAACTGTAAGCTTTGCATTTTTCAATCTTAGTAGCTGTCGTGTTTAATTAGTAATGCGATATTCTATTGAAATTAAGATAATAAAATCCTATCAATAAAATATATCCAATCTTTACTAAAAAGATGTCAATATATATATATATATATATATATATATATATATAGAAGATTGGCTGCGACAGACGTTTGAGTGTTTACAACAATATTTGCATAAGACAGACATGTATGATCCTTGTAGAAAAGCAAAGAAACCCTATGTGATTCATCAACAATTTTACAGTGTGTATTTATGCGAGGGAAATTGCAAAACTTGCAACTCAATATGCATGTGATCTCCATGATATTGCCGCAGCTATAATCTTTACAGAATTTCTACCCAATAATTAGATTGCTTGCAATTATTCCTTCAATATGAGCTCGCAAAACATCAATATTGCTTGCAATTATTATTCTAGAATTTTTTTTTGTGTTAAATTTAGTTTTTATTCTTTTCAAATTTATATTTTTTTTGTTTTATTCATTTTTTAATTAGTTTTTTTAAGTTTATCTCTAATTATTTTAGTTGATTGAAAATTTTATATTATTAATTTTTAAAATTTATCTTTTATATTATGATTCTGTGTTAGAAATTCATAAATTCGATTATATATTTGTAAGTGATGGTCAAGAGGATTATGATGATAGTAGTTGCTTCAATCTTACGGTAGTGGCGAGGATGACGATCTTGTAGGCAATGGTTTCTATTAAATGTTTCGTCATTATCAAAATCCTCAAATTGCTATTTACAGTAGTGTAGATCATGTAATTATTGAACTATAGTTGCGTTCAAGAAAAGAAAGGCATTTTTTTATTTCTTATTAGATTTTCCCACTTTCCCATCTGTTGCTGTTGTACCATATAGAAACCAAAGATCACAGGTGTAATTAAGATCTGCAGAAAAATGGATGGCTGCTAGTTGATGAACCAACATACACGCAGAGGATTGAAGTGTTTGCAAGAACAAGAAAGGCTCAATCTGGTATAAACGAGTCAGACTGTTACATTTGGGTACGAAGATGGGTAGAGGTTGATTCATAATTTCGTATCTCACTCATGGCGGCCTCAGATAGGACTGGTCAAGCAAATGAGCTCAAGTGAGCCATAGCCCCTAACCACTCGAGCACTACATTGGAATGGTCAACATTAAACACTCTTGTTTTCAATTCACGGATTTGAGGTCAGGGGTCAAGGTATTATGGAGCTAGTCTTTGCATATTCGAGAGAGTAGGTCTCTTGTTTTTGTTTTTCACAGACAATTTTTCCAGGTTCGAATCCAAAACTAACAAGCAGAGTGGCGAATAAAACGAGTTATGCCCGGTGAGATCAGAACCCTAAACCAAAGAAAAGAGTGATGATGGTGAAAAGACGAGATGTAAGAAGGCACGTGGAGATGAGGAGGCAGCCAATAATGCAATCAAATTCAGACTTGGCTTGACGAGTCCTGTTTTGTCCTATAAATAGTAAATACAACGGAAGGACCAAAACCCCATTCGCTCATCGTTTCCCTTACAGCCCCCTCTAGTCATCCTCCTTTCTTCACTTCTTACGTGCAGCAGCAGGGCTAAGTGCCCAATACAAGAAGAAGAAGAAGAAGAAGATGGCCAAATCCTTGAATTTATCACCATCACCTTCAACACCCACCCTTTCTCTCTCTTCTTCTTCTAAATACTCTACCCTCCTCGAAACCCCAACTACCCTTTCCTTCCCTTTATCTCGCCACCACTCCCACTCTCACTCTCTAACCGTAAGATCCTCCTCCTCCTCTGCTACAACCACCGCTACCCCAACTTCCACCACCTCTTCCAACCAATTCCGAGTAGACATACTATCAGAATCCCTACCTTACATCCAGAAATTCAGGGGCAAAACCGTTGTCGTCAAATATGGTGGCGCTGCCATGAAACAACCTGAACTCAAAGCCTCTGTTGTGAGCGACCTTGTCCTCCTCTCTTGTGTTGGTCTCCGCCCTGTTTTAGTCCATGGTGGCGGCCCAGAAATCAACCACTGGCTACAACTCCTCAACATTGAGCCTCTCTTCCATGAGGGTCTCCGCGTTACTGATGCCAAGACCATGGAGATTGTGTCTATGGTATTGGTTGGAAAGGTCAATAAAGACCTTGTTTCTTTGATCAATAAGGCTGGTGCCACCGCGGTTGGCCTTTCTGGCATGGATGGCCGCCTTCTTATGGCCAAACCAACTCCTAACTCTGCTAAACTAGGGTTTGTTGGAGAGGTTGCACGCGTAGACCCCACTATTTTGCAGCCTCTTGTTAATAATGGGCATATACCAGTGATTGCGTCTGTGGCGGCGGATGAGTTGGGTCAGTCTTATAACATCAATGCTGACACTGTGGCAGGGGAGGTGGCTGCGGCATTGGGGGCGGAGAAGCTGATATTGCTGACTGATGTGGCGGGGATACTTGAAAACAAAGATGATCCAGGGAGTTTGGTGAGGGAGATTGATATAAAGGGGGTGAAGAAATTGATTGAAGAGAAGAAAGTGGGAGGTGGGATGATACCAAAAGTGAATTGTTGTGTGGCGTCACTTAGTCAAGGTGTTAGAACTGCTAGTATTATTGATGGAAGAGTACAACATTCTTTGCTTCATGAGATTATGTCTGAAGAAGGCATTGGTACTATGATTACTGGCTAACCCACTGTTCTGTTTTGGTTGCTTGTCTGTTTGATTGTGGAAGAATAATGACTCAATGCTAAAGCTCTGTACTTATCAAGTGAAGTCTTTCTTTGATGTTTGTTGTTTTTGCTTGATGGGTTTCTATTTAATTTATTTCTTTGCTTGTCAATGGTGATTGATTGATTTGATGACTCAAGCAATTAGTGATCTTGAGTTGTATTTGATTAACTGTATGACTTGATAGTGTTCTTGCTCATTTCTGTAAATTCTAATCCATTGCTCCGGCGACTTTGAAGGCGTTCAAAAGACACCTGTTTGATGTTGAGCCTGATGCTTAAATGACTGAGTCAGTGCCTCCGAGATCTGATCACCTACATGACCGGATCCGGACATGCCTTAGGTCAACATTGAACCGGCCCCCGTTCCGGTGCTCTCTACAGTAATTTAGTTAGTGAATTGCGATTATCAACAATTGTTCCAGACAGCCATTACTCCTTATTCTTTGTTTCCAAAAAGGGATAAGAATATGTGAGTTATTGACACCTCTGGGTTCATATCATATGGTATCGTTTTTATGATTTAGAGCATTGGATTCGGAGCGTGTAAAAAGATTGGTTTGAGGTTTAGCAGTGAACTAAAAACTCTGGTGCATGTTAAAAGATTTGTTGCTAATGGCAGAATCATTGTGTGTGAATAGACAAGGAGTAACTGCACTGCAGAGCATCAGAAAATAGCCGTCTAGTTCCGGTCATTTTTCATCTCACTTCTGGAATTAGATTCTGTGGTCAACTGGAATTAAGCTTAAATAGTAGTGATATCTATTCGTCTAACAATTAATACTGCTTGGTTGCCCCAATATTTTGACCAAATCAAAGTAAAAAATCTACTCCTTTCGCCCACAGGATTTTCCTTTAAAGACTGGTTATTTCCTTTGCATACTCCAAAGGTGCATTTCTATTGGCTTGAACCTCTGCTGGTTTTGGCAGCTTCTCGCCGGATCAACTTTGGAAATATTTGTAATAACATATGGATCCTGGAGACTTCACTCAGCACAGGGAGACAATCATTTGGGATAACTGGCCTTACCCCCTTGTTCACAACAGCAAATGCTGCCTGCACTGCTGTCATGTTCTGGAAGGGAAGCAAACCAGTTATGAGCTCCCAAAACTATACACATCCACCTCTTGTGTATGGGGCCTATGCTGAATCATCTCTCTATACAAATGGGCAAGTCAAACACACAAGAGAATAATTACAAACACAATCTGCAGTAGAAATTGACAGAAGTTAGCAGATTTATGAAAACATCAATTCGAAAAAACTCGTGTACTTGACAGTTGAAAGCGCTTGCAGGTTCCCAAATAATCTTTCTGTTGTTACAAGCAATGACCCATCTACCGGGACTTGCAAATATAGGATCATGATTCAAGGTTAAACAGTCGCCTCTGTTGTTGAAGGTGAAAGAAGGTTTTCAATGTCTAGTTTGGTAGCGTTTATGTCATCGTGTCCTTTCAGCGTTTTTTTTACTTTTGGGAACTGATTGTATTGGATTGTTACTTGTATTTCCTTGATTGGTATGTATAGACGAAGCTAATTTGAGCATTTTCCTTTTAAGTCTTTAAGCATACCTACTAAACAAGAAAACTCAACATGATCAAATTTAGCTGCCCATTTTTTATTCAAGTCGAAGCGCACTATTTTCCACCTGCATTAGTGGACTTCTAATTGCAGATGAAAAGAAAACGTTTAATACATGTTCATTGATTTCATCAAACAACTGGAACACAACAGGATCATAACAGCTAGCTGGTCTCATGCTGCTGGTCGAAATAGTCATGCATCCAGACCAGAATGATGAAGATAGCCTGCAAATGCCTTCCCAAACACTGAATCAACTCCTCCATGAATCACAAGTCCTCTGTGTTTATAAAAACGAAAGATGTCACCTCTGAAAATCAATTTTACATATTCCTATCATTCGTAAATTAAAAGGAAGCCATAGCAAGAATGTCAATCAAACAGCCACCCCCTGTAAAAGACCATAGAAATGGTATAGAAGTGAGGGGAAAAAAACATTTGCGAGGGATGGCTTGGAGAGAGCCTGTCTCGTCACAGCAAGATCAGATTCATTAATCTCATTTTTCTATGCCGTTAGAGTTTGAGTCCTGGACAAACAATACGGTAATGGGTTAAGAAGTTAAGGCAGTATTATAAAACCTATTAAAAATCGGCTAAATCGACGCCCTTTGTTAATGCAAACTGTAACCACAACAGAAGACAGAAAAAATGGATGAAAAAAGGGTTATGGAGTAGTAATGACAATGCGTCCATGCAAATCTCAGATGAGAAGATGCAGAATTTGGGAACACATTTAGTTTGCTAGGGATATGGGTTTCTTGTAATGCGTAATCTGTCATTGTTAAGAGTAACATGTAATCTATTTTGTCAACGTATTAAGAAAATGAATTGAAAGCAGAAACAGAGGATGCAACAGAGTGTAAATAAGATGGAACAAAGCAGAACCAAACTAATTTCTGGTTAGTTTTGATAATATATGAAAGGTTTCGGTTTAGTTGGATTTTTCTAATAAAAAAAAACCAAATGTAGCCAAAAGAAAAAATGTTCACCCCTGTTTCAAATGATATACATATTCACTCCATTATGGATGAATCACTGCCTACCACCTTAATAAATCATCACCAGTGCAAAATCAACCCTCTTTCCCTGCAACGTCTTCTTCTCCAATGTGCCCGGCCCTCTTCTCTCTTTTTTTCTTTTGTCTGTCTAGTATTCCCATCCTTGTTCTGGCTTTTTTTTTTTTTGAATAATCACCACTAGAACCGCCATTTTAATTGCAACTGACTTGAGAGTCGCGCCACTTTCCCTACAACATCTTCTTCTTCAATATATAATGCCCTCTTCTCTCTCTGTGTTTTTTTTTTTTTAATTCTTAATTTACCACTGTTTTCTTTGGCCCATCACAAGCCAGATCATGCGAGGGCATCACATGATCATGCATCCAGCTAATACACATATAAAAGGGAAATCTAGGGGATGATAAAACAAATGAAAGAAGAAGAAGAAGAAGAAAACAAGTACTAGCAAGGGCTTAAATTCTTTCCAATACCAATGGTGGAGTGCTAGCCTGAACACTAAGATGGCAAGGAGAAACTTATTTGTATGGAATGCATAATAAGAATTGAAGATCCGATGGCAAGCCAAACCGAAACTTGTAAAGCAAAGCCTAATCCAACCCCTTTCATCTCTAATTAGCCTTTAATATACTTCCCACCCAAATACAATCTCGATGTGTTCATGTATCAAGGGTATTCACAATACAACAATAATAATAATAACATGAAACAAATGTTTGTTGCTTATAAATAAGACAACAATAATTGAAGTAATAATATTGTTGTATGTACCATTTAGTAGGTGGTCTAGTAGTAAAAATTTGAAACCAAAGGGTTTGCTCTCCTTGTGATCTCAAGTTCGAGCCTTGTGGTTGCTAATATGATGGTCACTGAAGACTTACAAGGTCATTAACTTCAGGGCCCGTGGGATTAGTCGAGGTGCGCGCAAGCTGACCCGAACAACGTTAATAAATAATAATAATAATAATAATATTGTTGTATGTTTGTGGCATCGAGACAAATATCCTCCCAGATTGGTATCATCAAGAATGGAATTAGTGTCGTTGTCTTGTATTTCGATCACTAGAAACCTTAACTAGTCATAGAGTCTAGATAAGATGATTGATTATGTATAAGAAAAACGCATCTCTTAACCATTATAAAGCTCAAAACATATAAAATAAAATAAAAACTGCCATCTCATTTAATATTTGAAATACATCATACGTATAAGTTCAAAATCTCAAATATTAAAAGGAACAAAATAAAATTTTGATTTGTTTTTTAGATGTAAATCAAATTCTCATAACTTTAATAAACTAGTTATCAAATCCAACACTTATGTAAAATAAAAAATAAAAATTATTTTTTTATGATTTTAATTTTTACTATGCAAAATGACGCAAATATGATTTTTGAAAAACTTGGTAATATTCAAAATTAAAATATTTAAATGTATTTTTTAAGAAGGATTTTTTTATGTTATTTTTAAATAATAAAATAAAACAAAAACTAGTTTATTTAATATTAACAAAATATTTCGCATGTAAATTATAATTTTAAATATCAAATATAGAAGGGTAAAAAACAATTTAAAAAATGTCAAATATATATATATATATATATCTGACAGAATTCTTGTAAGCCAAAGATGGCCTTGAGGCTCTACATGTGCTTAGTTTAGCCACGCGGGCAGGGCTTCTTAACTGGGCCATAAACATAAAATTTATGTTCTTAAAGATTTTTAATATATATTTTTTAATATAAATTTATTATATTTTCCCTTAATTATATATAAAATATTGTTACTTTGTCTAAATGTTTTTTTAATATAAAAGTTACCTTTAATGAATTGTTGTTCAGGAAATGTTGTTTGCAGTTTATAAGACTCCGTTTAATCCTCGGTTAAGCAAGGTTTTTTTATATATATATTATTAAATAAAAGTTAATTTAAAAAAGCACAAAATTTTTAAGTTTGACCTGATTAATTAATTTTAATAGCAATATATTCCCCAAGACTCATACAGCGCCGGAACTATCCTAGCAAATTATATATATATATATATAATAGAGGATCCCCGCGTCAAGGGAAATACTGAAAAGTAACGATGGAGTCTGCTACCTCTTCTAAGCGGCAACGAGTTGGTAGTGGTATTGACTGAAATCTTCCTCATTGCTAGTTATAGATTTAGATTCGGCCGGTAATGGTGTTGAATATATTTTTTTTGTTTTTTTTAATAAAACAGTACAACGTGCGGCGAGGGATACAGAGGATGAGGAGGAAGAGAAGATGTTTGATGTACGGAGTGTGAACAAAGATTTGGATATTGATTCCAAAATAGCTGCTCTCAAGGTTTCTCTGTCTGTTGTGTGCCTCTTGTCCCGCACAGGTATCAATGAATGAATGATAATCTAATGAATGCTCTTACAAATATTTAACTACTCTCTTGTCTGTTGTTTTTGTTTTTGTTTGTGATTGATAACAATAATAAACAAAATTAATTAATTAATTCAGGTGGTAAGAATTTATGTAGATGCTCGGGGACGGTCGTAGAATGTGAGCGCAAACAAGAGAGTGGTGGTGGGGGTGGCGGCGGTGAATTTGTTGCTACCATCCTCACTTCTGCTAACCTTCTCAGATTTCCTTCTTATTCTAGATATACTTTTTTGGCCCCTGACATCACCGTAATTCCTATCTTCACCAGCTAATTTAATTTTTTGTTAATTTAGTATACCGGGGCTGGCCTGCACTATCTTTTTTCAGAAGGCATCAATTCATATAAATTTATTAGTATACAATTCATTCAGGTTGAGGTTTATTTATCAAAGGGCAAGCCATTGAAGGGACAAGTTCTTGGGTATGATTTCCACTACAACCTTGCCATCATTCAAATCACAACCGACTATCCCCTTCCTACAGCAATTCTCACAGACATAGATGTTTCGATGCCTCTAACTCCTACACCTCTGCTCACTGATTCAAAACCATTTGGCCTTCGTCCTCATACGGTAGATTCAAGTTTGTTTAAGCTCCGTGGCGGTGACAAGGTAATAGCCTTGGCCCGAACTCTTACCTGCCAATGTCTTCTAGTTGAATCTGGCACGTTAAGGTATGCAAAATCAAACTTGGACTTTAGTAGTTTTTTTTGTTTGCACCAATTTTCTGTAATGCGTTTTGTGCGTACCCATAACTTCTAATTATGCTTTCAAAATCATTACCTTTAAATATCTCTAAAATAAAATTTATGGCTTCTACATACGCTCTTACTGACTTTCCTTCCTTTTTTTTTTCCTAGTGTGGTAGCACTTGGATATCTAGCAATGAACGAACTTTTTCTTTTCTTTTCTTGTTATTTACACTTAGCTTCTTTCCTTTCCTTGTCTCATCCCAGTATCTATAAGAGCAGCGGGCTTCATTGTCAAGAGCTCCTCTACACTTCTTGCAAGACTACTCAAGTAATCCCATCATAATCTCAATCTATTTTTAATGTTAGTTATTCTTGGCACGCCTTCGTTTTTGTTGTGAAATTGCAATACTCATTCTCGCGCATTGCGTTGCGAGGATTTACTTTTGGTAGATTAAACACTTGGCCCAAGTGTTAAATCAAATATGGGTTTGATGCATAATTGAGAGGCATGAATAATTGCACGCAAACACTATTGGAGGAAACGGGTGCAATGAAGTGAGATTTCGAATACAAATTTCCTTTTTTCTCAGGGAGTTTTTGTCATTTTGTTAAACTTCTCCTAGTGTTTTGGTTGAAGTAAATGTCAAGGCATAAACACAACCTTTTGACATTTATCACTTTCCCTAAGCATGCCTTAAAAGTGTCAAAACTCACAAATTTATCATTGCGCTGCCCTTTTCTTGAATGAATTCCTCAACTGAAGATCTTGACGCCCCATGCTGCGTGCAATCAACAATAAACATGGCTTTTATACTAGTTGTGCTAATCCCACCAAAAAACAAGAAGCTCACACACTTTTACTCGTAAAAATAAAAAACTTGGCTTTTATACTAGTTGTGATAATCCCACCAGAAAAACAAGAAGCTCACACACTTTATTGGTTCGGTGAATTGCCTATTCCAATAAACAAGAGACTCTAAACAAAACCATTGATCTCAACATAAAAGGATTTTCCAAAATCTTCTCTATAAGAAAGAACTTCACTACCAAAAAGAAGAAGACAAAAGCTATAATCGGTGGCTTGTTACTTCTTACAAGTAAAAGAAGTGAGGGGTAGAGATTTGAACGTGAGTGGAAGTATTTTCCGTGCCAGTAGGATAATTATGTTGGATTATGTCTTAAAACCCTCTTTTCTTCTTCTTCTTCTTCTTTGTTTGTGTGCGCGTGTGCTGTAAAATTAGTATATTAATTTATTTTGCAAGCTGTATTTGTTATGCAAGAATCCTTGACACTAATGGTGCTTTTATGCTAGGTTTATATTGGTGGGCCTCTTATAAATTGTGATGGAGAGGTCATTGGGATTGTTTTTCATTATGATGGCTATGCTGCTTTTTTGCCCATCAACATAGCTTCTAGATGCTTGCAGCTTTTAAAGAGAGACAGGTATGGTGCACATCATTGTTTTGAGTACATGACAATTTATAGTTTGTCCATGATACTCTGACTTGGGTTTGTAAAACATCGAGCTCGTAATGGTGGTTTAGGTTTCTTTAATTTTAAGTGTTCCTTTATTTTTATTTGCTATTTATTTCGGATGTAGAACAGAAAGGAGAAGGGAATTGGTAATAGAAGAGAGGAGTTATGGGTAGAGAAAAAGGGGCAAAAATAAATAAATAAATAAATTATATAGAGGCACCAAAGAAACCCTAGATTTTTAAAATAAATAAAATTAAATAATAAAACTAGTTATCAATGTCTTTCCTTCATAATAGAAAAGTAATGAAAATCCCTAACAGGTCCTCTATCAATTTCATTCTACATGCAATTGGGTCTAAGCATGGTTTTGCAACTATTTAGATTGGCGAGGTGTATTTAATACTTTTCTATTGCTGCACAGGGGAGTCTGTCATCCTTGGTTGGGGATGACCCTGACCAATTCTTACGCTGCCAAGGCATCTGTTTTGGAGGAAATAATTCAAAAGTTCCCTCATATCAGCAATGGAATTATAGTTAAAGACGTATGTTCTTGCATCTTTTTTCCCTCTCTTTTTTTCTTCCAGATGCTCTTTAGTTGCTTCATTTGTGGTCTGGATGCCATGAAAGATGTTCATGTTGCTTAGTCACTTAGGAGGTATGCATTCTTTTGCTCCTCAATGTCCATTCATTTCTATGATGCTGATGAAACAAATAATTGCTGTTTTGAGAAATATTTCTGCAACAGCTTCTAAACAATATAATTTGGGGATCTGGGGTTCTCATAGGTTGCCAATCTACTGGCTCTAGTTGCGTGGTAAATTGCGCTTATATTGGTTAGTGTTTCATGGAGAGTTTGGTTTAAAGGACATATTGATATCTTGAGTAGCTTGTTGGTAAGTGTCTTAAGCGTACCTTGTGGATACATAAATATTGATAGTTTGGTTTAAAGGATATATTAAACCCAGTACCTAACTAATTAAATTACATCTCTCAATATTAATAAAAACACATTAAATCTTAAACTAGGTTGTTGGTGAGTATCTTAAGGGCCCCCTGTGGCCTTAGCTCATCATAACTGTATTTAACTACTATCAATGAGTAACGATTGCAGTTTTAGGTGATGTGTAGTACGTGGTAACTGGTTTTGAATGATAGATACATGCTTGAGTTTGTGATTGCTTGTTTTATCAACCTTTTTTGTTTTTTATTTTAGGTAATGAAAGGGTCTCCCGCAGCACATGCTGGAATAGTCTCCAAAGACATTATAGTGGAATGTGATGGAGAAGTTGTTAGATGTTCCTTAGAGGTATTTAATCACATTTATTTATGCTATCTCATGTAGGACTTTATTGTCGTCATGTAGGCATTCTCGTAAAAAACCCACATTTACATGCATGTGGGCTAACAACCCCATATTTTTATGGACGTGGGCTGTCATGACAGCCCATATTTAC
>Ga0307517_10003647_pt1 | contig 23942 bp, 32 predicted proteins | sample 23_EM_MG_FD_194515 | JGI IMG/M metagenome (GOLD analysis project Ga0307517, IMG submission 194515) | Populus trichocarpa ectomycorrhiza microbial communities from riparian zone in the Pacific Northwest, United States - 23_EM | ecosystem: Host-associated > Plants > Roots > Unclassified | place...
ATCTCCCAACCACTCATCCGTCCGGCGCCTCCAGCCACTCCATGCTACAATTCTGCTGCAGGAAACTGCTCTGATGTCCGTGCTGGCTGGTTCAGTGGTGTCTGGCGGTCTGATCAACTCGGAGCTACTGAACACACCAACTGGGAAACATACACTTTTCCCAACGGGACGATCGAGGCCTGCTACCTGAACACTACTCTTGGAATTCCGTGCCAACAAGGAAGTGTGCCTGTCATTGGAGTCGATGCTAGAACGCCGGAAGATATCCAGGCAGCTGTCAAATTCGCAGCAAAACACAATTTACGACTCGTAATCAGGAACACAGGGTGAAATTCAAAATTTCCAGGTTTGGAAATGATGTTTGACGTTTTTTCTAGACATGACAACCTCGGAAGGAGCTCTGGGAGGGGCTCGTTTTTGATATGGACTCACCATTTGAAGAACATCACTTTCCATGATTCATTCTATCCCTCAGGCGCAACGGATTCGATCTCCTACAATAACGGTTTGTTCCCGATCGCTGTGAAACCCACTTTTCCACTGACCGCATGTCTGTGACGATAGTGTTCACCTTCGGAGCTGGTGTCCAGTGGTTTGAAGCCTATGAGGCAGCCAAAAAACACAATCGTCTCTTAGTTGGATATGTCAGTCAAAGAGGAAACGCCGGTGCAGCTGGTGGCTGGCCTCAAGGCGGCGGACTCAGCGCTCTCTCTTCAAATTATGGTCTGGGTACGTAAAACTCTCCCCGATCCGTCTGGAGTGGCATCACACATTACTTTACAGGTGTAGACAATGTCTTGGAGATAACGATTGTCACTGCAGATGGCAACCACATTATTGCCAACGCCTACTGCAACTCGGATTTGTTTTGGGCACTTCGTGGTGGGGGCGGAGGCACGTGGGGCGTTGTGACTTCAGTCGCTTACAAAACCCACCCCTCCACTCCTTTCTCTACCGCTTCCTTTTCAGTCAATTCCACGAACACCAACTCGACCCGGAACTTGCTGACGGAGGTCATTCGCCTCACACCCTTGCTCGTCGAGCAAGGTTATGGAGGCTATGGTAGCGGATCTGTCGATGGGTTCCAGTTGACTGTCCTGTCTCCCAATGTCACAGCAAATCAGACCCAGGCCACTTTCCTTCCTTTTTTTGAATTTGCGCATTCTCAACCAGGTCTCTCAGTTCATAATGGAACCCAATTGTTCCAAAATTGGTGGGATTTCTATGATGACCTTGTAGCTTCCGTAGATAGTCAGTTTGGAGTCGGCTTTCCGCACGAGATATCGTCTTGGTTTCTACCCAAAGAGGTCGTTGAATCCGATAAACCTGAAGAGCTTGCTGCAGAACTCCTTAAGACATCTAGATTTGGCTACTAGTGAGTTTACCTTCAATATACGTGGAAGGCGCGAATGGACCCTGAGAACCTTCCCCTAGCCTTGGTGCTGGTGGACATGCAACCCGTATAGATCCGGACTCTACAGCTGTTAACCCTATTTGGCGAAACAGCCTTGTCTACATCGTTGTCGGCACGACTTGGCAAGATGGTGCTAACTCGACTGAAATCGACGCTGCTCGTCAGGTCCTCATTCGCAATATGAAGATAGTTCAAGGTATTGCACCCGAATCTGGTGCATGCTTTCTTGAGGTAAAATTTTCACATCCCATCTGAGTCCACACGCACTCAATACCTAAATTTGTTTTTTTCAGGCTTCCAGATATGAGTTCAACTGGAAGAAATCCTTCTTCGGCACCAACTATGACAATCTCCGAACCATCAAGCAGAAATACGATCCGCAATCGCTGTTCCTCGTTTACCAAGGTATTGCATCAGACGAGTGGGAATCAGATCTCATCTGCCGGGTATGAAACCCTTTCTCCCGTCAGCCCAAATAGCACTGGCTTACTGAGGAGCACGGGTGGCGGTTCGGCAAGAAGCATTACTGTTCATGACTCATGACATTGTACTATACTAGCTGGCGATTCGTTTAGCTGAAGAATTTGGTCGGATTGCCATGTTGTAAGTGAAAATTAGCGCCATATATGATACATCGTTACCCAATAGCAAGAGGCATCAAGCGCCCCGGCGGACCAACTTTCGACCCTTCAATCTTGTACATCCTTAAACCTTTTCGGAGGCGATGAGACGCCATACGTCCTGCACTCTGTTGTTAGTTTATGAAGAACATTCTTTTACTGCTTTTGTCGCGGCAAGAGGATGTCACACTGAGATGGGTATCGCAACTTATATTCTGCCTATTAAGTTAATCGTTATGCAATCGCTGCTATTGTGTTGACGAGTCACGAGTCGACGACTCCATTGCAGACATCCATCTTGTCCTTTCAAACACACTTAAATGGAACTCTGATAGGGAAACGCGTCAAGCTTCGAAGGAATCAAAGTCAGTTCTTGTAGTAGACAATAGAAGACACCCAAAAACGAACTGGTAATTCCGTCCCAACTTGCGTCACGCAGGACTTCGATGCAAGATGTCAGGATACAGTAGCACCCTAGAATGTGTGACCCACGATAATTAGTGAACATAATAGTAGTAGAAGTTACTAACCTTCGGAACAATAAAGCTGTCAAGTTGACTTTGAAATTCGGCAGTACGAAGTAGAATCTGAGGCCTGAGGCCCGTGTAGGTGACTAGACTCTAGAGGCTCGGTCTCCAAAACTGCTGGATCGAAGAACAGCTTCGCCCTAATTTCTTGTGGCTGTGGTTAACTTTGCATTTACAGCGCTATTCAATTGTTGTGTCGTACAACGCAGACCACTGGTTATGGTCAATTTTGAATGCCACTGTAACTCGGACCATGGGACAAAAGTAAGTTTGAAAGTCTTTCTCCAGTTACCCGTGGTCTGGGGACTAACCGGGGCCCAACGTATTCTCATGATCATTATGTGATAAGAGTATGTCGCTAAATGCAGGCAAGATCAGCAATGTCCACTCCCAAAACCTGAGCTTTACCTTAAAACCGGATTTTTGGTCATTCCACCAATGGTAGAAAAAGGCTGTACAAAATCTCTTCCCTCCTCTTCGGTCCCTTTTAGTGCGGGAATTTTCTTTGGAGTCTCGGGAGCCTATTTTCTGAGAAGGATGCCTTAATTTAGCAGCGTTAGGATCTATGAATGGAGTGAGTAGCCCTGGGTAAGTTTTCTGCAACTACCAGCTACCGTATTAGTGGGATTTACTGCAAGATAGAGTTGCTATCCGCTTATCCGGCGGCAATATCGGGCCATTCACTAAAACGAATGAGAGTGAGTAGCATCTGCGAAATGTATATAAGTGTCCCCACTTGCCTCTCAATCTCTCCAGTTTCCTTTCTGGCACCTGCGAAGTGAACCTATTACAACATGTCTGAATCTGAATTGACCAACTGCCATTACCACATCACGAGCAAGAAAACAAACTTCCATCTCACCAACTACAACGAGGAGGAAGGACACGATGTCGTGACCTCTAATACTGTTCAGTCCGTGCGTATCCAACATTTCCATGTAACAGACAGTTCCGACACTGATGCTGTTTCGATCAGCTTTTGACCATTACCCCTTGTGTTAGTGGGTCGGTCACCGATAATGCTACCATCACTGGACCCAAGGGTTTGTATGTCGCGTTGGCCAAGGTCAGTCTACATCTCATACCATTACCTCCCAAGGTTTCACACCCGTCCCAGGATGCGGGTGATGGCGCCCACCTCATTTGGTCCAAGACTAAATTCGAGTGGATCGTCAGATTGGCTGGTGGCAGTACCATCCCCCCAAACTACGAGTAAGTTCGGGTCCATGGATTAAATATACATCTGGCTGATCGATGTGCCTTGGGGTCCCCTAGAATCACTCCTCGTAGCGGACAAGATCTTTATTGGATTGACAAATTTGGGACTGGAAACATCGTAAGCCGATCTCAGACTTTTCTTCGGGCGGCCCAATAACCTTTCCTAGGTTATAGTCAAGGCAGGAAAGAACGTTGTGACCCCAGAGCAGTACTGGTTCATCACCAAGGTCTAGTCCTGCTTTCACGTCCGAAGGGTCGCACTTGTTACTATCATCGCGTTCACTGGGCGCAATGGTATTATATGGACATATTTCTAATTCCTGTGTATTTCGTCAGCTCAAAGAATTTGTTGCTTGTTGCTTTACATAAGTTTAAGACTCCACCTACCTGGGTGTGAGTCTGATTCACACCAGAGTCGACCCGTTAGGGGAGAAGAACTTGGTGGAGTACTAATTGCCCGATAGTCGTCCGATGAGGTTCGAACATATCTCGAACATCGAACGTGACGTTCTGTAGCATCCCACCACAACTTACAAGGAGGGACACGACAAGGGCAATATGAGACGTTGTGTCTGGATCCTGGGACATGGCTGTTAGCATTTGGAATCTGTCGACAATCGCCATGTCGTGTCTAGGTCCTCGGACACTGGCAACACTCGGATTGTCTGTCAACGGGCGAAATGGAGTACAAATAGTAAGTATCAGCGTCTGGAAAGTAATATATAACTTCTCTTTCACAATAACCGTAGACAGGATGAGAAGATGTGCCCATCAAGGTTGGCTTGAACCATCACCATTGCGATTCTCACATCTTCAAATTGAAAGTCTGAGGAACCCACTGCTTTAAATCTCGCATGTCGACGGCCAGGAACGTTGTAATCTCCTATTTGAATTCCCCTAATAACTGTCATGGCGAAAATTTCAATTCCTTTGCCCCTAGAACTACTCACAGATATCATCCAACTTCTTCCTCTCTCAGACCAACGGTCGCTCTCACTCACTTCTCAGCTCACTCGAAAGCTTGCTCTACGCTTCATCTTCGGCCAACTGCGGTACACTGAAAGTGTAGCGACTAAAATTCGCAACATCCACTTGGCAGGGGAGGATGTGAAGGCCGCGGTAACGTTCGTCTCCTTTCTCTAACCATCACCTCAAATCCTCATTCGTTGCATTTCCAACAGAAAACTCGAGTTGGTGTCCCGTTATACCCTCAACTTGAAGGACGAAGAAAGAAATACGCTTTATCAATTTTTGGAATCCCTCCCGAATTTACGTTCCTTTATTCTCATTCAGGCCTTCCATCTCGTCTCGACAACTGATATTCCCAAATTAATCGAATCTCTCCGCCATGCGCCTCTTCTCGAATTCTCTCTAGACAATGGAATCTCTGCGAACGTGGAGGGACAGCCCACAATCGGCCTTTCTGGTTTGGAGAAGCTTTCCGTAATATGGAATTTGAGAGACCATGTTGACCAGCCAGGCAGCGCCTACGATCATTTATACTATCTCGTTCGCCCATCACTTTCAACGTTGGTCGATCTCCAGATAGAACATTACCCTAGACTCGGTCCCAAATTTGACCTGCAGCTTCTGAAACCAGCTGGCAATACTTTACGATCATTCAGATTTTTGGCCGTAGGTGACGACCAAAGCATCTTCTATGACGTTCCCGTCCTTTTCCCCCATCTCATCAAACTCGACATCCGGTGGAGTCAACATACGCCCACCAGACGCTCGATTTTGTGGAATGTATGCATTTTATCACATATGAAACCTCTTTGAAAGCTTATGAATCGTTGCAGGACGAGCACATCAATATCCTTGCTAGAAACAAAAATCTTGTGGACCTAACACTATCCTCTGATTTTGAAGTCGGATCGAATGATCCCCTCAAATTCGAAGAAAATTTTACCTGGTTTGTGCGTTGCTACAAACGACGGCTCAAAGCGACGCAGGACGTTTTTTCGGCTTGTGAAAATCTTGAGAGGTGCTGCTGGATTCAAATTACCCATCGCCAGATTCCTGATTTGGAACACTCTTTCATCGTCGAGGAACGAGTGCTGGGTGGCAAAAAGACGAAGATGGTGAGAGGCCTTCAGCAAGAATGGATGGGTCGAGATTATGACTGCTTGGAGACGGGAGGGGTTGTGAAATGTAAGTTGGAAGACTTGCCTGGAGACATCATTGGTGAAAATAATCCGCTGAGCGATGATGACTGGTAACCATTTATATGTTTATTTAGATTCTAAAAACATTTGAAGTTTACGGTTGGCGTTGGTTGGTTTGAGTTGGTTTGCCTGAGGATACCGATTGAGATAGGGGTAAATTACCTTATCTTGGCGATGAGCATGTTGAGTCTTGATAATTGGGTGCTTGGAGTAGATATCGGCGTGGAAGATTCGTGTGTGATGAAGCCACGACAACGGATGAAGTTGGAGACTCAGCATGTGTCAAGCATTGATTGCAAATGTAGAAGAATCATACAGGTTAGTTGTTCCAAAAACACGAAAGGAATGAAGATATAGCCCAAGCACAAGCGATTACTTATGTGCAGGCTCAGATTTCGGGTTGGGATTCCTGGGCGACCTGACTTTGGGTTCCATCATCCACTTGTGGAATTCATTTTGAGGATCCCTCCAGATGCGTGCCAATTCGCTAGACCTCTTGCGAATCTCCTTCCCCAGCAGTTCTTGTCTTTTAAAAATTCGGTGGATACTTGTGTAAAAGTGAAACGCCTGCAAAAGACTGGCCAGATCGAATTTCTTGCAGTTTTGGTCAACCAGTACGTTGAATCGGTTACGGCCATCAGCTTCAGAGACCTACACGTTCATCAGCCTTTGAGTGGAATAATAGATACCGGATACTTACCTTTTCTGCCGGATATGTAACACGGTAATCGGCTTCCGCAGATTTAGAAGATTTCCAAGCCATGATGATCTCCCCTTCAGTACCAGCAGTGACGACTCCAAATACTGGGAAATCAGTAATCCCCAAAGCAGCAAGAAACTCGACCCCAAAAATGCAGTACATCTGACATTGGTGCAATGCCTGGCGAAGGCTTTTCGACGCACGCTTATTTTCGACATATAGAAAAGGAAAATAGCACCTCAGGAATTTGTCATTTTCGACAGAAAATGGTGGCAAGCTCGTTGTGACTTCGGGACACATCAGGCACTCAGCGTGGGCGTCGCTGTAGGTCATCGTCTTCGTTACTTTCGTAGAGGGTTCCTGGTACTCGAACGTATGATTTTGCACCTTTGCGCACTTGCTCCTAGAAGGTTTTTTGAAGAATGTGAAGAACGAATTAAACCATCCCGATGATTTCTCTGGCTTCTTGCCAATCACATTCTCAGGCATGAGGTATTCGAAACAGTAAAGACCATCAACAATGGCCGTTGATGGTTCCATCGATCGGTCACGGATCGGCTCTGGATTAGACTCACTCCGTTTCCTATTTTTAGCTGCTTGCTGGGCAGCGAACGCGACGCTGTCCATGATGGTGGTCGGCTGATTATACGAAACTCCTGATTGTCTCATGAGCAACAGAAAAAGGAGGCGCGACTGGGAGATGTCTGGAAAGCTTGCACTTCCGACAGCTTGGTTCTTCGGTAAACCAATTGACTTCTCCAAACTATCAAAGTCATCAGTAGATTATCGATAAAGAGGATAACAACATACAAGAATGTATCAGATACAGCCACCGTTGGTTCACAGCATGCTGCCCTGAACAGTTCGTCCCAAGCACTCCGCATCGCGCTCTCGCTTGCCCCTGAAAACACAGCTTGACGTCTGCTGGCTTGAGCAGTCAAAACAGCCCTCAGAAACGTTGTCATATGATTGGTGACAGACGCCATCACGTCGCTCTCAAGTTCCATCGGAGTGGGATTACCATCTCTGATGTATTGCTGGTACTCCGCAAAGAAGTCTGCGCGTTGCCCTTGGCAAGAATAATCGCAATAGGGTTGGACAAAGCTCTTACAAACTATGAGAGGGAAATGCCAGTTGGTAACGGAAATGACTCTCACCTTAGATGACCACACTTTAGGCCAACGAAATTCGGCCAGTTGATCATAAAGATCGATCATGCCATTGAACTGCTTCGAAAAATCGGACTTGATATCTGAGGGGAGCTTAAGCCGGAAAAGCCTGAGAGTACATCGTTCCCAGAGCCAGGTGTCTGTCCCTGGTTCCATCGCCGCAAGTCCGTTCTCTGCTTTAAGAGCTGCAAACCTGAAATATAGCAATATGAGAGTGGGTAAAAGGAGTACATTATTAAAATTTACTCTGAAGCACCATGGCTCTTGGTGTTGCTGGAGCCTGAGCCATTGCTGGAGCCCGAGACGTTACTCGAGCCTGAGTCGGAACGATGAAGAGGAGGTACTTGAAGATAATTTTTAGAAGTAGATGGATTCTTCTTCGATGAACGCTTGCTAGACATCACTGAGCGTAAACGATGGAAGATCGATGTCCTGAATGATAATCGATAATCTTCAGCTGAGCCAGAAAAGTGACCAATGAAGAATTTACCCGGCATTTCCCGTGGAAGGCAAGTTTTGGAGCCATGTTTCCACAATTGTATCGGCTTCAGTACGCGAATCTCGTGGACAAAACGATGCATCATGGTGAACGTGGTCTAATCGCCAACATAAATCCCGTGTATCTCGATTTTTCGACAATTGTTCGAATGAGGTGAAATGAAAATGGCATCCGAGAACGAATTGTGCGAAATATATTGCACAGATGGGATCCATGAGGTCGAATATCCCAACAGACGGTCTAACACTCCTGCTTTTGTCAGAAAGTGCGAGATGGATGATTGGCTATAGTGGTTCAGCATAAGAATCTGACTCGAACCAAAAATTCACTTACTGAGGCTTCAGGGTTGCTGGTATCAACTTCCGACCAGCCAATAACAATTATAGCAGTCGTTGCTGACTTTGAAAGAGAGATCCTAACAACGGGTATTGGTATATTCCACACATAGCGTTGACATACGACGCTCGTCACGAGAGCTTCGATATCTGCTTCATCTGCTGCACAGACCACAGGGAAACAACAGTCGACGCGTTTTCCACGTCCAGGAGTCACATAGGCATTAAATGGCAGATCTAATAATCCAAATGTGTCTTCTCTGGGCTTCTCACTGCTTGCTAGGTCCGTCAGGACATATGAACAGCGAGACCGGAACACTTACATACACTTGATGACCCGAATTTAGTCCCCTCCGAGCCGTTTATAACTGGGTCGGGATGGGTAGATCGCGGCATGAAGGTGGAGAGGAGGACTATAGCCTTCCCTTCAAAGTCATTTTTGTCCCTAGGTTTCGGCCTCATTGTGGTTCGGGGCATCAAGAACGAACTTTGAAACATCTTCCCTGTATACGACGCGTTAGTAGAACAATGAAAAGGAAACTCGTATGCCGTACGCGAGATAAACGTTTTCCGAGATTGTTATTCCAAGAATTGTAATAAGCGATGTCCAACTGAAGCGTGCCTGCTCTTCACCCCTGCCAAAAGCGCTAGCTGCTCGCACTATCCGAACAGATGATAAAACAGTCTCAATCACATCAGTTACTGGTCTTGCTTTCTCGTTTTCATTTTCCAGTACGAGGCCTGGTGAATGCAAGGCCTCTTGCAGCATTTCTCTGGTCCGAGGTGGGAGTTCGTTCTGAAATTCATTTGACATGAGACGTTCGGGGAGAGGACGCGAGAACCGACGGAATAGATCAGAAACATCTTGTGGCCATGGGTACTCGTCAGAAATATTATGACGAACGACTTGAAGCACAACCATGACAGACACGATTGAAGACTGAGTACTGATGGGGTATAAATTACGTAACAGAGTTAGTTAATCAGAAGGGTGCTGGCGTATGACTGCCTATGATGAGATTACACCATGAGATTCGTTGCCTTGCTTTTGGTTTCACGTAACTCACTGGTACTTGTGCAGAATCGTATTACTTCCCTCGTCATCTTTAGCGTGGAATTCCACCATTCGGTCGTGTAGAGGAACGCCTATGCTGTCAAAATCCCCGTTTTGGACACTTGGAACGGACAAATTCTCGGCACCGGATGTCCTTCATGTAGGCTGCCACCGACCACAATGTCAGAGAGGAAACAGGAAACATGGGTTTCTCTCTGTGCTCTCCATTTTGAGTTCTAAAAAGCCGCCCACCATCGCCCAACAGGGTGGACATGCTCTCGAGCAGGGAATGCATGTCATCTGAATCTGAAGTTCCCACTTCCCCAGAACCTCTCGCAGGCTCCTCCCTTTCATCAATCATTCGCAGACCGTGAATGATCAGACCAAAATACGCCTAATCCACAAAGGTGATCATCGTCGATCCTTTGACATTGCCCACTGACTTACGTATACAACAGACCCATGGCCATGATTTCACAAGTTGGCCAAGTATACATCGGTGCCGGACACTTTACCCAGATAATCAATACCCCTAAGGTGGACAATGAAACTGCTGATGACGAGTGGACATTGACACGACATTTTCGAAATATTGTCATATCGTCCATGGTCGCCGACGGAAGTCCCCTCGTTACAGGCCGGCATACTTATAGTAAAGGCTGTTGGCAAGTGAAACATTATTTATGCCATTTTTTGCAACCGAACAGAAGTTTCCAGTCATACTCAATCGAATGTCAAGAATTTAAATATTTAGCAGTCAGCTTGCAACCCCGAGTAACTGAGTCCGTATAAATGAGGGCCGAAATTTTTTCAGTACTCTCGATGGGCCAACCAACCAAGCAACCAACGGGTTTGAAGCTCACAAGACCCGATGGCACTTTGCGCGATTGTGTTCTCATCAGGACTATCCCATCCCTCTACACGCTTTCCCAGATCTCCCAATACCTTGCCACCATTGGTATTCAACACTACGACGCGAAGACGTTTCTGCCAACTCTCGAAAATCTCAAGCACCTAGTGCGATTACATATCCTAGCCTTCCCATTCGAAAATACCCCAATGCATTAGTAAGACATATATCTTTTGTTCAAGCCAACCCAACATCTGACACCAATTGCAACCAAGTACACCAGACCATCAGATGGACATCACGCCAGAAGGGGCATTCAGACGATTGGTAGTGGAAAGAGGAGGATCGTACTGCTTCGGCCATGGCACTGTCTTCCTCCAGGTCCTCCGCGGTCTTGGCTACAGGTCTGTTTACTGCAGCCACTGAGGATCAGATCATTTTTTTTGACTGTGGTTACACTGTACAGAGCCTATGCCGGGTGTGCACGCGTTAATGAAGCCTTGGATATGACTTCCTCACCGATACTGTCAATTCAGGATCATATGATTCTTTTTGTCCAGCCATTTCCATTATGCAGCGACAATAAGGATCAAACTTATCTGGTCGATCCATGGCTCGGACTCCGGACTCCTGTGCGGCCCATCCTACTTTCTGATAGAGAGGATAATATCGTCATGGGAGCATCACCTTATGAGAGACACCGGTTGACCAGAAGCCAGCATCCTTCCTCCAGTCTGGGTTTGTCGCCTTAAACCAACGTCCCATGAACTTGAGCTGAAAACCTTGTATAGATTTCTCAGCGGCTTCAGCGGAGCGATCGGACTTTTGTTGGAATGTAGAATATCAAGGTCCCAGCCGCAAGGGCGACACCCCCGCGCAGTGGTTTCTTCTCTTTACTTTCATCGAGAACGAATTTTTCCCGGAGGACGCCGAAGCCTATTCTTTCGTCGTCTGCAACAAACCAGGTGGAGCCCTTCGGAGTGATGTTACCGCCGTTCGACACCTCTCCTTTGAAGAGCTTGTCGATGCCGGTTTGGAGGAGGCCGCTAAAGAATTTGCCCAATACTCTGAAGTCGAATCCAAGACATTTCTTTGGCAATACACCCTGTCACGAGATAAGGTGAAACGCAGGGTTGGAAGCAACTCGATCATCATACAAACTCTAGAGAACAAAGAGGATAAAATTCGAGTTCTGAGAGAGCTTTTTGGGATTGCTATTAACGAAGAAGGGCCTTCCTCGTTAAACTGACTTGTATTAGTTACATGCTATATTATATTGTCTGAACTTGCCAATGAAGAACGAAGCAGTTTTTTGGATGATTACACATGGTGGCTGGAAGTGCATATGTTGAAGCCCTGTTTGTTTCGGTACTATTAGCTGTTGAACGACATAGCAAATACCAAAGCATACACTCTCATTGATTGCAATTGCTACCAGATAGCTCCTTGGGTAGATGATTCATGCCTACACGAATCCATGCAGGTTCCGAGTCCAATTACCCATACAAACCCTGCACTCCTCGTGAAAATTCTTATTTTCCATAATGCTTTTGATTATAGAGTCAGAATCATTGCACGCCAAGTATATCACCACGTATTTAGGGCCAAACCCTTTGACACATGGAACATTAGGGCTATTGAAAATATGGGTTTGGTATACGAACTCGAAACGATGGAAACTCACTTGTATTCGTTGTCGTATCCAACTCTCTCCACCAAGTGTATAACAGTCTTCCGGCGCCGATGTAGATCTGGGACAGGTAGATATCCCGATAAGCTGGTTCACCATTTATCGATTCGTGGAGCTCAGCGCGTGATACGACCCAACGGTATCTGTAAACTGGAGTAACTGATTTCCTCTCCAAATCTCGGGCTCCGAACGCGGCTGGTGCTTTACCGCCTGTATACACCTCAGGGAAGTTCTCACTAATAAAATAAGTTAGCTGGAACAGAGAACACCGAAATCAACATACAGTGCATTATAAGGCATAGTTCTTGAACCGTGTGAAAATCAGTTGTGCAAGTTGTGCAAAGATCTCTTCCACAGCAACCTCTTTCCCCATAGGTATTGGGGCATGGCGATGAGTCGTCCTTTTTGATCGCGTTCGAAACCGTTGAATGGAACGCCGTCGGGTTCGTCTTAAGCCAATCGTTGATTGCCTCGAATGTCTCGATAGGAGTGGTCTGGTTTGTAGTGAAAGAGATTGACAGGAACACCCTCAATGATCAAGCCGGGTGTCTCAAGGGTGTAAATGTGACCTTGTTGGTATGAGGAGGGAGAATCCATGGTGTTTGTATATGAGGGTTAGACGTTAGACGTCAGACTACTGTATTATGTTAGGTAGAGGACATACACGATTCAGGAACATCACGTGTGTGACAATTTCGCCCAGGAGATTGCCGTGAGCCTTTTCAGGCTCTCCTCCCCCACACCAATACAAGTTAGACTATAATTTATAGTACTGCTAACATGCAAGGAGCACAAGCACAAGAAGTGGACTACAAGCAGACGACCAAGTGAATGAGTACTAGACGACTCGGAGCTATAGAGCTCTCATCCGGGATTTGGAAACTTTTTCAGGACACAATTAGCGGGCAGCGGGATAAGATGGGTAAGAGGATGAGGCATAGTGGAGGATACGATACTGCCGAACTCAGGGTAAGTATAATCATCGATGTCAGTTTATCAATATCTCTTTGCAATTATAATACATTACGGTATGTATCCCAAGTGACTTACATAAGTCACTACGACGCATTCCTGCTTTGAAGTTCATTAACGTTCATTCCTTAAGGGAAGATGGCGGTTTTTTCATTGCAGATTTCAGTGGCTTATTAGCGGCCGGAGGGGCTGTCGACAGTGATAAGAAAATGGGTCTGGCGCATGCAAAGATTCGTTCTCACCTTTGACCATACCTTGGGTATTCCGATTCGGCCCATCAGTTCGATGATTAAAAGCAAAAGCGAAAGAAAGAACGTACTTGGTGCTTTCTTCACGATTGGTATTGGCTTAAAGTCATCTCCCTCGCCGTACAGCGGCGCAGCTGATGATGATGTGTTTTGTCTGGCAATTTCCTCCTGAAACTGGTACCAGGCCTTCGACGGTGCTTCAGAGGAAACTTAGATGAAACTCTTTGCAGGTCCGATAAAGAGCTTGCTTACTAGTGTCGAAGGTACCATCCGCTTGTTCAGCACGTTTTCGCATGCTCTCGAGGTAGTCTTTGCGCGCTGGTTATGGTGTTCAGATGTAAGTCAATGCATGGACGTGCCAATGCGCTCACACATATAATTATTGCCAGAGGCAGGTTTAGATTTCGGGGAATACATTTCGTTGTTCATATTCCAGGAGTGTGGCAGAAGGTCGTAGTAGGGAAGAAAGGATCGGATTTGGGTGATGGAAGATAGGGCTGTAAGATAAAGGGCCTACCCCCATGACGCAAAGAACTTCCAGAAGGAATAGGATCATCGATGAGGCTGAACTGCGGCAGTCAAATCACTCGCATGCGTTCTTTTGGTGTATACATAGACCTGGTATGCTATAATCGGGTTGCCCCCTGTAGTTTTTCTAAATCAAAACTTTCATAGGAGCTTCGGAATGTATGAATCAGAGTGAAGGAATAAAGCCAACTTCACAGACCCGGAATGGAAATGAAGTTAACAAAAAAGCTATTATGATGCTGATGCAATCTATTACGTAGTTGTGCAATTTGTCGTATCACCTTGCAATCTAACTTGAGCCATTAAATTCAACAGAGAACGATCTCTAGGCTAAACTAACAATCGAGGAAATCGCAGGCCTGGGATATGGCAAATGAAACGGCCTCAACCTGAGGTGGCAACACGATCAAAACTTTTCTTTGTAAGAGGGAAATGAACACCAACGTTTTCTGATTCGAAAGGCTGAAAATGATTTCCCGGGATGTCTATCACGCGTATAGGAGACCCAGATAGGGCATCCCAACCAGAGATGACCGAATCGGCATTTGTGCGGTTGGCGAGCCAAGTGGGCACATCGGTCAAATTCGGTGGGTTAAATCCACCCATCGAGCGCAGGAAAACAATCGGAATGGCCAGACCTTCTTCTGGCAGGGAAGGTTTGTATTCACTGAGAAGTCTTGAACTCATCGAAAATTGTAATTGGCAAAGATCTCGAGATCTAGCGTCGACGGATTTGATGTTATCGAGCACGTGGTTGATAACGTCCGCGTTCAATTCTGTGCAGATGAAAGGACTTGAGGAGTCGATTAATATAACACCTTTAACGGACAAAGACAGGGCCCGTAAAACTCTTGCCACCTCGAAGGCCACAACCCCGCCAAAGGACCAACCTGCGGAGTCATGAGCAATGTAATAGAGAAGCCTCTGAGATATCTCACCTCCCACTAGTACTGGTCCATCGATTTCCCTCTGGATGTAATTGGCATAGGTTGTCGCAAGTTCTGTAATTGAAGACCAAACTTGCGGAGATAAGAAGTAAGGGTTGTTAATGCCATATAGGTCCCTGTGGATGTTTGATATGTTATGATAACGAACAGCAAGACCGCTTCCATCGTGGATGAGGATGAGGGGTGTGCGAGAGGAGACTGTTTTTCGAAGGCACCAGAGTTGCTTCTGGAAATCAAAAGCGCCTGGAAAATCCCTAGTTACAATCGCCGAAACATTGTTGATTTCGTCATCCCGTAAAACCTTAGAGGTCGATGTATAATTCAGAACATCACGTATAGTTGAGTTCCAGTTGATGAAATTAGGTGGAAGATGAACACAACATCGAGTAGCCAGGAGATGGATGACCTCAAGACAAGACAACGAATCGAATCCGAGAGAACCGAGGTCCATATCCTCGTCTATGGAGTTCTCGTCCATGTCAAGCACCTGGGCGAAAATCTGTTTAATCTTCTTCAAACCGTCCGCCGAGTCCGAAGCAGACGATAGCTGGTTTGTTAGACAAGGAACAGCCGTTGTGATCGAACGACTGGAAATGAGTTCGATTATGGCTTGGATGTTTGTGCACTTCGAGATGTCATCCAGATGTATGTGTATGTTCGGAAAAGCAGAAATAAGGCCGTGGTACAGTTCCGAGCGTCCGAGCGAGTCAATACCGAGAGAATTAAAATCGACCTCAAAAGATATGTCCTTGATGTCTAGATTACAGGCCTGGCTGACGATGTCAACGATTGTAGATTCTGAATTGTCCGATATTCGCTGGTCTGGAAGTGATTTCGTTGGGAGACCAGCCGGGTTTACCAAACTAAACTTTAGACCAGCCAAGTTGACACGTTGGAATCGGATTCCCTGTGCAGTTGCTACCAAGACGCGCGGTTGCCCTTCGCGGAAAGCAAAAGACTGACAAAGCATCCCATCCGAAACCTCGGATATTTTGCAATAAATTGTGTAACTACAGTCCCTGTCGACGTGGCCGGGTAGAACTGTAAGAGAGCCTATCTCGCTGCAAATGTAGGCATGAGCATGGCTCCCTTTGAGATTGGCGACGAGGCCTGGGACGTGAAGGAGAGTATCAGACAAGAGAATATTAACAATGAAGGTCTCGAATCGAAACCCGACATCGATTCGTACGTTGGCAATCGCTTCCAGTCCATCTGGCGATAAGACTAAGGATTGAATAGTCTGGAAATCCTGGGAATAACCAACAACACGGGTGAAGAGGTGGTCGTAAATCGTGCGAGTAGAGAACCTTTCTGGTCCTCGACCATCGGAAGGAAAGTCGACAATGTCCTTTATACGCCTATTGATGGTAGGCAAGAGTTCCTCGAGTTCGCAAAGGATTTCCGCTTTTCCAAGCATTTTATATTTGCCCTCGGCATGGTTAACTTCGTCATGAGATGCAGCCGAACTTCCACAAGAAATAATCTTGAAAACCCCAGCCATAGTATCCACACTAATTCGCAAGTTTGCCCCACTCTCGTCTCGCATAGAATTGGTTGTAATCGGCTTTGTGAAGATGAAATCGGTAAATAGGAGTGCTGGATCAAGGGGATACCGAGAGAGGTACTTGAGGGAAAGAGTTATGCCGGCTGCCACGAGTTCTATGAGGACTGAAGCAGGACAGAGAGGTACATCTCCAACACGGTGTCCGTCCATGTATGGCGTCAGATGCGAAATTGAGGCTTCGAAAATTGCCACACCCATATTCGGCCGAAGTTCCCAGTTCTGGATGACAGAGAACTCCGGCACAGACGTGGCATCATGTTCTCTATATGGAATCCAATATTTCTTCGGAGAAAAGGGGTATTTCGGTAGACTTAGCAATTTGGGATGGCCAATTTGAGAAAATAGAACCCTCCAATTAACTGAATGATTCAGGTATAAGGAAGCGAGCGCTTTGGATAATGCACTCCAATTATCATGCCTTTTGTGCAGCGATGAGATTATATTGGACTTTGATAGAAGGGGGAATGACTTTAGCATCGGTAACAAAGACGCGTGGGGTCCAATTTCGATCCACGTCGTTAGGGGGGTATACAGGTTGGGACACGACAGATATGATTCGACGGAATCGACAAACCGGACAGGATATGCGCAATGTTTGGCAATATAATCCGAATTGAAGAAAGAGCCATCTCCGGGCATGACGACCCGACCAAATACGCTCGATACAACAGGAATCGAAGGAGGACGTGTCTTCACACGACTTCCAATAACAGCAAGATCGCCGAGTATGGGAGCCATCGCAGGGCTGTGATACGCGAACGGAACGTCAAGCTGGATACATCGACATGCGAACGTGGATTCAAGGAATTCCTTAAGCGATGCGAGTTCTCCAATTGGCCCAGAAATCACACAGGCTTGGCGGGAATTATAACAAGAGACAGTCAAATTCGAGCCCCTCGACGATTCGAGAATGCTTTGTAGTTTAGCGGGTTCCAAGGCGACAGCAAGCATGCCAGTGGAATGATGGGCGCATTTCTCGAACACGAGACGCGATCGCTTAGCGACCAAGTTTAAAGCATCGCTTAGGGAGAATACTCCTGCGACGACAAGGGCAGCATACTCCCCAAGGCTGAACGGCAATAAAAATGAATAAAACTGCACTAAGATTTCATCAGTTTCTCACCTATGACCCACCACTGCTGTAGGTTTGATTCCCCAAGATATCCACAGCATGGCAAGGGCATATTCTAGTGAAAATATTGCAGTTTGATACACTTCTTCAGTACAAGAATCGGTATTCTCGTCGTCACTGATAGCAACCCCAATGATGATGGGTAGAATTGAATCAAATTTTGATGCACGAAGAATGGAATCACATTCGTCAATGACTTTCCTAAAAAGAGAACATGACAGATAGAGCGCCGACCCCATGCCTCGATACAGGCTTCCTCGCCCTGAGAAAGCGAATACAACGGGAGGGGCTTGGTGAGATGCTTGGACGGGGATAGCGTGTCCAAGACGAGAAATTAACTCCTCCATCTGGGCAGCGGTAGCGACAAGGCGGTAAGGGTAGACTTGTTTCCGGGCCAAGAGTGTGTAAGACAGGTCCGCAAGACATGTTTCTTTGTTCCCTTCCAACCAGCGAATGAGATTTGCCTGCATGTTTTCAAGTGCTGCGATATCTTTTGCAGAAAGTGCAAATACATAGGAAAGAACATCGCTCGGGGGTGGTTTCGTTGAAGCTGGGACATACTCCTCGACTATCATGGCCGCGTTCGAACCAGCGGCACCAAAGTTGTTAATGAGAGCAAATCTTCGTTTAACCCTGGGTGGTGGTAGCCATGGAATGTTCTCCGTGGATATCGCAGTGTTATCGATATTCAAGCAAGGAATCTCGGGGTTCAAAAATTTCAATGAAACCTGAGCAGGAATCGTTTTATGGCGCAACATCAGGAGAACCTTTGCGAGACTAGCCGAACCCGAAGCTGCCTCGAGATGTCCAATATTCGCTTTAATACCACCAATATAAAGTGGGTTTCTGGAAGACCGGTCAACTGCCAGAATCCGCCTAAGGCTCTGAATTTCATTCACATCCCCAGCTTGAGTCCCGGTTCCATGCGATTCAACGAAGTTTATAAGCTGAGGGTCCAAATCTGATCGCTCGAGGACACGTTTGAAAAGTGACTCCTGCGTCGGTCCATGTGGATGTGTGATGGAATGCGTCATCCCACTCTGATTCACCTCTACTCCTCGAATGAGGCCCAGAATACGATCATCCTCAGCAATCGCATCAGAAAGGCGTTTTAGGACAAAAATCCCGCATCCGTCTGCTCTGCTGTAGCCATCCGCCGAGGCGTCAAACGATTTACAACCTGTTGAGCTCAGGAAATGGGCCCTGTCAAGACCTATAAACATCTGGCACACCACATGAGAACGAATCCGAGTCGCGAATTAAAAGAAACATACATCGGGACTAGAAATAACGTTAACGCCACCAGCAAGAGCAGCATTGCAGTCTCCGTTCGATAAAGCGCGACATGCCTGGTGAATGGCAACAATAGATGACGAGCACGCTGTGTCGATGACGATGGATGGACCACCGAGTCCTAGGCAATACGATAAACGTCCGCTAAGAAAGGCCCCCAAAGTTCCTTAAAGAAAGTATCAGCTGATATCGGAGCAGAGTGACAAGATCGAAATACCTGTCGCATAATACACGTCAATGCTTTGCCTTAGGTTATGGACGTAGTCATGCGTGGCAGCCCCGATGTAGCATCCAAACGTATCCCTCGAGTATGTGGGAGTGGACTCTGGGACGTATCCTGCGTCTTCCAGCGCTTCGTAGGCTACGTGGAGGAGGATCCTTTGCTGAGGATCCATACTTTTCGCTTCGCGCGGATTAATTCCAAAGAACCTCGGGAGGGTTTAGTACTAGTTAAAATCACAAGGTAATCACCAATACCCACTTGTTATCAAACCCTCCAACGTCTTGAAGAAAGTTTCCTGTGTCGACATTCATCGAACGACCAGGAATTTGTCCAGACGTGTAAGCGGAAAACTCAAATCGGTCTGATGGAATCTACAAAAAATGAGGAATATCCAGTCTCAGAAATCAAAAAAGACGTACAGGTTGAAGCGTTTTCAAACCATTTCTGAGAATGTCCCAGAGTTCATCCACACCTTTGGCGCCTGGCATATTGACAGCCATCCCAACGATAGCAATCGGTTCGTGACGAGTCGAAGCCCGGAGCATTCCCTCTCCTCCCATTTCAAGGCAATGAAAATTCGAAATGCCATGTTGTTTTAGAGATTTCGTTAGACTCTTCACAAGACCTTTGCCACCTCCAAAGTTCAAAATTTGAATATGGGAATCAATAGGTATTGAAGCGGAAGTGCTTTTGACAACCTTGTCCCAATGTACAGGGTGTATCAGGATCATATCCAGAACGCTGGTGATCAAGGATTCAGTGGACGAACACAAAAGTCCACCCGTGTTCGAACACCTCAACGGAGTGAAGAGGTTTTGAAAAGTTGGAAATCGAATGCCCCTTGACACGACATCTGAGAGAACCTGTTCTCGAACAGTGTGCAGAAGGGAAGAAACATGATATAGACCGGTGAGACTCGTTTCGCATATGACGGCAGTGTTGGGGAGAAAAGGCCTGAAAGCTGCCAAATCATCGGGATAACCAGAAACAGTCACGCAATTGTCATCGATCACGGCAGTAATAAAAACACGCGACTCTGACCCCTATAACCAACATGCATATGAGAATTACTATGAATGGCGAGAGACGAAAAGCTGGCCTTGTTGAAGACGAGCACAGATTGCTCGACGTCCGATCTACTGGAGATAATAACCAATGCCCATTGATTCGAATTTTGATGAAGCTGAATAGTCAACTGATAGAGATGAACTCGAACACCAATCCAGAACGCGAGGCAATACGCTTCCACAACGTGCTTGATAAAGTCAATCTTCGTACGAGACGCTGCAACTACCGCCGCAGCCAATATGCCCGAGGAAAACCCTAGGATTCCAACTTTATGAGGGGTGTTCAAATAAAATTTGTTTCCCAGAGAGCAATCCTCCTTGGTCTCAGATTCGAATTTCTCCACGAAGAAGAGGTATTGAAGTGCCTGTTGCAAAAGGAGAGTAGTTCCAGAGACGACGGGATTGAGGAGGTATTGTTCGTGTATGGGGTTGAGAACAGAGCCCCTTTTCTTGAAGTCACAGGCGCATATACCCACCTTTTCCACTAAATCCGAGGGCAATGAGCGCAATTCTGTGTGAAAGGCATCGTAGCACGCAGCGTAGAGTACTGCCCCTGAGGAAAACGACGTATACAGGGCAAGACACTTTGAAGCACCCTCAGGATCAAAACTGAGGACACCCTGGCCACCAAAGACAGGCAAGACGATAGTGGGGGTAGAATCACCAGCGCTGACCATGGTGAGGTAGAGAAGAGAAAGTGCGGCCACTGGATGATCTTGCCTTCTTGTAGAGGGCAATTAAAGACGAGTGCTCCTGCCTCACCCTTTACATATGGCAGAGTATTTCCTAAATGGATATAAGGAATGTCTCTTTATGGACTCGGAAGCAACACCTGTAGGCCGGGGAAGTAAATCTCACAGAGGTTCGATTTTCTGGCCGAGGAGGCAAGACGACTGTAGTAAAAGAGGCATCGCATTACGAACAAATTGTATATAAAGCAGAATCTAAACTCCCTACTTGAATCCGATAGTCATGTTGGTGATCAAATAAATAAATCCTCGAGGTGCATGGTGGGTCAACTGTCCGAGGAAAGGGAAATGACAACGGTGCCGACAACACGAAGAGTGCGGCATAGATGGGCTGAAGCAAGGGAGTGGATTGAACAAGGGAAAAATCAAAGGGAAAAAAGTTGAGAAATGAGGTATCCTTAATAAATAGAAGGCAATGCAACCGTATGTATAAATGCTTTGCGTAATGTCGTACTGTTGGTTATTGTCAGAATTGAATGGTAAAAAGCAATCGTAAATTAAGCAAGCGGCAAAGATTGGAAGGGATGAAGTGTTGATGGGGGATAAGTTCAGAGTTGTCAACGTGTCCGCGAAAACATGCCGATTCCATATGCAAGCAGAAAAAAAAAACGATGAATGAAGGACGCTTAACGCGGAAATCACCAATATTGGTGCCTCCTGTTTCTACCCACATGCTTCGCAACCATATTTTCCAGCAGTGTAGGTTCGGGTTCCCTCCTAGCAACAGTATTCGTCGGACGAACATGCTTGATGGAATTCGAGGCTCCTCCCACTCCGGTCGTTTGCGGGGCAGTGTCCTTAGTCGTTGTGCCCATAGCAAGGTTATCATCCGACCCGCCAATTGCTTTGGGTTGCTGATGGCCGGGAGAGGTCCTCGACATCCACACTCCGAAACCGATACCCCCAACTATAGCCAGTATCAAAATGACACCAACTATCCAGATATAACGGGATAATCGATTAGTCCCACTCCGAGTCTTCTTAAGCCAAGACGATTCGGAGCATGCAGTGGGCTCCTTGGCGACAATGGAAAAACGACGCCAAAAGTCGTCCCCCTTTTCACCTCGGGACGGAAGAAGAGTCTCTTCGGTGTTTCCGCGGATTATGGGTGTCGGCTTTTGATCAAGGGAAAATTTGACGCATGGTTCCGAGCTACCGTTCCCTTGTGAAACAAGTGTGGAAGTCGAGAAAGAACGGGCGGTAGGGGATGGCGAAACGGGCGAAGGGCGAATGAACGCAGGGGTAATGGGAGTAACTGGTGGTTGGAGGGGGTGAGGGGCGGGTGAGGCGGTAAGCCGAGCTAAGGGTGGGGGTGGGGGACCTCGGAGGTGGTTCGGCTGCTGAGGCGAAGGAGACAAAAAAGGATTCTGTGGAGAAATGCCCCCACCTGGGCTCTTCAACGGGGGAGAGATGGACGCCTGCCCATTCAGGGCCGCAATAGGAGCTGCAAGCGCATACCCTGGCCGAGGAGCTGCGATTGGTTGGGGTGGACGAGGGGAAGGCGGTCCAGCGGTCCGAGGCCATTGTTGCTGCTGTTGCTGCTGCTGTATTTGAGGCTGAAGCTGAAGCCGAGGCTGAACAGCAACCTGATGAGACGCGCTTCGAGGTGGGGCAGACACTGCTGTTGTCGCACCGATAGCAGCTGCCAATGCAGCAGTCTTGTTGGATGACGAGGGCAAGGAAGGAACAGGGGCGCTCTTGTTGATACCAGGGGGAATCTTTGGCTGGCGTTCGTCTTCATCTTCTGAATCGTCGTCAGAGTCATCTCCCATGTTGAGGAGGAGATTGCCTATTCCAGAATTACGAGGGTTGATGTCCGCAGCGGATGGGCCAGGAGCCAGTCTGTCTTTGATATAATTATCGTAACTAATTTTTTAAACAACTCGTCAACTAGAAGAAACTTGAATGGGAATCCCAATACTCACACGTCGTAAGCCGAGGTTCTCTTGTTGGGATCGTCAGACGGTGGTTGACGCATCCTTATTTGCTGTTGCTGAGGGGACGACTGAAAGACAGAATCCGGTTCATCAGTCGCATAGGGCGGTCTTCCTGCAAGTGGAGGCATAGCAAATTGAAATGACTATAGTAAAAGTTGCTTTGATAAAGGGTCTTGTGTCAAATGGGAGATGTGCGCGTCAGTGTGAAGGACTACAATCCTGGTGGTGGGTGTTGTTGAGATTGTAAAAACGAGTGGCAGAGTAAAAGAATGTAAAAGGGCAGACAAGCAAGCTGCCTGGGTCAAGTGGAACCAAGAAACGAGAATGAGGATGGAGGAGGAACGAAACAAGGATATTGCACGTGAGCTTCCTTTTTCCACGACACTCATGTTTCCATAGTTGCCCTCCACATGCTCGGGAAGGAGAATGAACTCATCATGCCCGGTCTTGAAATAACTCTGGCAAGCTCTTACCCGAGGGTAATATGATGGCCTCAGGCGCTGGCCATGAATATTTGTTGTACCCGAGTAAGTGGCAAATATCAGTTGATTGATCCCCTCAACGATGCCAGATTTGACGGAAGAGTCTAAGAGGCACCCTGGAGAAGTCGCTCTATGAATATGATCGTGGGCGTGTGGTATGGTGGGCTGCATTGGAGGAAGATGCGAACCAAACGGAGACAAGAAGCGTCGTCGGACGAATCGGAAGAAAACATGCCAGTCGAAATTCTGCTCGAGATAGACTGTGTCTGGACTAAGCTTTGTCTGTAAATCCAGGTTCTTCTTGGAAGGTACTGCCGTAACTTATTCTTTATCCACTCCATCGCCTGGGCACTTTGAGCACTTTGCTCTCCAGACTTCAAATGATTCCGTCCATTGGTCTGCACTTCCCTTTGCCATCATTGGGTCCCACAGGCCCGTGGGGACTGACCAAGAGGGATGGCGTAGCGCTTCCCGACGAAGAGAGGGCTCCACTCCTTCACTGAACATGTTGGCTCTTCGCTTTTCCATGTGAGATGAAGCCACCCGAGCGGTACTA
>Ga0307517_10003648_pt1 | contig 23926 bp, 22 predicted proteins | sample 23_EM_MG_FD_194515 | JGI IMG/M metagenome (GOLD analysis project Ga0307517, IMG submission 194515) | Populus trichocarpa ectomycorrhiza microbial communities from riparian zone in the Pacific Northwest, United States - 23_EM | ecosystem: Host-associated > Plants > Roots > Unclassified | place...
CCCGGAGGCATCTGGGAGACTACTCAGGAACCTCAAAGAGTTCACGTTTCAAGATATGGCTAACTGATTGGAACGATGATTAGAGAACCAGTTCTCTACTCTTACTAATGCATACACATTATGCATTGATAGATGAGTATCGGACTTGATCACTCCATACTCATGATACTATTGGTATGTAGGCATTTAGACTGCATATTCCATTATAGTCTATCCAGACGAAGAGATCGAAGACTGGCTACTGGTGGAGTGGGGACACCCTCAGAAGAAATAGCAGTCGGGAGATTCTCAAAGTCAAGCTGGGCAAGATTCAGGGTCAAACAGTGTTCGCACTTTGTTCTGACGAACTGAATTCTTAGAAAGATACTTCTTTACTAGAGAAGTCAAAGTAGCGTGAACATTAGTATAAATAGTAGGGCTCTCCCCGATGGTTGAGAACATCATCAAGCAACGGAGAAGCGACCTTAACAATATTATAAGTTATTACGATATTCTTCTATTACTTTATCGAACAATTCTTATTGAGCCTTCCTGACCTATAATCCGTTGTCGCGAATATCCTCGGCCTAGTTAGCTCGGAATCCTACCGTGTTAGCTACCCCGTAACAGCTGCCCCAGAAGGATTGTTAGGAGCTTGGACATTCGCCGGAACATATTGGACCTGCACTGGCGTATGAGAGATAAAGATTCGCCACAGCATGTTGGACCCGCACTGGCCTATAAGGGATAAACATTGGGAGAGCCAGGTGGTTGATTGCAGAAATATTCACCGGAGTGTGACAATATTTCTCCCCCAAGCGCAGAACATTCCAAGCTCGGGGATTCTCCGGGCCTGGAGGTGGAGGCTTGTTCTGACCTTGGGGATTCGCTATGCCAAGAGGATTGTTCTGAGCTTGCGGGATCCCCGGGGCAAGGGGTGGGGGATTCTTATGCGCTTGGGGGTTCGCTAGGAGAGCAGCTAAGTATTGGGCTGGCCCAGGAGCATTTGCCTGCGGAGCATGTCAGACAACTGGGCCAGCGTTTGGTACAGGTGTGTTACAATACTCCACTGGTACTGAGGTGGTGCGTTGAGAGGTAGTAATATTGGGTTCACAATGACGTGGGCAGGGGGGATGCCCGGGCCAGGTGGAGGCACGTGGTGATTCGTCTCAATGGTCTTGGTCAACTTCTTCCTACAATCTTTAACCAATTGAAAAACTGCCTCATCAATCCCCTGCATACTAGCCATATTATTGGCTGCAAACGGAGTGGCGAGTTCATCGCACCCAGGTTCCAATCTCCTCATGCCTGAGACGATTTGCTGGAATTCGGCATCTGGGATGTGCCAATTATTTGAAATATAGCCCCTGGCTAACATCAGATCTTTGACAGCACCCCACCAAAAAACATAGACGGGGGGCTTGTTTTGGGGGTGATGGGAGATGCCCATGGTCAACTTATAATCGTTAATCAATTGATGATCAAGGTGTCGATGAGAATGCTCCCCAACCAGAGTCAAAGGCAGAAGGTGATAGGTCTGGCCCTCGGGTGACACCTGCTGTGCACCTGCGGCCGGCATGAGGGCGTACGCTACAATGGTGTTATTCTGCGCCATATCTGTGGATTCTTGGTGTATATAGATGGCAGTATTTAGGGATACTTGGAATGTAATATTGCTGGGTGTTGTAGAGGTTCTGAGTGTGAGATGAAACTTGGTATGGAGCCCATCTAGTATTGTCATCAATTCACTTTATATATCAAACTCTCAGATCCTCTAGGTGATTTGAAAGAATGATGCATTTGTTTCATGATTTGATAAGAAAATGTGAATCTGACACTCTATGACAGGACTCTCCCATTGTCTGATTCAACTTGAATAAATGAAACATGATAAACGCACTCAGGGGGGAACATAATATTTGTCGTCTCAGTTGTAGAAAGAAACCACAGCTGATACCATGTGACGCTAACGCTAACTCTATTAACGACTAGATCATGATTGTTGCATGCGTGCTTCTTGGCCCTACATGCGATCAATACGCGTTGGTGTCAGCACTCGACATAGCTGCACCCGCGAATCTCCATAGAGCCCAAGGAATCAACGGAGCAAAGTCCAAGTTGAACCCTGCCTAGCCAATGTCCATTCTGCTGCGGAAAATACACCCGGTCTGGTGCATATGAGAAGCATATGCAAACTGCGCACGCAGGTCTGGATGTCCTGCATCAGCAAAAAGGTACCCTGCGTCAGATACAGTAGTGTCTCGTCCTGACTCTCCTATCCTGGACTCTGCGTCCTGTGCGTCCTGTGCGTCCTGTACCCATGCGCCACATCTGGTTGCGTCTGGTGCGTCCGGAGACCCTTGCCTACACTGGGTTCCATCCAGACACATGCAACTAAGCAACCCTGCCTCCCATGCATCCTGACTTAAACCGCAACACCATCGCACATCAGGATTCACCACTACCCCTGATTCTCCTTTCAAGTTCAGCCTTCTTTGCCTTCTAGCCTGGATGTGAGCAAGGGGTATTTCTTGGCAAAGAAAATATGGTTAGTGCTGGCACCTGGTGAGAAAGCCATCATACCCTTAATCTTAAATTTGCGCTAAAGACTCTGGCATCGAGTTCTATTTTCAGAACTTAATCTTTGAGGGAGTGAAAGTGCCAGCACACTCCAGTCTGAAAGCGAGTGATAGCTATAACACTCTCACATCTAGCATAGGGCCTGGTGGTTTCTCTGCACTTAGCCTCCAACTTGACGCGACGCGACACACTCTTTTCATCACAACACTCAACATCCACACTCCCAGGCCACAGCTGCAACACTCCACCACAGCCAGATATTCGATGCTGAATCTGACACTTGGAGGTTCCTGGGCTCGATGCCAGCTATCCAGCGGTATAAGATTCATCCCCAGAGGGATATTATTCATGAAGTTACAGGGAATAGGGTGGGGTGCTGGCGATACCAGAACTCCATGGCAGATTCCTCCACAACCACTGCTCGGATCGTGGATCTGGTTGCGGGAGGCTGTTAGGCTCGACGCCATCTTTACAATGGTATAAGATACCTCCCCCGCGACCTTTATTCATGAAGTTACAGGGCTGAATGGGATAGAGTGCTGGCGATCCCAGAACTCGATGGCAGACTCCTCTACAACCACTGCTCCGATCCTGGATCTGATTGCGGGAGACCTTTGGGCTCGACACTAGCTACGCAGCGGTATAAAGGACGTCTCTGTGGCATCAAAGCTCAGGAAGTCGCTGACCCTTATGAGAATTGTCTTTATAGATACCCTGGTGATCCCAGAACTCGATGGCAGATTCCTCCACAACCACTGTTCCGATCCTGGATCCGATTGCGGGGCATCGTTGGGCTCGACGCCAGCTACGCAATGGTATATGCTACGTCCCTGTCGCATCAAAACCCATGAAATCGCTGTCTTCTGTGCAGGGAGTATCAGGTATCAAGCTGGCGATATTTTACTCGATGGCAGATATCTCCACAGCCGATGGACGGATTTTGATTCCGTTTGCGGGAGGTTGTTGGGCCTGACGCCAGCTCCCCAACGGTATAAGGTACGTCTCTGTCGCATCGAAGGTCATGAATCCGCCAACCCTTCTGAGAGTGGTCTTTGGACTAAAGTAATGGAAAACCTGATGACAGATAGCTCTACAACCAGTTGTCCGATCCTGGATCTGATTGCGGGAGATTGTTGGCCTTGACGCCAGCCTCACAATGGTATAAGGTCCTGCCCCCCGCGAATTTTATTCATGAAGTTACAGGGTCCCGGGTAAAGCCCAGATAGGGGAGGGGTTGCTTATAAGTATCATGATGGGTCCTGTATATTAGAACAATAGAACACTAGTTGTCGTAAATTTAATACACTGAGACAATGAAATCTATTGTGACCCACGTCAGGAAAAAGTAAAGGGGGGACCCTTCGCTTATATCAGGAAGATGTGGTCTGTTGTCAGATGGCGTCCTGAGTATTAAGTGCTGTGTCCGGTGCATCCTGAGTATTAGGTGTAGCGTCTGGTGCATCCTGAGGATTAGGTGCTGCCTCATGTGGGTCCTGAGGATTAGATGCTGCGTCTGGTTGCATCAGGTGCGTTGTGTGGTAGGGTAGTTGCGTCCTGATTCGCGATTAGCGTTCCAGCGTCAGGTGCGTCAGACGCACAGAACGCACAGAACGCAAGGTATTATTTTTGCTGATGTTGCTTCTACCGTACAATATATAAACATGGAATCAAGCGTATGGCACAATCCAGACGCGAGCGAGCGCAAGGATTCCGACTGTGAATCCGATCCAGAGCGTGCTGGATCGGAGCCTGACCAATTTTGTCGTGACATTGCATACGCGTCTGATACTGCAGTATTCGATAAGGCTACGTCACTCTCCGCCGGCAAACGCATTTATTATGAAGGCACCGGGCAAGTAATCAGAGACGTCGACGGTTTTGAGCATGAATACAGCAACCTTTGCGACGACCCCTTGGCACAATTCAATAGCGAGCAAGGTTTCAAACTGGCACCCTGGTTCATTCAGGGAAAAGTATCCAAATCGCGAATCAATCAAGAGTTCTCGAGTGGCCTGGGAGATGCTGAATCAGTTGGGTATAGCTCCATGCACACTCTGGCGAACCATCTCCGGTTACTGGATCTGTACAGTCAATATCTGCGATGGTTCAAAGGACTGGTTGAGGATGGCCAAAGAACTTTGCCATGTTTTTACGCCAACGTAGTAGGTTGTGTTAGATATCTCCTTCACCCGATCGTATAGCGAGGCGACTTGGTCTACATGCCACAGCATGAATATGACTCCACCAGGCAGAGAATATATGCAGAACTGTATACGACGGGTTGGTGGTAGGACATGCACGTAGAGCATCCGTGTCCCACGCCTTTTAAAAGACCTTAGCTGACGGATCATAGAAGACACTTGTGCTGGGTGCTACGGTTGTTCCAATCATTGGGATGTCAGATCAGACTAACCTCACCAACTTCTCGCGTGACAAGAAAGTGTGGCCTGTCTATATTCCGATCGGAAATCTTCTATCGGCCAGGCGCAACAGCCCAGGTTCAATGGCTGTTCTGCTTCTCGGCTTATTGCCCCTTCCTCCCAAATTCTCAAAGTCCTCCAAAGCCGACCAATGTCAGAGGAAAATCAACCCTGACACCCTAAGAGATCTATTCGAACTTATCTTCTCATCCCTACATGATGTGGTGCATACCAGCATCACCATTGACTGCGCCGACGGCAAAGTTCAACTGTTCTTTCCTATTCTCTCCGCATAGATCGCTAACTATATGGACAACGTGGCACTACACGGGTTAAAGATGAACGCCTGTCCTCAATGCGTGGTGTCTACCCATAAATTAGGAACACATGCCAGACTATAGATTACACAAGATACCCATGATACAAACCTGAAAATCAGAACTCAGGCTTGGAGTCTGACAACGACCAGATCCTGTGTGACAATCTTCATATCGGCCAACATATTTTTCACCACCACGACCGGGTTTTCGGCGTCTTATCAGTACAAGCCAGACAGGCTCCATACCATTTATCTTGGGCTATTCAAGCACATGATGGACTGGATCGCAGGCTTTCTGAAGGAACAGGGGCGACTGCAGGCTTTCAACAATATTTGGAAGGCATTACCACCATACCCGGGATTCCTGATGCCCAAAAAAGCCTACCCTGAAGTTAGGCAGTGGCATGGGAAAGAGATGCGGAATCACGAGCGCTGTATTTTGGGAGTTCTCGCCATAGCACTCCGCCAGCCTGGAGGTGCACAAGTAATCCCTTTCAAATGTGCTCTCAGATGCCACACGGCACTGGTCGACTTCAACATGATGGCGCAATACCGAAGCCACACGTCTGACCCCATAGCCTACACGCAAGATTATCTGGCCCAGTTTCATAAGCTAAAACATATTTTCTTAGAATTGCGAGAAAGAGAATTCAGACAGGACAAGGTTGACACAAAATGAAAGGAGATTCGACGTCACAGAGTCCTGGTGATTGAGTGAGTGGCCCCATCACTACGGCACCGTATATGCGACGACAATCGTCAAGGAGAAAGGGACCTCTGTCTGAACTTGGTCTGTGGCGAATCGCATTTCAACTTTATCAAGATTCATCTACAAAGCCACTTTTGTGACAATATACGCCAGTTGGTCAACATTCCGATGTATTCGACAGAGATCGGAGAGCTCGCTCACAAGACGCAAATCCAAGACAGATGGCACCAACCGAACAAAAGCGATGCAGCGCGCCACATCGTCCACAGCCACAGTTGCCAACATGTGATCACAATGCGACTGTTGAACCTTCAATCTCTAAAATATCGCAATGCCGATCTCGCAGGTGACGTCTGGCATCATTTAGACAGGACGGCCAGCACCATAACCACAGCAGTGCAGGTTGTCCACAGGAGGGTTCTGAAGGGACGTCAGGAAGCTGTGTCCAACGTCGTGGATTTTGCCAGTGGCCGGATCTTCCGAGTCTCACTCGAGCTCATATATCGTGAATTGAGCTGATATAGCAGACATAACCTGCCCGCAGCCCACCCTCTTCCTGAGGACCATGCGATGCTTTGATAACTCCCGGTTGAGCTACTCATACAACTTGAAATCCCAGTTCTTGCGTTCCAAGCGGCTGATGTTTACAAGATCCACGGTGCACGATCCACCAGCGATCTACACTTTACAAACTAGGGCAGTTGCAATGATTGCGCTTGGGTACAAGCGGGTACGGAAGAAATGTATGGTGCACTGAGGGGTCGACTGGCGGGCAACCTAGTTGCCTGTTACGGGTTAGCTAACACGGTAGGATTCCGGGCTAACTAGGCCGGAGATATTTGAGACAACCAATTATAGGTCAGGAAGGCTTAAGATGAATTATTCGGTAAAGTAATAGAAGCATATCTTAATAACTTGTAATATTGTTAAGGTCTCTTCTCCCTTGCTTGATGATGTTCTCAACCATCGGGGAGAGCCCTACTATTTATACTAATGTTCACGCTACTTTGACTTCTCTAGTAAAGAAGTTTCTTTCTCAGAGTTCAGTTCGTCAGAACAAAGTGCGAACACTGTTTGACCCTGAATCTTGCCCAGCTTGACTCTGAGAATCTCCCGACTGCTATTTCTTCTGCGGGTATCCCCACTCCACCAGTAGTCAGTCTTCGATCTCTTCGTCCTGATAGACTATAATGGAATGTGCAGTCCAAATGGCTACATACCAATAGTATCATGAATATGGAGTGATCAAGTCCGATATTCCTCTATCAATGCATCATGCGTATGCATTAGAAAGAGTAGAGAACTGGTTCTCTAATCATTGTTGCAATCAGTTAGCCATATCTTGAAACGTGCACTCTTTGTGGTTCCTGAGTAGTCTCCCAGATGCCTCTGGGAAGTCCCTACTCAGGAAGCTTGGGTTCGGATATATGCTCTCCCTTATGGTGGCATATACCTCGCCCATAATTATGCAAGCTATTGCCACTAGGGTAATATTAGCTCCCATCAAAGGGGTTTGACCTCAAACTCCTTATAGTACATGTGTAGCGATAAACATGAGTTCCGTTTAGTACTCTACTAGGTAGGGTAAAAAACCTTCCAGGTTTACTTGGCCACGGCAGGAAAACCTTTTCTCTAGTAATACTACTTAGCCCAATTTTGGCATATCTGGATTCTCCCTATGAAATTCCTCAACCAATTCCTTAGCATGTTCCAAATGCTCCGGTGGTTCCCAGGTGTTTTCATCTTCTGAACACCCTTTCCATTTTACAAAGTAACGCAGTTCTTCAAAAGATCTGGTACTTCTACGAACTCTTCGTTCATAAGAGATTATTTCACCCATTACTACTTTTTTCCACCTCCCACTCAAGATCTCCATCTATCTCTTCTGCGGTCATCGGTGGTTGTTCTCGGGCAGGTCGAGTGGAAGTTCGGTAGGCCTCGAGAAGCCACACAGGGAATACCAGGTGTATTTTCCATCGATCCGATATTTCTAACTTGTAGGCGAGTTCTCCTCTTTGTTCTACGATTTTGAAGGGACAATAAAGTTTTGGAGCTAACTTCTTAGAGAGGCGTTTCGTTCGCATATTTTTAGCGTTGAGCATAACTAAGTCGCCAAGTTTAAAGTCTGGTTGTTGCTTAGCTTTTCGATCGTCATATTGTCCCATAGCTTCCCTTGTCCTTTCCAGTGATTGTCTCGCTTGTTGATGTATCGTTTGCATCCAGTGGGCATAAAGGTTTGCTCCTGGATTTTGTGCTTCTCGTTCTTTTAGCCATTCGGTTTGTGGATGATATCCGTAGTTTGCGAAGAAGGGGGTCATGTCATGTGCGGTTGTAACCGAGTTGTTGTAGGCGTACTCGGCTAGGGGTAAGAGGTGATACCAGTCGTCCTGATCATAGTTGACAAATATTCGAAGGTACCCTCCCAACACTTGATTGACTCTTTCTGTTTGTCCGTCAGTTTGGGGATGGTACGCTGTCGACATTTTCCTCTTAATCCCAAGTCTGATACACAATGACTCCCAAAATTCTCCTGCAAACTTCGCATCCATATCTGAAATGATTTCCGATGGTAGCCCGTGAAGTTTCCATACTTCCTTAAGAAATGCTTCGGCTACTTCTTTAGCGGTCGCGTTTTCTTGTAATCCGATAAAGTGGGCCATTTTTGTGAATCGGTCTACTACAACCATAATCTGAGTATACCCTGCCGAGTTTGGTAGTTGGGTGATGAAGTCTACCGATGTAGAGGACCACGCTGCATAAGGCACTTGTAGGGGATTAAGTAACCCGAAGCGAGCATGTCTTGGGGCTTTCGCTTGTTGGCATGTAGTACAGGATCGGACATAGTCGTTTACCCAATCGGTTATCTTTTTCCAATAGAAATCTCGTGTGATAATTTCCAGGGTTTTTTCTTGTCCGAAATGTCCTGCTATTTTGGAGTCGTGACAGCTTTTAGCGATAAGGGTTTGCAGATCTTCGTTATCGGGAATGAATAGTCGATCTTTGTAGTAGAGTAGGCCTTCGGATATCGACCATTGCTTAGGCAGTTCTTTTTCTTCCCTCGTCAAGGTTTCCAACTCTTCCTTTCTTCGCATCCAGTTCTCATCCTCCATTGCCGCTTCTTTAACCGATGATAGGAAATCCTCTTCAAATTTTCTTAAGCTGGCTTTAGCGATGATCGCGTTAGATAGGAGGACTTGTCCCTTGCGTAGTATAGGGTGTTGATTAATATCGAAGGGATCGTAGAACTGATGGTTGCCATCTGCTTGAAGGAAGCATATCGTTGGTTGGACCTCTTTCACTTCCGTTCCTAGCCCGCTACTTCCAAAACCTTTCTCTGCCCTTTCCGTCACATCCAATTCCTCTACCTCCATCCAATCTTGATCATCCAACCGTTCCACAATCAGCTGAGCTATGCGGTCACCTTTCCTTACTTCATAATCCATACTATTTTGGTTAACGAGTAGGACCTTGACTTCTCCTCTATAATCAGCGTCAATAACCCCTGCGTCTACCGAGATTCCCTTAGTAGCCAAACCACTTCTAGGTGCTATACGGCCGTAGGTTCCTTCTGGTACTGCGATGGCTAAGCCAATTTTAACCAGGGCTCGGTTATTTGCCAGGATGTTAATGTCTTCGCTACTGTAGAGGTCGTGTCCTGCCGCTAGCTTTGAACCTTTTGTCGGGATTCGTGCGTCTTCGGAGAGTCTTTGTACCCGAATTCCCGTTTCCTTTTCTATTTGAGGCAATCCCTGTTGGAGCTGTTCCGCATTTGAACCCCATACAACGGCGATCTGGAACTTTCCGAAGTGCTTGGGTTGCAGAATTTGTTGTTCGCGATGCGTAGCTCCCTCCTCAGGGCGGTACTCCGGCCGCCTACTCAGAGCATCTGGCTTGCCTCCTTTGGTTCCGGGACGATAGACTATTTTAAAGTTAAAGCCACATAATTTCTGAGCCCACCTTATTTGCCTATGCGTCCAGACGGTTGTTGTAAGGAAATACTGGAGGTTTTGATGATCAGTATAGACTGTTACCGGCTTTTCCGTTCCCTCTAGGTAATGTCTCCATTCCATGAAGGCGACAACGATAGCTAACAGCTCTTTATCGTGAATGTCGTAATTGCGTTCGGCCGGGGAGAGTTTGCGAGAGTGGAAAGCCACAGGATGAAGCCTTTTGCCGTGGAATTGTGATAAGATGCAACCAAGTGCATAGTCACTGGCATCTGTTTCGACCACGGTGTTTAAATCTGGATAGAAGTGACATAGGATAGGGGCCGAGATGAATCGACGTTTTAGGTCTTCGAAGGCTTCCTGTTGTTCTTTTCCCCAGGAAAATTTCTTAGGGTCCGCTTTTAGTAGGTTGGTAATAGGTGTGCAGATTGCCGAGAGGTTTTTTACAAAACGGCGGTAAAAATTAGCAAACCCAATAAAGATTTGGATATCTTTAACCGAGGCCGGGGCTTTCCATAACTTAATTGATTCGACCTTTTGCTCGTTCATGGTTACGCCGTCGGTTGAAACCACATATCCCAAAAAATCCACCTTTTTTACATGAAACACGCTTTTTTCCAAGGAGATGGCCATTCGATATTCCCTTAGTCTTTGCAAGACCTTTCGAACGAGTAATATGTGATCTTCTACTGTCTCAGAGTAGATTAGGATATCATCAATGTATACCACGACTCCCTGATCTAGGAATTCTTGCAATATCTCGTTCATCATAGTTTGAAAGGTAGCGGGTGCATTAACCAATCCAAATGGCATAACCCGATATTGGTAATGGCCATAACGGGTTCGAAAAGCCGTCTTCCACTCATCCCCTTTTCGTATTCTGATTAAATGAAAGCCGTCTTTCAGGTCTAGCTTTGTAAAAATCTGAGCGTCACGGACCTGATCGCTCAATTCCGTCATTAAGGGGATGGGGTATTTGTTGTGTACTGTAACCTTGTTCAAGCCCCGGTAGTCAACAACTAACCGTAAGCGACTGTCAGGTTTTGGTACAAAAAGGATTGGTGCGCCTGCGGGGGACTTGCTGGGGGAAATCTTTCCTTGGTTGAGCATATCGTCAAGGTATTTCCGAAGGGCTTCAAGCTGTTTCTGTGATAACGGATATATCGGGCCCCAAGGTGGTTGGGTATCGGGTTTGAGATCGATGGCATGATCGAAGGTACGACGAGGCGCAAGTTTTTCCGCCGTAGAAGGTCTGAATAGGTCTAGGTAATCGTGGTACTGATCTGGCAGGCGATCGATGATTGTAACCTTTTCTTCATCAATCCTTTCAATCCTGCCTATAAGCACTGCGTTTGGATCGTTTAGCACATCTGCATCCCATTCTACCGAGATTCCTTCATCTTCGGGGAGTAGATGTGATTGGCAGTCAGTATCATCAAAGCACCACGCATCTGGATTGGCAATATTTTTGATCGGGTGTTCTTGATGCCACCACCCAAAAGGTATGATCATTCCATACTTTCCTGCCGGAGCTATTTCGCAGGAAACAAGCGATAAGTGTTTGTTTGTCCCTATTTCTAGGTAGAGAGGTTTCGTAAAGTGTGATCCACCGGAAGATATTGCTTCTCCAGTGAAACCTTGGATTTGGACTGCATCAGCCGGAGAGTGGTAAGGGCTGTGAAGGTCTTTAACGAGTTGTTCGTTGATAAGGAAAATATTCGATCCAGAGTCTAACAAGACTGGGATTTGATAGCGTTTGCGGAGGATGTAAATGAGTGCATGTCCCTCGGGACAATCATAGAGGCGTGGTTCATTGATAGTAATATCGGTTCGCTTAACGCGACCGTAAGATTGTTGTTTACCTCGCTTAGAAGGCATCGTGGGTGTCGTATAGTTGGGTGTTTGTTACAACGCCCGCGTTGTTTCGACCAAATGGTTCTCCTCAGACAAACCTTCTAGAATAAATGATCAAAATATTTTATACTTCCGGGCAACCCACTACATGCAGTCTTTACCCCCTGCCGCGAGGTTCCCGAAGTTATAAAGCTCACTAAACGAGCCAAATCCCAACGCCAATCAATGCAAAAATAAAACAACACACAAAAATAAACAAACGATAAAAGTAAACAAAACTTATCTTTCGTGTAACGTGGTTGTCTTAGCAACTCTGTCTGTTTGTTGCATAGTTTGAGTTGTTGTCGCATAAACGCGTTTTTTGGTGTTTTGAGGTTACCTGAGGTTGGGGTATAATACATGATCATATGATTGTATTTCTGAACCGTTCGCCATGGTCTAGTTGGTGAGATAGGGCAGGCCCACCTATCTTCACCCGTAGGGTCAGGCGTTCGAGTCCAGTCTCTGGCAAGAACAAATGTAATTTGTACTGGTGGCACCTTGGGCCCGGGAAAGCCCAGGGGGTTTCACGACCCCTGATCCTTCTCCCAAGACACCCAAGTCGATAAAATGGGAAAACCGTTCCAAATTAGGAATACCTGACCCCTTCGGGGGAAAGAAAAAAGTCCTCCTTCGGGGGGCAACCCTAAAGTCCTTTCTCGGAAGGCAAAAACCCCGGGTTCCTTCCTAGGAAGGTACCCATCCACCAGTCCCCTTACTCCATGTTCGACGGTTCCTGCAGGTGTGGTATCCCCGCATTCTGCAGCGAGAATTTTTGTACGAGCGCCAAGACTTTGCCAAGAATTTCCGAAACGTGCCAAGGTGTAACGTGTGTGAAAAAATCTTCGTAATCCCTTCCTGCTTGCCTTAAGAATAAGTGGTATCTGCTTGCTTCTCGAATCTAAGACGCGACTTGCTCGTGTCCCTGTCATTCTTAAGGACACGGTGACATCCGCCCTAGTTTGTCCGCTAAGCGAGATAAATAAGGACTTATAGACTGAGGAAAGAAAATACTTAGATAATTTGCGACGCGTACACCTATGACATTTCTGTATCGGATAATTCCCAAATTTGCGATGGCCTTTCTCGTCGTATTAAGTTAACCTTTGCAGGTGGTTCTTGTCGTGCTGGAGGAGGTTGGTGCACTGCGAGTGTGCTAGTTCTTGGTTTAAATGGTTGTTTAGGGTTTCCCCTATTTTTGTATGCGAAGGTTGCGGCAACCAAAATTGGCTTACGGCATTTTCTCCAGGTGTGGTTGTCCATGCTGCAACGGGTGCAGCGTTTCTCCTTTTTTCGTTTTTCAACCACATCGTCTTTGATTCCATCGTGTGCCTTTTTCCAATCGGTATGTTCGTCCTTCGCAACAGTATTGTTTTTATTTTTGGAGGTGTTATTTCGAGGAGCTTTCCATCGGGAAGATCCCTTTCCAGCTCTATTATCCGATCCCCTTTTTTCGTATTTAGTATTGAAACCTTTGTCGGGTTCTTCTCGTTTTCGCTTAGGAGGGGGTGCGTGCGGGGTCGTTAGGGATTTTGTTAATTTTCCCCTTTCCAGGAGTTCCTCCTCTTGCCTACCCACTTTTCTTAAAATTTCCATCCATTCTTCATCGGTGGCAAATGAAAAATGGGATAGGCGACGTAGTATTTCTTGCGGGAGTTTGCTTTCGACTCGGACCCTCCACGCTATTCCTGAGAGTCCTGCTTTGATGTTGAGATTTTCGAGGAGGAGCAGGTAAGTGTCAATTTTGCCCTTATAGCTGATTCTGTCCATTTCGTCTAGGGCTCGTCGTTCTTCCTCGATACCGATATATCTTTTGATAATTTCTTGTCGGAATCTCTCCCAAGTTGCATAATCGGGATCTCTAGTGAAACCTCCTATGCCTCCCATGACCTTTCGATAATTTTCCGCGAAAGGGGCTACCTTGTTTCCCCTGGTTTTACCGAGCGCGAAAACAATGCCACGAGAGTGGTTCTCCCATTGATAAGGGTTTTGATCAAAATAATCTTCACATGCGGTTAGCCAGTTTCTAACATCCTGGTTATCATCGCCTTGAAAGAAGTAAGGGGGTTCAGCTGCATTTTTTATTGATCGATTTGGTGTACTGAGTTGTTGCAAGAATTCTAATATGCCTCTCGTACGGGGAGATGTATCTCTAGGAACCGATGGCCTTCGAGCGTTGCGTTCCGGACGTCCGCCTCTTCTACCCCTGCCCTCGTCTCCTCCTTTATCGTCATCGTGGTCATGGTCACTAGGGTCTGGGTCTGGATCACCACCAATATTACTTGGTGGTGGTGGTGGTTGGTAATTTCCTCTGCGGTCAACTTCTTTCCTTTTATTTTGCCAAGGAGTTGATGCTGATCGTTTATCGGGATTTGGATTTTGCACAGGATTCCAAGGATTAAATTGTCCCTGGTTTGAAGGTCCTGGGTCACCATCACCTGCCTCCGTGGGCGGGATGGTAAAGCTGGGTTTTTCGTGATGGTCTATTCTATCCGTCAGAGCTTGTATTGCGTTTTGGAATTTCTGATTTTGTTTGTGGGGAAGTTCCTTTGCTGCTTGATGGTCTTCTTGATGTTGATCGGCTGCATTGGTTTTTTGTTGATTTAATAGTTCCACAGCACGGTCTTCCTGGTGTCTCCAGACCTTTTGCCATTCGGTGTCCTGTTTTTTAAGTTGTTCAGCAAATTGAGCTTTTAAGGATATTACTTCGGCTTCTAATATTCTATCTCAGACTTCCGAAGATTTTGCGTTTTCTTTTTGCTGAGCCTCTTGGCGGCTAAATTCTTGTGCAATAGCTAATTTTAGCCATTCCTGTTCGTCATGTGTTGCTCCTTCAAGAGTTGCTAGTGCTTTTCTAGCATCCTGGAGTTCTTTGTCAACAATTAATTCGCCCTTTGCTAACCTTGTTTGTAATAACTGTAGGTTAGTGTATTGGGCCCTAGCATCTTCCGATAAGGCATCCAAGGCTATCAGGTTCTCGTCTTGACTTTGATTGATCGATGATGACATGTGTTGGAATGCTAGTCCGATTTGTTGCTTAAGAAGTTCCGTTTGGTTAGTAGTATTTCTTGCGCGTTGACGGGAGTTTGATTGTGACGTATTTTTTTCAACACGAAATTGTGCACTATGGGAGCGACTCATAGGAGAGTGTATGACCGATCCTGGATTTGAGGTAGTGGTCATAGCACGGGAGGACGAGTCGAATGAGGATACATGAGGAGTGGAAGTTTCATCATCTTCCATAGGTTGATCGGGATTACTGATGAGTTCCGGGTGAGGAGCATTGGGGCACACAAGGGCCATGGTAGAGGTTAGTGATCCTTTTAATTAGGAAGGGGATTTCTAACTGTCCCGTATCGTCGAGCCTTTTTTCGACCCTTCGCTATAGTAGGGAAAGGGTGACAAAAGGACCCTTGTGGTGTTACCCACCAATTTTGTTCTTCGGCGTCAATAAGGTTCTGAAGAACTTTGTGGTTTTGTTCCACCTCTTCGATGGCTTGCGTTGAAAGAATATTAGTCTTGGGGGTGGAAGGGCCAGACAGGCCAAGGGGTGGTGAAGGAGAGGAACAAGGTAAAGTTAGGCCTCCTTCTGATTCAGGTTCCCAATCTTCTATGGAATCCGAATCTTCGGTGATCGTGGGTTCAGGTGTGACAGTGGTAGCCTGTGGTGTATCTTCAAGGATGAAAAAAAGGTAGTAAAGGATGAAACAGATAAGGATGTCTGTCAACATAGGAGCCTTGGTGACTGAAGATTAACAATATAGTGTTACGGGGTAGCTAAAACGGTAGGATTCCGGGCTAACTAGGCCGGAGATATTCAAGACAACGGATTATAGGTCAGGAAGGCTTAAGATGAATTATTCGGTAAAGTAATAGAAGAATATCGTAATAACTTGTAATATTGTTAAGGTCTCTTCTCCGTTGCTTGATGATGTTTTCAACCATCGGGGAGAGCCCTACTATTTATACTAATGTTCACGCTACTTTGACTTCTCTAGTAAAGAAGTATCTTTCTAAGAGTTCAGTTCGTCAGAACAAAGTGCGAACACTGTTTGACCCTGAATCTTGCCCAGCTTGACTCTGAGAATCTCCCGACTGCTATTTCTTCTGAGGGTGTCCCCACTCCACCAGTAGTCAGTCTTTGATCTCTTCGTCCTGATAGACTATAATGGAATATGCAGTCTAAATGGCTACATACCAATAGTATCATGAATATGGAGTGATCAAGTCCGATATTCATCTATCAATGCATCATGCGTCTGCATTAGTAAGAGTAGAGAACTGGTTCTCTAATCATTGTTGCAATCAGTTAGCCATATCTTGAAACATGAACTCTTTGTGGTTCCTGAGTAGTCTCCCAGATGCCTCTGGGAAGTCCCTACTCAGGAAGCTTGGGTTCGGATATATGCTCTCCCTTATGGTGGCATATACCTCGCCCATAATTATACAAGCTATTCCCGCTAGGGTAATATTGCCCTCTTAAAAATCAACGACTACAGATCCCACAATACTGTGCGTCGGGTCGCCTGTGTTCGGATGCTGACCCCAGTCAACTCTGGGTGTCTATCGGATCAACATGGCCTTATTACAGTGCAGATGCGGGAGGAAGCACCAGGGTTTAACATAGTAGATATAGGCACAATTCTCGGTCTGGTGCATCTGATCCAGGAGGAGGACCGGCGCTGGCTTATAAATAGCCGGATTGATTTGAGAACATTTCATCAGGTTTATTACGGAATCTGGATCAGAGAATCCGGACTGGGCTATGAGAGAGAATCATACATGATCTTGATACTGTATATAGAAGATATAGAAGAGACTTTAAACCCACATCATGAGTTCGCCAGACCAGTGAGGCGTAATACGTGATATGTGAGATGTAAGATGTGAAAAGAAAAGTGCGGCTGCCCCTGACGCCAGCAGACCGACATCTAACGAAGGAGCGAATTAATTCAGGTTGAGAGTACTCGAGCAGAGATGAGAGGCGGAATACGTGAGAACGGAGATAAGAAGCGACGTGCAGTGAGGACAATCAGGAGGAAGATACGACGGGAGGGAGAATCTCGGGTAGTCTGGACGTCGGGAGAACGCAATGTTGCGTCAGAACATAAGGAACGTTGTGAGGCAAGTCAGCACGCACAGGACGCATGGGACGTAGCATATCCGGCGCTTGCGTCAGGACGCAACACCGGTGGCTCAGATGCAAGATCTGTTTTTGCCTATGTATGCAGGCAATATCTGGTGGGATGGCAATAAATTAGTTAACCAAGTATTAAAGCTTGCAATTTCAGTATTTGATAGTGCCTTGCCTGGCTATCAAGCATCATTCCTTTTTGATAATGCTACAAGCCATGCAGCCTATTCAAACTATGCCTTATGTGTATCCTCTGTGAATCTACGCCCTGGTCGCGGGCAGGGCCATCTGAGAACTGGTATAAACACTTTAACAGGAGAGATACAAGCTATTGTAATGCCAGATGGAATAGCCACGGGACTGCAGATGGTACTTCAAGAAAGAGGATTATGGAGACCAAGATTACAAGTTCAATGCCCGAGGCCAGATGGAAAGAGACATAAGACATGTCTCAATTGAGGAACATGTTGTGCAAGAGCACTAATTGCCAACCAGCCAGATTTTAATGCACCGAGAAGTCGCTTGAACAAGCTGATAGAATTAACTCGCCATCTAGAGCACTTTTTTGCTAAGTACCATTCTGGGCTCAATTTTATTGAGTATTACTAGGCGGCGGCAAAGCGCTATGCTCGTAGCCATTATGGATATAATATTGGCGCATTCTGCAAAATGGTGCCTCAGGGTATGAGTTATGTTAAGCCAACCCGAATTCGGAAGTTCTGCGCACGTACAGAGAGAATGATGAGAGCAAACCATAAAGGTATTGCTTATGATACTCCAGAATTTAACAAGAAGGTTACAAGGGTCTATTGGCGCCATCTGTGAGTTTCACACTCTCAAACTATTGTACTAACTTAATTTATCTTCTTACATCCTACATTATTTTGACTCCTTCATAGTCAATCACTAACAGTCTTCTCAATAATGTTGCACAGCGACTATTGCATTTCACTATGCTACATGGTTGACGCTCCTCCATTCTTGAACCTAGTATATGTATATGGTCAGTTGTGTAAAGTCAGATGTTCATTATAAACTAGTTGTACATGAGAGACACTACTTATAGGACCCACCGATGCCAAGCCCACTGCCGCCCAACCAATGATAGGTCCAACCTACACAGTAGGCAGTCACTAAGCTAACCCCTAGACATCACCTGAGTAGGTAGCCGTACCTCAACATCATTGGATAGCTTAAGAGCTAACAACTATATGACCGAAATCCAACCAGGATTTTCCATTCTGTGCTATGCGTCGCCTAGCATTAGTAATAACTTTCAATGCACGCTCTTTATCCTGCAAGGCTTCGAGGCTTCTTGTTCTCTCATATATTGACCGGCCTCTGCATCAATCCCTCTGATACAACCCCCGGCAAAGTGTCTGAAGCGCCAATAGCACTTGCTTGAAGCTTTCACTCTGAACACATTAGCAAAGGTTCTATTTCCTTGCGTTTGCCCTGGCTCTGAGATTTGCTAAATAATCCTGCGTAAGGATAAAGATCTCCTTGTGGATCGCTCTGCGTCACCCGGAAAGACTGACTTGGTGATAAAATCCTTGACAAAAAGCCAATTCCATTCTGCGCGTACTCCAATCCGATCTATCTGCGGCCAAAGTACCCCAACACTCTGACCTTTTCGGCTTCGGTTTTCAAGTGCACCCCGTGATTAAAACGGCTATTGTCAACTGCCAGGACAACAGTAAAACTTAACACCCTCCTGCTGAGAACAAGCCGATTATGTTTAAAACTGTGAACAACGGCATAGGAAGGTGTGTGGCTGGTAGATAGCGCTGCCTTATCACAGGATTCCTGCCATGATCCGGTTCCTTCCCTTTCTGCATACTGTAGACATCCATCTCGAGAACTCAGCCAATGCATAACTACTTACAAGAGTGGCAATCCAGACAGCTACCATATCGGCACTACACTTAATGACTTTCAACCTGTCTGCCATAGTCGCATTCTCTTAGGAACAATGTTCTCAGCCGTCCAGGCCCCCTGTAGGGCCCGGTGCGAGGACCGCCAAGACCCCAAGACCAGACGGGACAGTAAAATGTAGTCCGTCCTCATTCTTAAACTCCCAGGACTGCCATCATTAGCGTGGACGACAAGCCCGACGATCTGAGAAACCTTCAACTAGGGGATCGCAGGTAACTACACAGGACGGCAGGGGACTGCGCGGGACTGCGCGGGACGATGGTGACGGCTGGGTGCTATCAAATACATCCTATCCACGCCGTATCCACACACCCCTTGACAATAATTCTAAGATCACCAAATTATATAGCAATATACAGTATTGGAACAAAACCTTTCATCCAATGCCCTTTTTACACAAAAAATGGACATTTTTAAACAAACAATTCTCAACACTCCTTACATAATAATACTTAAAGTCTTTCTATCAGCTAGGGAACCACTATATATTCAAACATGTCTAAGTAGAAGTATAAGGAATCCAAGCTGCCTTCATGGTTGATGATTGCATCAACCAGTGTAAACTTGACTTGGATTTTTGTATGCGGCTCCATACATTGCAACCGATACCAGATACATATACGACCTTTTCTCTATCATTTGGTAATATTTAAGGATTCTGTAAATTGCTTCATGTTGCCTACAGGTTTGCTAATGCAAGGACAAACCTTCGCTGATTGTCATAGACATTGCGCAATGAGAGAGGGTGGTGAAGATTGGCACTTTTGGTGTAAAAAGGGTTTTGAACGAAAGGTTTTGTCCTGGTACCTTAGGAAAGGTTGAGCGGGGAAGCTATCTCTGAATGCTAGTTCTATTGTTTTCCAATATAAATTCTAAGCCCGATATCTATTATTACTATTCTTGTCTACGTAATACACGGGAAGGAAATTATACCCTGCAGAGTGTGACATTTCTGTGTGGGGAGGTGGGGGAATGGTCCTTAGCTCCAACTTGTCGGACAAGTTCAGGGAAGGATGAGACAAAACGTAGTCTGTCCTCGTCCTGGCCCAGGATGTATAGACTGTCCCGTTGCGAACGCTGCCCAGGAAAAAGAAAAGCACGAGAACCCACAAAACAAAAACTATAAATGGAAATAAATCAAATAAAGGTCATAGTAGAAATGGTAGATTTCTCCCAGAACCTCCGATCTTGACTAACAACCTGTTCACTACAAGGATTAGAGATATATATTATCACTTGAATAATCCATTTTGAACGAGCCTACCACAAATTTATTAAGCCGGGTCATTGTCAGGTTCCAAAACACCCTTCTGGATTAAGTGACGCCTAGTGGCTTTCTTGATCGAACGCCGGAGACGGTCCAAGGGGAGGGCGATGATATGATTTTGCTCCCATCCGCGGTTCCTCAGGTCGGAGAACTGATTTTGGAGAATATCTTGAAGGGTAATCTCGAGTTTCTGAGATGCATGTATCCTTGGTGGGGGGAATAGGTGCTAAATCTGGCAGTTAGTAAATGTAAAACTTTATATCGGATTGTTGTGAAAAATCACCTTCCTACCTCCATCCTTCTTCGCCCTGCCCTCACTCAAGTGCCACATTTCTACAAACCCTTTTTGCACCTCGGTCTCCCCCTTCCGGAGTTGTTCAATCTTGATAATAATGGCCTTGCTAATCATCCCTTTACTCCCCTCCAGCAATAGTTTAACATCATCTTTCAAGTCACCATATCGTTCCGCATACCCGAACTCAAAGACGATAGTAGGCCAAGGTCGATCTGCTGGCGCAATTGCACAGTCCGGGACTTTGGTTCTGGCAGAGTGTGAGAGGAATGTTTGTAGAAGTCATTATTAGAGCTCAACTTACATTCCATGATATTCGGTTGCCAAGCGCTGCAGCCGCCCCTCAGAAACTAATTCAATACCACCAGGGCCCCATGCCCCCACTGCCCTGCCTTCAACAATCAATTTAGCTGCCCACGTCGAGACTGTTCCGTGGATTTGCGTCGGCATTTTGATCTTTAATTGGTCGGTTGTGGGATGGTAAGTATATCTATACAAAAGTTATTATCTTCTGCCAGTGCTGGTGTAAAATTCTTTGAATACATATGCTCTTGTTCCAATGTGCGATTCTACCTCAGGGAATTCTTCGGGTGAAATATCTACAATATTATATTCATCCCTCAGAAGTACTTGTGAAAGTTCGTCTGGTGTCATTTTGAGACCCTACCAGTAAACGAGAAGAGAATGTGTGATTGTAGAAACGCGAGAGGGTAAAGCAAAGAATAATGCGGGTGCCCGGTTTTAGTTTTCCCAGGGGAAGGGGAGGAGAAGAAACAGCAATGTCGTTCGCTAACGTACGCACTGTTTGCAGACGTCTCAGTGGTCCGGACGACAAAGGATGAGGACTAGAGTCGTCCGACCAGTGTTGCAAAGAAGGCCTTTGATGATCGAACCAGGGGGGTTAGAAGGGGGGGGGGTTTGAATCGGGGCTTCTGAAAATGGGGATTGAAGGGGAGGGTTCTTTAATGTCTTACTTAGCAAAAATAGCAGGAACTCTGATGCGAATTCCTACCTTGAACCTAGATGTGCGAGTGTTTATTGCTCAGAAGCCAGGAAAGTAGAGTGCCAGTACCAGTTTATTTGCTTTTTCTACTACATTTTGCCCTCTTTTCCTATCATTTCATTTATTTCTTTGCTTCCAACTGCCTTCAATATCATGGTTTACCGATTTGTTAGAAGGAGTTCTATCTTATAACCCCCCGGTTCGAAAACGCGGGTTCCTAGCCTTCGATCACTTCTTGATCGAACCCCCCCCTTCATTGCAACATTGCGTCCGACGGCCCGTCGACAACAGTACGACTGCGACCACATCTCCCTTCCTTCTTTTTTTATCTCTTTTTCTATTTTTATTTTCATTTTCAACCTTAACTTGTTTGAGTACCAGCACCGCATTACATAGTTCCTCTCTTTCCCCCTGCCACTAGTACTTGTACTAGTACGTTGAAATAAGAGTTTTCTTCGTAATCTGTCTCCAATTTTCAATAAAACGCGTTCACTTAACCTTTTATGGCCAAAACTAGGCTCATTTTGGATTCTTGCAGACTGTGTTGAATATTTTGCTTCAGCCCCTGCTGTACTTTGTTTCAACCTACTAGCGGCTGGCGAAACAAACCAGGTAATGCGGTATTTGTCTCATTGACCAATTTTGCGCCTCTGTAGTTGACCCCGTCCACCCCTTCGAGGATGGCGCTAAGAGGACGACCGGATTGGCTGACTACTTGGTCTAAGGATTAGTTAGGGTCTACGCTAAGCGTGCCAAGGTTGTGACTCCGTCACAACCCTTACTCATGCCTTGTTCCCAACCAAGGCACTCTTTGGAAGAGAGTGCCCACTGGCATCAGCTCAACGGAAGAAATTACCCGCATTACCTGGTTTTATTCGCTTGCCGCTAGTACAAGTACGTTGAAATAAAGTAGGGGCTGAAGCAAAACATTCAACACAGTCTGCAAGAATCCAAAATGAGCCTAGTTTTGGCCATAAAAGGTTAAGTGGGCGCGTTTTATTACAAATTGGAGACAGATTACCAAGCAAACTCTTATTTCAACGTACTAGCGGCAGGCGAAAAAAACAAGGTAATAATGCGGTACCTTCGGCTACTGCCTCTTAATTAATCACACAACGCGTGATACTCGACTCAATGTTGCAATGAAGGGGGGGGTTCGATCAAAAAATGATCGAGGGTTACTTGTCCCAGGCAAGAAGTACCCGAACATTGAGGTGATCAGACGCCATTTTGGGTAATTCTCACCAAGATTGCCTCTGTTAACTGCGTTCACAGGTCTCCCAAGTATGTCTTACCTCTAAAATATCCCAGAAATATCGCCGTTTATCCCTGTATTATCCCTGTATTATCCCTGTTTTTCCCCCAAATCTTCGGGTACTTCTTGCCTGTAGCAAGTAGGAACGCGCTTTTTCAAACCGGGGGGCTATAAGATAGAACCCCCTCTAACAAATCGGTAAACCATGATATTGAAGGCCGTTGGAAGCAAAGAAATAAATGAAATGATAGGAAAAGATAGCAAAATGTAGCAGAAAAAGCAAATAAACTGGCACTAGCATTATTTTCCAAGCTTCTGAGCAATAAACACTCGCACATCTGGGTTTAAGGTAGAAATTCGCGTCAGAGATCCTTCTATTTTTACTTACTAAGACATTAAAGAACCCCCCCTTGCCCCCCCCCCCATTTTCAGAAACCCCGATTCAAACCCCCCCCTTCTAACCCCCCGGGTTCGATCATCAAAGGCTTTCTTTGCAACACTGTACTCAACCAGCTCAATAAAGTCTTAAAAGTTTACCCTCAGGGCTACCAGCACTACCCTATCCCACCATCCTTCCCCCTTATCTTGGCTCTTCAGCTGGAACTACTTTAAATCCCCAAGCGAATAAAGCGAAACTGTTGTATTTTCAATGATTACTTGCCATAGAGCCTGGTTGGGGGCGGGAACGTAAAGGCAGACATCAACGTGAGATTAGGTTTGAGAGCGACACTCTGACGGCAGCTTGCTCACAACCCAATGATGACTGGGGTAGCATAGGTAACGGCGTTAAGCGCGGGAGAAAAGCACGTAAGTGGTGGTTGTGTATGCGATCATTATGGATGCACAATACAGGAAGCTCTCAACTAGCAGCTTAGACTGGCTATGATACAGAAAGAGAGCGCATAAACGCACTTCACGGGAAAACCCCACACAGCGGGAAAACCCCCAAAACGGCAGTCACAACTCTAAACCTGGTCGTGCTCCAAACTAGCTATCATACCCTAACAGACGGGATTCCAGCTATCAGGGTTGCCTCATTTGGGTGGCTTGAGTGGATTCCCCGCACCTACTCGTGCCAAGGTTGCTGCGCAACCCCCGGATGTTCGCAGGCTCACAACCTGGGGCACTCTAAAGAGTGCCTTACAGCTCAATGCAACTTTACAGCTCAATGCAAGTTGTGGCTTAGCTAGTAA
>Ga0307517_10003649_pt1 | contig 23926 bp, 24 predicted proteins | sample 23_EM_MG_FD_194515 | JGI IMG/M metagenome (GOLD analysis project Ga0307517, IMG submission 194515) | Populus trichocarpa ectomycorrhiza microbial communities from riparian zone in the Pacific Northwest, United States - 23_EM | ecosystem: Host-associated > Plants > Roots > Unclassified | place...
TTGACTCTGGTTTTTTTTTATCTTTTTTTTAATTGATTTTTTTTCAATTCCATCTTTTAACATTGGATTGATTGAGAGTTAAGCTTCATAAATTATTTTAATTTACTTTCTATTGGGTTATCTCAGTCTTATAATCCAAGTTTAGCATGTTAACTTTTTGTTTTTTTTAATTGATGTTTTCAATTTTATTCTTCAACATTGGGTTGATTGAGAATTAGACTTCAATATGTTTATTTTATTTATTTTCTATGAAGTTATCATTGTTTTATGACTCGAGTAGTGGATTTTACATGTTAACCTTATTTACCCTGAATCGATCTAATATATTATCATTTTAATATATATATATATATCATCTTAATTTTTTTGTCAAACTATATTTCATTTATTATCCAAATTATCTTTAAACTTGTGAAGTTAATCGAGTCACATCAAATCAATTAATTTTTTTTTACTTCTTCAAAACATGGTATAAATTAATTTTAAATTTATTAACATTATAAAAAAATTAATTTTAAATAATTTAGTTATACATATACTATAAGAAAATGATGTTTCCATATAGAAATTGTATAATTATAAATTTTGCCCATACTTTTACTATAAAGGTGACAAAATTATAATTTGGATTTTTCAAAAAACAAGTTTTGTTTTTATATTTTTTTTCTCTTTATACTTAACATTTTCATCATTTTATACTTGGGCTATTTATCACAAATTGTTTTGTTATCTTCATTTTTTAGAAATTTTTTCTTCTTCTTTTCTTTACACTTATTTACCGATAGGACATGCTTCTCAGTCTAATGCAGACAGGTTTCGGATTGGATGGGAAAGGAGGCGCCCTGAAAAGAGAGACATAGCAAGTCCATCAGGAGATCAAAACCTTGGATTTTTATCAGGAGGAAGCAAACATGAAAAGATACCAAGACTGAAGTTTATGACAATGTTGTCTTCCACTATGAAACCATCCCAAGGGACCAAAGAATTATCCCTGATGTTCTATATCTATCGCATCGTCTGTAAATGGGCTGGGAAATCAAGTGGAGATGGGAGTGCATTTGTTTTGCTTTGACAGCGAGGAAATAATGCTGAAAGGAGACATATATTTTGTAGGTGGTAAGGTGATGCTTCTACGACGATAGACAAAGGATACATTTGATTTGATGTTCTTTGGATTAACAAGGAAATATATCCTGGAAGAAGAGATTGATGTCTCCCTTGAAAACATCAAATTCCAGCATCCGGTCAACCGTCTCCTGCATTCAATACAACAGCAAAACTCCGTAAAACATACTTGCATACCTCCAAGATTTCACTGTTATTCTACAAGTTTTGTTCTTCAAGACCTTGTTTAGTTGATCCTGGGCTGATAAATTCTCATTGCACAATCGCTCAACATAATTGCTGCTCCCGACGGTATCCAATATGAATGCTGCTCTCTTAATAACTTCCTCAGGGACGCCTGCATGAACAATGTCATCAGTAAATTGGAGTGATGCAGCCCTTTCATGAATGAATTTAATGCAATGATAGCTCTTGTTTACGCGGGTAACTTTCGACAGAAGTCTGTCGTCCGGAGAACTACATTCTGTCACACTGTCAGCGCAACATTTATCACAATCTATTAAAGATTCATGTAACAGACTACTTGACTCGAGTCAATCCTATAGGGAGCAGCTATACCTATCAAATGTTAGTCATGCTTGCAAACACAAACAAGCTATATCGTCCTGCTGTTACGGAAAATCTCTGTATCATATCCATATTTATTTCTCCATTAGCAGCTTCCCCAAAGAGAATTAAAAAAAGAAAAAGAAAAAGGAAAACAACAGCAGGAACATATAGCTGTTATTTGGACATAATTTTGACTAAGTTTCTTAAACAAATCATGAAGTCAGAATGTACCGGCTAGCAGAGCACAATGGAGTCCTGCAAACCATAGATCAGCATGAGTTTACTGCAAGTTACCAGCATGTATACCAAATGCACACAAAAGTATACACTCACCATAGCTAAGAAGTGCATGTCCAGGAACTAACCTGTAAAAACAGTCTTCTAAACATTAGTAGAATCACTTTCAACATCCGTCAAGAAATAAGAGCCATCACTGGGCAAAGAAGTCCAATATGAGAAGTTCACTGTTGATATGTTATGGCTCAAGAATGTACATCTGAGGTCACAAACATACTAACTGCCCTCTTGCCTACAAACATGACAACTTGGATGCTACAATCAGCAATGCAGAAGTGCGGAGTAGGGAGAAAGAGATCCATGCTGAGCAGTGCCCAAAATCCCATCAAATTGTTAAACCATTGATGCAGTGAAAATATTCCCTAACATCAGTAATCCCAACATCGGAAAAGAAAACAATTGAGTCATCAACCTATGGCAATCTTCTCCTTTTCACTGAGTGATAAAATGTTATTTTCTGTTTTTAAGTACAAAGATGTGACTAATTCTAGCTAATTCCCCAACACTCAGTCCTCCTTCTTGAACCTACAACCTTCACTTTTTAAAGTGGGGTGTGCGTTACCATCCAGGGGAGCCCTGGGGTGGCAAGGGGTAAAATATGTTGGCTTGCTGTAACATGATGCAAAAAGGTCACAGAAATATACCGATAGAGAAACACAATGTCCTTGATGTCCGTAGAGTTGTTGTCAGGTCTCAGCAAACTCATGGTGAAAAATTTCACCTTCTCAGACTGGAATTAATTAAAAGTTAAAATAAAAACCCACTTCTAAATGGTAAAGCGAGAAGTGTTTCTAACGTAGGTAAGCAACTAAAAAATAATGCATACCTGTGGTAAGCAACCGTCATTAAATAACTCAGTCAAATGAGTGGACATCAGAACCTGTAAGAACAAAAAACTTTGAGAAATTTTAGTAGTAAGGAGCTCAGCTTACCTATACTGTCCCATGTTCCCAATATTAGGTGTTCCTCAGAATTGTTTAAATGCCAGTGGCAGATGTAGGGCCAGAGGTGGTACATTGAAGTAAGTAGAGAAAACTAGCCACATGCAAAGAATATCTATAATAGAAATGGTGAGAATGACAGCAAAGAAGCCTAGTAAATAGTACCAGATTGGACATGGATGGTGGGGACACTAGACACACCGCAAATTACACGGGTATATGGACAAAGACGATGAAGGATGGCCCAGCCTGTCATTCTTTAATTGGGAGACTGAGTCCATTTAGACCTATCTCAATGTTTATTTTATTTATTTGAAATTATTTATGTTAAACAATTTGATTTGATGGCTGAGCCCAATAGAGAGATGTTTTAGGGTTTTACTATTTATATGTTTCTCTATCATTTTGTAAGACAATTTTGATAATTAATTAAAAATATTGCAGATTTTGCATATCTCCAATCCCTATTCTTCTGTTTCTTTGCTTTCAATTCTTAGCTTCTTTCTCTAAAAACTTATTTCTTTTATGCTTTAAGTCTTTGCTCCACATCAAATTTGGTATCAGAGCTTGGGTTTTAACTGTTCTTACAATTAAACGATCTACATGCTTATGCTTATTCATAACCCTAACCCTAGATCCGGTTTGATCTAAAAAAAAAAGCATCCTACTGTTCTGATTACAAAAAAAAACATTGTTCAGTGTTCATCATCAAAACTCAATGGGGCCGAGTTTCTCCAACCCTGGAAGAGTTGGTGGGGACACTAGACCCACGCCGCAAATTACACGGGTATATGGACGGAGACGACATAGGATGGCGCAACCTGTCACTCTTTGGTTGGGAGACTGAGCCCATTAAGGCCTATCTCATTGTTTATTTTATTTATTTGGAATTATTTATGTTAAACAATTTGATTTGATGGGCTGAGCCCAATAGTGAGATATTTTAGGGTTTTACTATGTATATATCTCTCTATCATTTTGTGAGACAATTTTGATGATTAATTAAAAATATTGCAGATTTTGCATATCTCCAATCCCTATTCTTCTCTTCCTTCGCTTTCAATTCTTAGCTTCTTTCTCTAAAAGCTTATTTCTTTTATGCTTTAAGTCTTTTTGTTCATTGTTCCGCATCAATGGGAATAAAGAACGCTGAGAACAAATGGGTGGATGTAGTGGTGCAGGAAAAGTCTAGGGGAAGATTTGAGTTTGATGTTTATAGGACTAGTAAGGGTTTCAAATTTAGTATTTTTAAGGTGGAATTGAAAGCAGATCTGAAAGAAAATTTGAAGAATAACAGAACATGTACTGCTGCTACCCTCACACTAGTGGATTGAAAGAATCACTCCTTAAATAAGAACCTAAGATGAACCTAGGGCTTAAGGAATCACTCCTGAGTGAAAGCATCACGCTCTCAAAGAAAAAGGCTTCACTTTGTTCATAGTAGATCTGTCATAATCCAATTAAAAGACAGCAAGCAGATATATATTTAGCCTTGAGTCAGTACTAATCCTAATTGGTCTTGGATTCCTATGTAAGAAAATGTAATGATTCCTATAAGAAACATAAACAAGTCCACTTTATAAGGACTAAGAAAACAATAAAACAGGAAAATAAAAGTTTGATCATACTACTGAAATTTCCAGCAATCTGTAAAATCACAGAATGGCCCTTGACCTTTCTAACTAGGAGCAGCCTCAGCTGGAACTGAAATTGGTTTGAAAAACTTAAACCAACTCTCATAACCAATCATATAAGCCTTTATCCCACCAAATTAAAGCTTGAGTTGAAATCTCTTTCTGTTCCTTAAACATGCACCCAAAGTCAAATTTAAATCCCTACGCTGCATGATGTAGTCAGCCAAATCAAATGCTAAGAAACTAGCCCAGGTGTTTTTCTTTTGTGTGCTTTGATGCTTCGACATATGATGATATGCACCCATAACAGAAGGTGCTAATGCTATTAAGGAATTGACTAGGAAGAAGTAATAATAGAGGAAAATGTTGCTTAGCATGATCATGCATACAAAGATCCTCATTGAATTTCACTATGCTTAAGAGAACTATTATGCTGGTATGATATATAAAATCTCACAGGAGATGAAGACGAATATCAAACCTTTGGAGGGTCATCACATGCAACAAAGTAATTTACAGTTCCACCAAGGAGACCAATGCCATCTGTATTCAAGATCGTAGTATACTTGTGAATTAAAGAACAAGGACAAATGATCAGGCATCACAAAAACCCAGTCTTTGTAAGAGAAACTAACCTTCAGTTAAAGTACCTTTACCAAATTCATCCAACAGACACAAAGATCGTGAAGTTGTTTGCCTGAAAATTTGTCAACATGAATCCTTATGGTTGCAAAGGTGGATTCTAAAGATGTCTTATAAGCTTCCAGCTACTAAGCATTCAGATATTTTAAAAAAACTTAGCACTCCAACATTCTCTATAACACCATGTTGAATTGGCAGACAAAAGAATGAACGTTATGATAAGACATCAACAAAGTCTAGGTGCTAAAGATTGTGAGACAGTTAACATGAACAATGGCCTTTAGTTCTGAAATGTGAAACCATCGTAATTGACCTGATGCTAGTTTACCTTAGCATCAGTCCTACTTGATGCAGATCTATCATAAATGTTGATTGTTCTGCAGTCATAAGCTTGCTTCCAGTTGCACAGAATATCCTGTTACAAGAGAGTAGTCTTTTGCATGATGATTGAATACAAACATCAACTGTTATTCTAAGAAAGATGCTGGAATCATGAAGGTCAGACACCTATCAGTCAATCCCACAGTGGCAGCATCTGCTGGTACAAAACTTCCGATGTGAGAAAGGAAAACAATTAAAGCAACCTGGAAAACAACGCCCATAAAGCAAAATTTGTAATAATGCGATACAAAACATAAACTCATCAATTGCAACTTGCATGAAAATAGACTATCACAAGAATGGACAGCAAGATGACCCTCAAGACTAATTGCAACAGAAGCATCAACACCATGGACTTGACAGACATCCATAGAAATATGGAGATGGTGGAAACAAATTGTCATGATACACATGTTGCTGCTAGCTGAAGTGATCCACTGAACTTGCACTTTATAGTTCTATAACATGTTTGATGATGACCAAAACATTGTACCCTAAATAGTCATTTCTTAGGTCTATTGACTTTAAATGTAAACTGACACACATAGGAAGATGCTGCAAAATGTATCCATTTGTCTGACAACTGCTGAAGCAACCGACTAATAGATTTTATTTGAAAGATGAATCAAGCCCCAAATTTGAAGGAATCACAAAAAGCATAAGACACAACACCCATATTTGCAGGTGCATCACACAGACATGCGCAAGTGCACCACATAGATATGCGCGTGTGCACTCATACATGCACACAGAGAGTCCTCCCGATAATCATTACTGACCTGCTTTATATATATACTCTTCCCGGAATAATTTGGACCTGTGATGATAATGATCCTTTCTGAAGCAACACAAACTTAAAATTTCAGCACAAAAACTAGTATACCTTAGTTTCTTACTGAAATGGAATAGACTTTGTTGATATCAATGTCATGATTAGTGTAAATTTACCATCATGAAGAATCTTTGTATCATTAGGAATAAATGTGTCTACTGTCATTTCCTGCAAAACATGTCTGCAAAAGGGTGTAGACTACTCATTAACACCCTCAATCAGTAGATCCAACTTTTTAAGGTTTTTATCCAATGAAAAGCAGTTCATATGATCCAATCAATTTTCACCTTCCATTTTGAATGTCAAGCAAGTTTTCTTCAGTCAAAATAGGCCTCACGTAATTGTTTTGATGAGCAACTATGGCCAACGACAAAATGCTAAATGTAAACATCATATAACATGGTCAGTTATGCATACAAAAAGAAATTTACATATATGATGAGAGAGAGAGGGGGAGAGCTGGTAGCTAGATGATTCTTACCAATCAAGTTCAGCCGCAAAATTTATAGCCTTAAGCAGATGGTCAGAAAAGAGAAGCACATGAGAAACCAAGTCCCTAGTGATTGCCCTTTCCATATCTTTCCATATTAACAAATGAACAGCTTTTAAAAAATTGGAATAAAATAAATAAACAATGATGTGCGTTGACATTAAAAGTATTTGCCACCATTCTATATAATTTCAATATAAGACACATTTACACATTTTCTTCGCACCAAAAAGCATGTGCAACTAGTCTTCTTCTCTTAGCCTTGAAGACTATCTAATTATGTACCAGATAACGGAGTTTAGCACTCACTAAGTTGGATTGATGGACCATAGACTCATCTTATAGTATCTTTCACAACAGGCATTACATTGTTTGTATTTTCTCACAAACATTTATAGAGAATAACTAGTCACTAACATATATTTAGCAAGGTAGAGTAAGATTTAGAATGCAAACCAAGTATCTTGTGATAAATGTCTCCCAGAAGTTCATCCAATTCTCTTGTCTTTGGAGTACGATAGAAATATCTTTTAGTCTCTCCATCAACATCGGAAAACTATATTGATAATATATTTTCATCAGCATATGTCGAATACATTTTTTGAATGAATACTATTAATCAAAAATAGAAAACAAGCATCGACTTGCCATAAATTCAAAATCTTGAGGCTTCAACAGTGAGGTTTCTTCAAGTTTCTCTTCAAAAATACACAGCAAGTACCCTATATAAAGGAAAGCACATATGTAAAAGGATAACAAGCTTAAAATAAATAAGATCAGCTTCGCATTGCATAACTCATATTGAACATCTGTTTGGAAACAACATCTATCCTCCATTTCTATGAGAAATGAGCTAAACCAATACGCACAAATTCCTGTAACATGCTTAAAAACAAAACTCACAGAATTCCTTCCAAGCTAAGATATCCATCTTCCACTACTATGGAAAATAAAATCCACAATGTATCAAGCATATTAGATGCCATATGTATGAAGGCCATGTTCTGTTTGGATCACAGCTGGCATTGTTGTGTTTTCAGCAAAAACTTAAGGCTTGGTTTCACTACGTGGTTGAAATCAATTTGATGCTTATGATGGTTGAAACACGGGTTCAACCACATAGCCAAACGTACACTTAAATCCAACTGAGATGGTAAAGCTGTTTACGGGAAAAAAAAAAAGGTTTGGTAGTGTGCCATTGAAAATGCTCGTCATTTAAAAGAAAAAAAAAATATAGGGTAAGATATTAAATCATGAATGATATATTTGTCCTTTATCAAAATAAAGTAACACCTTCAAGAGCATCATCAAGTTAGTGCTTTCCAGTATTCTACCCAATCTAGCTTTCTTTCATCAAAATACACTCTAAAAATTAGCAATCACTTCGCGTAACCAGAAGCAATTTGGTCTTGTGGTGGCAAAAAAGACTTTTCATCATGGTGCCAGACCCCTTGTGTTTCATTCAATGTCTAGCTCAAAATGTAGCAACTTTCATGCAATGGAAGTGTTCTTCCTCTAGTTCCTAGTGGAATGTAAAGAAGATAAAATGTGGTATCATGATTGGAAACTCAGATTTTGATCATCTGTAAATGACATGTATATTTACTCTGGGTAGTTCAAATTAGTGTTTCAACACAAACACACTGCATAGCGAAATCTTGACCATTTACTTTTGGGAGATTCATTTACTCATTATGTAACAGAGGCAGTATAAAAAGCCATCATTCAAGTATATCCAAGGCATTAGACAAAGTAATATCACATAGTGAAGGCAATTATAATCAGGGATGAAATCTAAAAGAAACTTTGAATTAGTCATACAAAGTTTTTCAATAGCAGTATAATACAGAGCTTCCGACCAACCTATTTGATGTATGTAAACAATACAAGGAACGAGCTTCTCTTTACCCAAATGGGGTAGTTGTGCAAGCTCCAATAAAGTAACCTACAAAGGAGTTAGTCAAATGGATCTCAATGTACATACAATTTCAATTCCTTACTCCAATTTGATCCATGTACAAATGAAACAACTTACCTTGTGCAGAAAATCTGGAAGTTCTTCATAGATTTGCCTAAGCTCATCCAACTGCATGTGAAAGAAAGGCTGAATTATCAGAAACACAGTTTGAGCACAAATGAGAAAAGTCGAATCCTAGCATTAAGGTTTGGGCAAAACAGAAAGAAATCCTATCATCTCGATGGTGGATTCAGTAGTGGGGAGAAGTGGTCATCTTAATATATTTACTGAAGAAATAGAAACAGGAGAACATAGAGTAAATGATTAAAAATCCATTTCTTAAAAAATCATGGCCAGAAATCACAACTAATCTGCAACCTCATCACAGAAACCTTCTTTCACTATTGTCCCGTAACCCTTCTCTTTACTTCTATTAACATCAATAACACCAATCACCTGTAAAAGAAATCACACGTTTGAGCATGACCCACAAAATGATGGGAAGTGAATTCAGCTCAGACATCAAGAAAGATGAGATGCAGTATGTCCCAGTAAAAATGTTAGGTAATGTCAACACATAATTCCAGCTGATACAACATATTGTAATAAATCACAGCAATTGTAACATCTCAGTAATGCGACAAAATGAAACGTGGATAATAAATTGCAGAATAAAAAATCAACGCCTTTCTTCTTGAGTATCGATTTTTGTTGAAGATTTCTGTGCAGATCCCTGAACTTATAATCTTTAGACAGCTATTTGCACCTTTCTTTTTGGTACGGTTCCCAGGGCTGTTCTTATTTTTTGGACTCCTGTGCTCACTTTAACTCATTGAAGCCTTGTACCCCACATGCCATGGCTTTTTCTTTAATCATGCTACCAAATGTACAGTATCTGTCCCTTTTATTCCAATTAGCCTCGCCAATAAGTCATATAAATATCATTCAAACAAAGCTCTGAATAATAGATATGGAAGTATTGAAAAAATTCTTATTTTAGGCTACAATTACACTTGATTAAATAAATGAAATGCCATGCACGCTGGAAGAATATAAGGGATAGTCTTAACTATATAGCTGAACACAGAATTATTAAACAGTACATGTTCTCACACCATCTATTTTCCAGAGAGATTTGGAACTCCATGTCATTCAGGAAAAGAAAAGAAAAAAAAAAAAGGAAGAAGGAACTTCCAATAAGAAGTGACCTTTTACAGTGTTTACAATTAAGAAAATATCCAGGAAGATGGACTAACCAATTCATAGACATAAGCCAGCTCTGTTGTGATGCATGAACAAGCCTGGAAAATAAACAAACATGCATAGGGCACATGAATAAACCTTGAGAACAGATAACAATATAAGGCTTCACAGAAAAGGCAGGCAACAAATGTTCTGATACCTGTTCAACAATGTTCAGATTTAAGTACTTAGCATGCTCTTGAAGATTTTCAGAAATTCCTACTTCAAATATCTTTCCCAAATGCAAGAGCGCACAAACACTCTACAAGAGTATCACTGGATCAGGAGAAATAAAATATAATCTGAACTTTATGAATCTACTCACTAGAAGAAACTAAAGATAATCTCTTCAGGAAATTGCATGAAGATCTTATAACACACACATACACACGTAGAAGGCATAATGCATGAATAGGTTTGTGTGCCCATAAAAATATTTTTCTTTTGTCCGTATTCCATTCATACAAAGCAAAAGTCAGCCATTATTTCCATTTCTTTTTTTAGAAATAAAGAAAATAAATCTTTTCAGAAAAAATGAAGTACATTTTTTCTTCTTCGTCTATAGCTGACATTACAGCAGTTCTTTTCAAGGAGCTTACACAAAATCTTAAGGTTGGAAAGGAATATTTGATTGAAGCCTTCTTTGGATGGCATAAAATTGAGCTACTGACAGAAAATCTTTCAGTATACACTGCTAAGCAATATTTCCTGCTTAGGCCCTACTTCCATTAAGAAGCTGTCAATGAGAAACCATAGAAAACCAAAAAAAGTGGCCAGGTCCTATATTACAATGAAGAAGCCTATTTAACTGTTTCAAACTTTGAGACATGTGGCAATTGGTAGCAGAGAGAAGGGAGGAAACAATGAAATACAAACCAACTGCATGAAAACAAATGAGAATGGTTATCTGTAGTGGTGGCTATCCTGTAATTATGAAACTAGTGAAGCATCTCAGCACCAGCTAGCAGGCGAGGGAGCTAAGAAATATTTGTCAACAGGATTGAGAACTTAAGCACTGCCTGCTGAGGTGAGATTACCTTCAGAAAGGCTGTCCAGTCACCAACAGTAGACAGGGAGCTTGGTGAGTCGAACTTCTTCAAGAACAAAAGGAAAGATTACAAATTTCAGAAGATAAAAAGAAAAATAATGAAAGGAATTGGCAATTCACTAATGTTTGTAATAATGCCAATAAATTAAGAGCGCAAAGAGTGAGTTATGGGTTTTTCAGATTAGACAGAAACAAAGAACATAAGCAAGTCTCTGTGAGAAGTTTGCAAGTCCACAAAATTATTTTGTATATAATCACTGTTTTAAATAAAAGATCTGTGCTGAAATTGTTACTAAAAACCAATTGGAAATCTTCATTTTGTATGGAAAAAGGCTTTGAAAACCTACATAAGGATAGCATGACAAATAACAGGAAGAAAAAAAAAAACAGTACTCTGAGTATACGCTTAATATCCTTGACAGACTTCAATGTTTCTCGCAAAGAAACCATCAGTTCTTCGGAACAAAGAAAGAATGAAATCTTAATCTGTCAAGGAATATGTCATCGTTACAGTAACCAAAAAATATGAAGTTTGATCATTTTGAAAGCTGATCCTAAAAGTAATGGAATGAAAACTATTCAATGTGATCATAACATTTTCACAATATATCTTCAGCTAGATCAAGCAACCAAACCCATGCCAAAATGGTGCCAGCTTATGTAATTGTTTTCCATCTTTTGCCATATTACTGGACCAAGCTCTAATTCATGTAAACAGGAAGTAATTTCATTAACTTAAACAGTGGAAGGATACAGCATTGAGTCGACCATTCAAATTTTCCACATCCAGCAAAGGCCTCAGGAACCAGTTTCTAAAGCAAGATAAAACATTTATTCAAGGCCTTGGATTAGAGAAAATGTTGGAAAAGCTAACATCACAAAGTCTCAAAATTAATTTACCTCAGAAGATGTTTACCAATGGGCGTCACACACTGATGAGGGATTATGTTAGTCTAATATGCTACAGGTACTACTAATGGAAAATTATATTTCTACAAAGATACTACCAAAAAGAAAACTATATCTCTACAAACCTTATTCATCATGCCAAACACAGAGAACCTGCATGTCAAAAAATCAGGATACAACTTTTCTGAATAAGAAAACTGACAAGATAATACAAAATTTACCCTTCTTTTGCCCTGCCAATGCCCATATGGCTTGGATGTTTGTCGATTTGAAAAATCTGCAATGCTTCATGAGCTGCTGCATCAAGTTTAAGAAATTTGTTTCTAATTTGATACGTGAAGGATAAATTCTTTTCCAAGTTTCTTTTCTGCCATTTGTTAACTTGTTTTCAAAAAGTAAAAACAAAAATTAGTGGGATAAACGAAAAGAAATAGTTCAGAAATAATACATAAATAAAAAGATACAGTGAAATTTCCACGATAGAATCGATAGTAATTGATGCATTTCCATATTCCTTTTGCTCAAGGGTATCTACAATCCTTTCACTTTCTAATATGGCAAGAAGACCTCCACTTGCTCGAACTTGAACATCACTTCCTATGTCCATCATGGAACTCAGCTGACAATATGAAACAGAGAGGAAGCTTAAAGTAGAGAAAGGTCAAGCTTTGGGGGCATCACCAACACTGGAAGAATAGAAAGACATAGTTAAAGACACATTAAAGATTCTGTATAATAATTCTTATTATTTCAGACTGTACCAGGATTATATTTATATAAAGTATAAAAGAGAAAAATATTATCTTGTAAGTGTTCCCTGGACCTGAAAAAGGACACTCACAATTGCAAACAGAATGAAGTACCAAAATACCCCAATTACATAATTCAAAAGAAAGCTCTCTGTAGCACTATGAGGGTCATGGAATATAGTGATATGCAAGAGCTGGCAGATCCCAACATTAGCCATCCATTTCAGGAGGGAAAACAGATATTATTTAATGTGTTCTCCAAATGGCATTAAGAAAGAATAGAATCAAGATATAGAGCATCAGTGCAAGGATGACTAAAAACAACTTTTCTCATCCGCTAAATCAGAAAACACCATCCATACTAACTGTAGAGTTCTAAACTAAACTCAAGTCATTTCTTCTATCTCATTTTTTTTACATAGAAAGAAGAGGGTCCTATTTAAACAGAATATACGTGTCAATAAGGACGATATGACATCCTCTGTGAAGATCAAAGGATGATAAATGAAATTCAAGTACTACTGCATGCTACTCTCATTGAATCTCATGAATCGATTATGATCTGAAAAGCACTTAAATTCTATATAATCTACTAGATAAGAGCATGATTTCAAACTATTATATCGCAATGCTCAACATTTCATGGAAAAAGTGCTGGAATCACCAAGTTTCTGGTGGAAAAAATGTATTATTATGGGCAGAAGGTGCACATATAATAACAAGTTTAATATGATTCAAGAGGAACAAAAGAAACTTAAATTGTAGAAGAATATTTATTAAACAACATGCCTTACAAAAGAAAAGAAACAAAAAGTAATGAAGTTTGTATTTGTCTATTTACATATGAAACCCTCTCCTTGATATTTAGCCCATCATCCATTCCTGTCACTCGAAGGTAAATCAATCTACAAAACCAAACAGAAACATCGAGTTTTAGTTGTATGCTCTCAGGACCAATCAAATGACGCATTCATTGTAGAGTTGATTGTACTGAAGCCACACTTTTATATTTAAGCACAAGGTATTTGTTCTCCTGTTATCATTTCTGTTATAGTTACATTTGAAATACTAATAGAATGTATGCTAAGTGATACATTCTAAAGTGTTTGGAATTTCATATGTGCTCTTCAAGTGCTTCATTTTTAAGGGAACTCAGTGATGACACAACAAGAATGACCTACCATTAGAATGACTTGGATGAAAATATGAAGAAAGTCAATGACTAGTCTCTGCATTATGTGAGACATTAAATTCTTGACTCATTATTACAATGAATCATGATAAGATTTCCAAGTATCACCATAAAAAATCATTATCAAAGAGTGATCTTATGGTTTAGTTAGTAGGGTTTGACCATGACCCTCCACTTTTTCGCACACTAATATGAAAATTCAAACCTAGTAGAGTTGCACAAATATGTCAGGATCCATTCTAATACCTGTGCCAGGCTTGCTCATAGCTGAATATTGAACTTTTTACGAGTTTCACCATAGGAGCCTCAGTTGTGCCATCTGTATCACTTTGAAACTTAAACACATTCCACATGTATATTAGCTCATAAATCAAACAGGTAAACAGCAGAGTACCACTTCGTTGTAAAGCAGATAAGAAGGACTCTTCACATTTAGTGCTTGTGTAAATATTCAAAGGCTTCGCCTGATATTTTACTGAACCAGTGTTTCAGCAAAAGAAAAGGATATTAATGATATAATGGTATAATTGAATCCAGATATAAGAAAAGCAAAGAGTATAATAAATACAAGGAATGGAAATATGAAAAAACTATAATTTAAATGACAAGCAATGAATCCATATTCCAGAACCAATCATTTTCAAACATCAAGAAAAACCATTTTAGAATTCAAATCTGATGAAGAATAATAGAAATGAACGCCATTCCAACAAAGAGACAAGGCATACCCAGATCAATTAGGGGGAAGTCTGAACTTCCATCTTCCCAAACTTCAAGCACATGCAGTTGGCGAATACTGGAATCATAGTAAGAAATCCCAACCCTGTGCAGGAATTTGGTGAAAATGCCATTTTTTTATATAAATTGTATAAAATTTTCCGAACACAAATAAAAATTGCAGACCAAACACTTTTCATTGAAGAGTTGAATAACTAGCCCTTATCAGTACGTTAATTTATCAACAAGATCACTTTGGCTTTTCACCGTTTTAAAACTCCAATGCTATAAAGAATTCAAAATTGCTACACCCACACAGTTTCTTATATTACAGGATCTCTGTTTTCTATTTTTAACAAGATCAATCAGTCATGAACACTTCCAAACTTCAGTGCATTCAGAGGACACATAGAGTATCTTGATTGTTATCTATGTAGTGAAATAAAAACACTAAAAAGACTCGAAACGAATCCTTTAGGCAATTAAAACGTTAAAAACCCTGAATAGCTTTACTATTTTGCTGCATATAAAAAAAAGAAAATGCTTTAAGTTCAAAAAATGAAAACCTAGCATCAAGCAGTTCCTGACAAACTACTATACAAGTAAATCACAACCGTAAATTAAAACTCATTTATTATTATTATTTTTTTAAAAAAAGGCTAATCTTCATGCACATTTCTTACCGATGGCCATGTAGGATGCATGCCATATAGACCTGCATTTAGATGTAGATTTAGATTGAAATAAATAGCTGACATCTGAATGAAACGGTTATACATACATTGCAAAAATGCAAAAGGAAAATGATGCAGCATTTCCAGCAATTACGACTACAAAAAATAAATCACAACTCCGTACTAATTACGACTATGAGTCTTGAAATCACATGATTATTGCAATTATTAGCAAAGCCTATTTCTAACGGCAAGTCCGAATTAAGAGGCATAAATTGTTGACTCCTTTCTTTCTTCTCTCTCTGTTTTTTTTAGATGATTCTTTTAAAAATGTTGATGGTTAACAGAGAGAATTGAGTATTTAAATGATTCCACTGATAAGGAAATTCTCCTCTTGATAAAAAAAATATAATAATCGGTTTCCTTCGTTTTCTCGGCGACCAAACAGAAATGCGAGAGAGGAAATAAAACAGAATGAAACGGAGGAAATAGACCTGAGGTTGGGCTTCCGTTTCGTCTATTTCCTCCATTCTTCGAGCTCCAACTATTGTCTGCGTCTCCGGTTTTCGTTTTTATTATTCTGTGCGCGTCCTGGTTTTGTTCTGCTTCGAAGACCGTGTTATGAGGAAGTCGAAGGAACCGCCATCCTTTGAGTGGGAAAGGCTTATTAATTAAAAATACGAAAATTACACATGTTATCGTGTAATGTGGTTTGGACTAAATTGGTGAATTTTAAAAAATTACATTTTACAAGTTATACTTTGACGGTTGTAAACTAAACCTCTCCCGTCCAAAAATATCTCCCCATTGCTTTTCATTTAATATTTAAAATATATTTGGACCAATAAATAATAAAAACGGCATTGTGTTAGTATTGTGGCTATTTAAAAAAAATTAATTTAATTTAATTTAAAAATAAAAACTCACAAAATTAATTTAATTTAAAAATAAAATTTATTTTCAAAAAGTAAGATTCAACAAAGATGGAAAAAAAAATCTAAGTTGACCTTACTTTTAAAATAAAAAAAACCTCATAAAAATAATAATAAAAATTTATAAAATATTGATAAATAATGAAGTTGGAAAACAAAAGGTTTATAAAAAAGGAGAAAAAAATCAGGTAAACCTAAGTGAATCAGATAAACCGGGTTAATTTTTTAAACCCACAACCTATTAAATTGTAGATCTAGGCTAACTAAGAAACTCAACATCTTCCCAATTAAATGTCAGATGATGAAATCAATAAATTTAAATTTAATTAAAAGATAAAATTCCTAAAGACTTCCTAACGTCAATTTCTAAAGGTTGTATTCTGTTCCCACTATCAATTTTGGCCATGGATACTAAGGTAGCCAGAGTGTTGGCGAACCGGTTTTTATCTCTCCATATATGAGTGAATTTTATCTCGTCAAATTCTTTCTGTTAGCTTGAACATATATTCTTGATATAACCTTAGCTTCTCATCTTTTGTTTGTCCTTCTCTTTTTACTTGGCAAATTATTAGCATAGAGTGTCTATAGACACCAAATTTCTTTATTTTTAATTCTAATGCAACCTCTAACCCGAGGATGTAAGCTTCATACTCTGTGGTATTGTTGGTACATTCAAACTGTAGTTTTATTGAGACAGGATATTGTTTTTTATCAAGAGAAATTATCATTGCTCCTGCCCTGTTAACTTACACATTTACTATTATGTCGAAATACATTGTCCACCAATCTAGCTCTTTCCCCCTTTTATAATCAACACATCTTAATCTGGGAAATCAAAGATCAGAGGTTCATAGTCTTTGATCGCATTGTCTGCCAAATGGTTGGCAATGACGCTCCTCTTCACGACTTTCCCTGTTGTGTACACTATGTCATATTCAACCAACAGTACTTGCCACCTTACTATTCTACTTAATAAGTAAGGTTTTTCAAAGATGTATATGAGAGGATATAACTTTGAAATTAACCATGTGGTGTAATACAACATGTACTACCAAAGTCGTTTAGTAGCCTATACAAGTGTGTAACAAAGCTTCTCTACTGAGGTATACCTGGATTTGCATTCTGTAAATTCTTTACTCAGATAGTATACTACCCTTTCCTTCATACCAGACTCATCATGTTGCCCAAGTACACATTTCATTGCTTTCTCAGTTGTTGTTAGGTACAAAATCAATGGTTTGCTAGGTATCAGGGGAACTAATAAAGGTAGATTTTGCAGATATCTTTTGATTTTATCAAAGGCCCTTTGGCATTCTTCATTCCACACTTTGGGATTCTTCTTTTAAAGGAGCCAGAAGATCGGTTCATAAGTCGATGTTATTTGGGAGATAAATTGGGCAATGTAATTTAAACAACCCAAGAATCCTCCAACTTCTTTTTCAGTTTTAGGAGCCGACATATCCTGAATTGCCTTTACTTTGTTAAGGTCTATTTCAATACCTTGATTGCTTACCACAAAACCAAGCAACTTTCTAGATTTTACCCCAAATGAGCATTTTGCAGGGTTTAACTTTAGCTGATACTTTCTTAACCTTTCAAACAACTTTTCAGATTCTAACAATGGTCTTCTTTCTCTCTAGATTTGACAATTATGTCATCCATATATATTTCAATCTCTTTATGCAATCATATTACGGAATAAGTCTCTATCGCCCTTTGATAAGTGGCCCCAATATTCTTCAATCCGAATGACATTACTTTATAGCAAAAGGTTCCCCATGGTGTAACAAAGGTTGTTTTCCATTTATCTTCTTCGACCATCTTAATTTAGTTATACCCGGAGAAACCATTCATAAAGGAGTATGTCGAGTTTCGTATAGCATTGTCGACTAGGATATCAATATGAGGTAACGAGAAATCATCCTTCGCGCTTGCTTTGTTTAAATACCAGTAGTCCACACATACTCTAATCTTTTAGTCTTTTTTTGGGAACTATTACTATATTAGACACCCATTGCGGGTATCTAACTACTTCTAGAAACCCAACATCCCACTACCTTGTTATCTCGTCTTTTACCTTGAGTACAATGTCTGGGCGGGTCCTCCGTGGTTTTTGCTTCACAAGCGTATACCCTTCTTTTAATGGTATCATATGCACTACAATATCAGTATCTTATCTGCATAGAACCAAGCAAACACGTTAACATACTCTCGTAGTAATGCGATCAAATCCTTTCTTTCACTAGAAGTGATCAAAGCCCCTATCTTTAACTCTTTTTTATCTTTTTTTGTACCGACATCAATTGTTTCCAGCTCTTCTCTTGCCGGATCTCGGATTTGTTCTGATTGTTCCACTAACCTAGTGAATTCTTCCACAACATTCTTTTCCCATTTATTTTATTCTATTGCAATTGTATACTTATCAAAATTTAGTCGTTTATTCTCAATGTTATGTGCTACTGATTTCGTGGATAATCCACTTTCAGATTCCCTGAAAAGTAAAAGGTGTAAGTGTAGTGTTATGTGCTAGTGATTACATGGATGATTCACTTTCAGATTTCCTGAAAAGCAGAAGGTGTAAGTGCATGTTTGTTTGTAAAATAACAAAAGAAAAAAAAGCAGGTAAATAAAAAAATGTAAAAAAAAGGTATGATCTCATTGATAAAAGGAAAAGATTCAAACACAACGAAACCGATATGTTGGCTTCTTGAGCTTAGATTGCCAACTTGGTAAAAAACACGGAACTAAAAAAAGAAACACAACAAAACACAAAACATTGTCATTTACTTTTTAAAGACTATTGGAGCTTCCTGAGTCGCCCAATTCTGGAATCTTTCTCCATTTGCCAGCTTTTGTAAAATGGCCACTGTAGGCATCTTGTCTACGATGTTGATAGTTAGTTGGGCAACAATTTTTCCTCTCTTGTATTTTATTACGGCCTTTGACTTCACTGTCATCTCGCTTCAATGTGTTGATGTCCATAGTAGTGAGGCCTTGGGTAAGGACCCATTGCGTCTCCCGAGTGAGCCACAAAGGCAGCTTTAAGGAATGTTATATGGATTGGGGGAATGGTAATCTTTTTTTATTTTGGCTCTCTTCTTTCCAGCATAGCTAGTCTTTTCTCTTGCTTGATATAAACAGCTTTTTTGTAATATTTGTTATTAGGCTTAAAGCTAAGCCTAAATCTTTGGTTTATGGCTTTTCATCTTATCGGGCTTATCCTTTCTGGATTTCCAGTGATAGGGTTATACTAGAAATGAAGCTTATGTTTCAAGAAATACCTAGCTGCCATCCTTGCAGCTTTAGAAATGATTGGCTTTCTTAGCATTGAATTTTCTGGAACCCAGTCCGTGTTAACAATTTCAAAGGCATGAAGATTCCTGTCCTTACTCCCTTCAACTTCTATATAAGGTACTGCCACATTCTATATCATTGCTGGTGTTTCTTCAGCCTTAACTTTCTTAATAATGTACTTCATACATTGATGCAGGGAGGAAGTTACAACGCCAACAACATGTATTCAAGGCTTTCCTAGTAACATGTTGTATGATGAGTGAATGTCCATCACTTGCATAGTTACCAAGAATGCTTGCGGGCCGATGAACAAATCTATTTTAATGGTCCCTACCACCTATCTCGGAGACCCGCCATATGCTGTGGCTGTCATAGTGCTTGGCAACATGTGGGTTGGATCAACCGACATTTCATCCAGCATATGTTTTAGGAGTACGTTCAAAGCTGAGCCATTATTCACCAATACCTTACCAACGGTGCAATCTTGGCATCTTACTATAATGTACACAGGTTTTGTTGTGACCTCTGACATCGAGCTCATCTTCGGTGAAGTATAGATAGTTGGTCACTTAGATTCTTCCAACCAAATGCTCCATGGTCTGTTGGGTCATGTCTTGAGGGACATATGCCTCATTCAAAACTTTTTACAGGGCATTGCGGTGGGGACTCAGAACTCAAGATAAGAGACATTAGGGATATAAAGGCAGAGGTTTTCTTTAGCTGTTCTACCATGCTGTACTTGTTGTGCTTCATTAGCTTTAGAAATTCATTTGTCTCCTCCTCATTAATCAGTTTTTTTACCTCCATATCCTTAGTATCTTCTACAAATTCCTTGCTTTTAACCTTTTGTTGTTTCTCCAATTCTTCAGGTGTAAACACCCGCCATTCTAAGTTAATCCATCAATCTCGGTTTGCAAAAATGGAGAAGAGCTTCCATAATGATGTGGCAGCGCACTATAGTTTTTATTATAGGTAAAAACAGGTCTTGTCAGGATGAGCTTTAGGGGTCCGTTTCTAGTGGGTTGGGTTCTACCCGCTTTCTCTTTCCCTTCTTGGAAACCTATCATGCTAACAACCTTATCTCCTTCCCTTTCTCCAATTCGTAGGAGACCAAGAGTCATCATTTGTGCTACCTTCTGGTGAAACTTTCCACATTCTTTAATAATGTGTCTCGTAACCTCGTGGAACCTACAAAAATGATTTCCCTTTCTTGCTATACTTCTTGTTGGTAAGTAATCGACTTGCATCAACATGTCATATAACCTATTCATGGTTGCTTTTGGAACCTGCCTTTTCTTTTCTCCACATTCCACTGCGTTCACCCCCTCACTACTGGAAGCATGTTTGGGTAACGAGTTTGAATTGATGTTAGGTGTATCCTTGAAAGTTATCCACCCTGCTTTGAATAACTGCAAAAGCTTTTTTTTAAATGCATAACAAGTATCAATGCTATAACCTGGATTTCCAGCATGGTATTTAAAATTTAGTTTTGGTTTGTACCAAATTGGGAAATGAGGTTTAAGTGGTGGAAAAGGAAGGGGGGCTATATGACCTATGCTTAGTAGTTTTGTATATATTTCTTTCAAGGGCATTGGTAAAGGCAAGAGTTGTTCTTGGCTTCTTTGGTTACTTTTAATTTGGTTTTCTGTGGGGTAGGTGGGTTGGCTGGCTAAGAAAGACTTGACAAAGCTGATGTTAGGTATTTTGGGGGGTTGGGCTTAGTAGCCTTAGTTGTGATAACTTTAGGCTTGGAAATCTCTCTTACCCTTATACCCTCATTCTATATTGCTTACTTCATCATCTTTCTTTCTCCACAAAAACCCTTTTTTATCGGTGGGTTTTGATATTTTGTCAGCTTTTACTCCTTGCTCTATCCTTTCAGCGATATCAATAGCATCAAAAAAATGTTAAGCATAACTTCCTATCAAGTACTTATAGTATAGAGATTTGAAAGTGTTAGCGAACAGAGTCACCATTTCTTTCTCCAACAAAGACGGTTGCACATGTAATGCCTTGTTCTTCTATCTGTGAGCGTATTCCCTTACTGTCTCTTTGTTACTTTTCTCCATTATTATCAAACTCATTCGGTTCGGAATGATGTCAATGTTAAATTTATATTGCCTTAAAAAGGCATTTGCAAGGTCGCTCCATTTCTTAATCCTAGTATTGTCTAACGTCATATACGAGCTTAGCGCGGAACCCGTCAAGCTATCTTGGAAGAAATGTATAAGCAACTTGTCGTTGTGTATGATTTCCACCATCTTGTTGCAAAATAACCTTAGATGAGTATTAGGGCATTCCAACAATGTGTACTTGATAAAGTCTGATACCTTAAACTTATTGGGTACTGCTATATTTGGTACTAGGCATATGTAGCTACTTAGACCAGGTTATAGATGTTGAAACCCTCGACTGCCCTTAACCTTTCTTCCCAAACAGCCCATTTATCCTATTCGTGGTGACCAAAATCTTTAATCCCATTGGATTCTCCCATGGTCAAGTCTATGGTGGTTGACATTTAAGCGGGCGTAATCGGGTGAGCCAATAAAATGCTCGTCATTCCTTGTGGTCTGTCAACGAGATTTGTCTCTAGATTTTATGGGTTCATGATGACTGGGGTTGCCAATGGTTGTGGCAGAGTTGGTTGTTGCATGGATGTCCCTTCCCCTGATTGCGTTCGCAGGAGTTGCTCGAGCAAGCTAGTCATCCGGGTCATGTTACTCTCGACATTGTCCAACTCTTTCTAGTAGTGGGCCTCGAAGTGGGCCCTTTCTTCATTCTTTATTTTTTTGCGAAGCCTTTTGTTGTAGATCTTGGTAGGGGAACCTATATTTTAAATGCCTGTTTTGGGCATATTTCAAGACTCATGAATATAAATGCATATAGATGTGTAGTTATATATGATGTATGTTTCGAGGTGGATTATACAAGTTTTCGGACTGATATATGGTCGCCATTTGGGTAAGCTTTCCAATTCTTTCATGACAAACTTAGAAAACTTTGAGCAAGAAAAATTATGCTCCCTCTCTAGAGAATTGTTATTTATTTATCTTGAATATGATTACAAGTTTAGCTTCTATAAAATAGCTAATCTACCATATATATACTTTTCTAACAACTAGCCTAAATCTAGTATCCTAATAAAGGAAAAAAAAAGATATTTACAAATATAGAAGGTAATTGTCAAATTTGTCTTTAAATAGATAGTTAATTCCTTTAATATAGAGCGACCTATAGCTTGAAACAAGTAGTTTTTTTGCCTTGAGGTCCTTCAATTTCTGTTCATTCTGAATCATTTTATGTACTGCATCTATTGATGTTTCTTCTTCAAGTATAGATGCCAATACCTTTTGGATCTTAGAAAGTTTTTCATCAACACATTTCAATGATCATAATGACCATCGAAGCGTGGGATTATAAGTTATACAAAGTTATCAGATGCCATTAGTGAATGATTTTGCAATTTTAGATAGGCTTTCTTTCACTCTTCTCTCATGTTTTACTCAAATCATAGTTGTATTCACTTATATATTTTTTTTTTCTCTCGTCTCGTGTTTCTCTCACCTCACATTTTATATCCTGTGTTTCACTCCCCATAATTTTCTCCACTTATACATAACTTGGAAGGAAAGAAAACATTGCAAAAAAAAGGATCCCAATCCCATGACTAACAACCTGCTTTACTAATTATAATTTTTGGTAAAGAAAAGTAAATAATAGAAACAACTTCTTAATAATTAGGTAAATTGCAAAATAATTCGAACAAAAATAACATAGTTGGCTGATTTCATAGAGAGTAGTTCAATAACATATTCCCTCCTAGAATAGCCAATTTGATGATCCTTTATAGAAGATTGCAACATCTTCTTTTATTCACAACACTTTCCTTTAATCTACTAGTCTTCAAACACCAATTTACAAAGTTAATTATGAAATTCTTTCATGGTAATTAATGCAAGTGAACTCCTTAGCTTCTTAAATACTGATAGTTTAAATGTCTTGGACATTATATATGCAATTTGATATCCACTTCAACACTAAACCATGTCAATCACCTTATCCTTGCAAATATCACGTAAAAAATAAAAGCGTACGTCCTTGTGCCTACTCCTGTCATGAAAGACCAGATTCTTTGCAAATTTTATAATGGATATGTTACCACAATACATAATTGTGATCCGACAGTTAGATTGAACTTAAATTTCTCTAGGATATTCTTGAGGCTCAGTTTAATAAGAGGCTTGGCTTATTGTAACTAGTCCAGCTTCGAAAAAACCCCCCACCAAATTAGGCTCCAAAGATGTTGTTTGAGCTAATTTTG
>Ga0307517_10003650_pt1 | contig 23921 bp, 12 predicted proteins | sample 23_EM_MG_FD_194515 | JGI IMG/M metagenome (GOLD analysis project Ga0307517, IMG submission 194515) | Populus trichocarpa ectomycorrhiza microbial communities from riparian zone in the Pacific Northwest, United States - 23_EM | ecosystem: Host-associated > Plants > Roots > Unclassified | place...
CTCTTTTTTTTTGGAAGAAAAAAACAATTTAGGGCAGCAGACAACGTAACGCGGGCTAAAGACATGAACCCTGTTCGAGATTCTTGTATTGTAGTTGATATTCGTGCTTTTATTTCTTTATGCTGCAACTTGATGTGAAATTATTAACTATATATATATATATTTGCAATAGAAGAAGAAGTGTTTCATTTGCTTACTATAAGTATACATGCATGTATTTGATTAAAAAAAAACAAATTATATTTTGTGCGACAAGGTCATCTTTCCTTTTCAGTACCTCAAATAAAGCTGCAGTCTTTAGTATTAATAATAATAATAATAATAATAATAATAATAATATTGTTGAAAGTGGAGCAGCATCCAGAAAAGTGCCAAAAATATGATTAATTCCAAACAATGCATCACAGCTAAGAATATTCTAAACCAAAAACAACTTTAATTAGAAAGCAACAAGTACTCAACGCCAAGAAAAATAGGTTATTTTTCCTCCACATGTCATCATTCTATTATAAAGAGAGATGGAAATGGAAAATTACACTAGGATTCAAAAGATATAATCTTATTCTTTGGACTTAAGTCTAAGAATAACAAATATAATAAATATTTATAGGAATCATAACTAATTAAGTTTTTTTTATTACTATAATTTAAAGGAAAGGGTCGAAATTACATCTAAAAATAGAAGAGAAGTGTCATTTGACCCTACAATTTGCACGAATTTCTCCCGTCAATACATCAAGTTGGCTCTCATCTTCAGAATAGCATCAGCAAATTTCCTCTTCCAAAGCATAGGGTTTCTCACATTAACATTCACTTGATTTTCTGTTGCTGCATCTGTCAAGAGAGTTTAGTCTGATATGAACAAGCCTCGATTTGCTAAGACATCAAGATAAAAGAGAGTTTTTCGTGCTTTATCAAGTGGGAAAATAGATCCAGTGAGCGGGTGTTACCGGTCATATTGAAGCCAACAACAAATGTTGAAGGACAACAATAGATTCCTACTCCAACACAAATTGCAAGTCCTCAGATCAGATTACAGAGTTTAACCTTAGCACAAATTGCACAACTTGCAGAGTTTTAGTTTAAATCCAACACAAGTTACAGAGCTTCCTTCCTACTGCAATGTTACGATTGCTCTGCATATAATTAATAGTTTAGTAGTTAATAGACATAGACTTTGATATGACTATCACTTCCTCTACTATAACAGAAATCAAATGTATATATATATACCTCTGCTGCTATAACAGAATCAATATGAAATAAGATTTTTCTTTCTCTTTGTTTCTTCATGGTATCAGAGCAGGTCCTTAATATCATATTAATTGTTTAAAATCCTATGGAAGACCCATTCAAGATGGATAATGCTGATGGCACCAATAGATCTTGCAATATGTTGAAGGAGAGCCAAATCCTAATTAATGTTTAGGCTTAGTATTGTGAATTGAATTTAATTATCTCCTGGTCAAGAGCTGTGACATTTGCTCTTGGTGGCAGATCCAAACTTGGCTATGTCAATGGCCATATTAGACCTCCTGATTCTCCTTCACAAGCTTATGAAGCTTGGTAATGCAATGACCAACTTGTTATATCTTGGTTACTTAACTCTATGGAAAATCATATTGCTGAAATATTCGGCTACTCATAATCATCTTTTGAACCATGGGAAGTAGTGAAAGAGATTTATGGAAACCAGAACAATGCAGCTCGTATTTTCCAAATCAACAAAAATCTTGCTAATCTGCAGCAAGATGGCAAGACCTATGTCCAATTACTCGGGACCTTGAAAAGTATATGGAGTGAACTTGCACTATATCATCCCCACACAGTTGATGCAACAGAATTAAGGAAACATGGAGAGGAGGACAAGATCTTCCAGCTTTTAGCTAGCCTTAGTTCAAACTATGAAGATCTTCGCAGCAAGATACTCATGAATCCTGATCTTCCATCCCTTACTAGTGTGTGCGCTACCATTCAACGAGAAGAAGCTCACAAAAAGGTTATGAATTCTGCTCTAAAATCTCTCTATCAAAATCTCGTGCTTATGCTGTCAACAGATCAATGAACAATGACAGACCTTACAAGGGCAAACAACCTAATTTAAAGTGTCATCATTGTCATAATATTGGTCATTCTATTAGGAGGTGTTGGATTCTTCATCTAGAGCTGAAGCTGAATTTTGAAAAGGAGAAGAGATCTCAAAGGGCTACGAGCATAAGGGTCACGTTGTTGTTGCTGCTCATTTCACCGGTTCTCCTTCTAGTAATGTCGAGAGTTTTTCTACCAACTCATCTGCCCTTCTCAATGACTTTGCTGCTTATCTTAAGGAAAGTGGTGATACTGCCATGACAACATCTGCCTCTGATTCTATGGCGCTTCTTGCTAAATTTGTGGGCTTCTTTGCAAACTCTGCTCACCTCTCGCAAGAAAACACAGAAGGTATTTTCACTGCGTTTAAAATTGCCTTGGTAGCTAGTACTGTGCATGATTTTTGGGTCATTTATTCAGATGTCATTAATCATATAACTAATAAATTGACCAACTTATGTAATTTTAAAGGATTTTCTTCTCCAACTTATGTGTCTATTGCTAATGGAAAAAATGTCTCTGTCAAAGACCAAGGAAAGATTAAATTATTGTCCAATAGTATAGAATCCTCAGTCCTATATATATGTTCCTTCCTTTTCATTTTAATTACTTTTCATTGGTAAAATTACTCGAACACTAAATTATCGTGTTATATTTAACTCTCAACAAGTTTTTTTTTCAGGATATCGTCACTAAGAAAATGATTGGTAAATATTTTTTTTTAAAAGTGCTTTATTATTTTTAAAGTCATCCTCGTACCAAGAAATATCGTGAAATCTTTGTTTTTTTTGTTTTTGTTTAATTAAGAGCAATTTTAATTTTAGCCTCTCTAATAAATAATCTTAACTTCATTCCTGTCACAATTCTAAATAATAGTAGTAACAATAATAATAAAAATTTCAACAAGCTCAAGCACAGGCACGTACCCTGACAAAACAATCATGAAAGTGCAGTCTCACGAGACCAGAAGCCACCCCTCTATCCTGTCTGAGAGCATCTCTAACATCATCTCTCACAGTTGACTCAGCCCTCCTGCATGAATTTCTATAAAATCCTACTTGAAGCTGAGAATGGACACTTGGACAAAACAGGACTGCCACCCAAAAAGTTATACAGAGTTGAGATAGCTTCCTGGAACTCATCATTATGCCCACGGTTCTGTACTAGCTATATCCTTAATTCCCTGTCTACTTGAAAGCTTGCATAATCATATGCCTATTTATAGTTGAAGAAAGGAAACATTATTCCACATTCATACGCGTTGATTATTATTTGAAGCCATTTTTGGTGCAAGTTGAGAAGCAACTCGGCTGGAGAGTGCTTGTACGTACATGGCCAGCTTCCAGGTAGCGATATCTTTCTTCCAAAATTAGAAGAAAGGACAACTGAAGTCATTTAAATCATAATTGGAAAGTTCTTTTGTGGAGTACCATAATATTATATATAATTGTGTTTGACTTTTCAAAATCTTGCTTAATAAGTAATTTAGTCCAATTACAGGCACTATTGTAACTTGTAAGGTGTTTTTAATCCATTCTCTGTAATAAATAGTGTGGAGACAACTTGTGCAAAGCTTTATAAGCCTAATTAACCAAGTCCTTAAGCAATGAACTGTTAAGATGTTCTATAATTAAAATATTTTATTGCCAATGTTAGTGTTAATTCCAGAGCAAAGTATTGTTCGATCTTATAGTTTGTTTTCTTTTAAATATATCATATCTATATAAAATTAAAATCCATAAAAAATCATAGAACATACATGTGCCAGTTTCTTTGATAACTTATTATTAATGTTCCGAATTAATTTGTGTATATCTTAAATTATGGTATTGATTTTTATCTCTTACAAATTAAAAAATGTAATTAATATATATTAAATATATAATTTAGGATGATTATTGCAATTTATATTTGTTTTCATGGAATGGCATGAAGGATAAATTCAATTCCCGCCGAAGATTGGATAATGTCATGTTTGGCATGTTGAATTATTAAAGAATAATATAAAATCAGCAATTATACTTTATCAATTTAAATTTTAAAATCTTAAATTGAAATTAATTTTTAATATGATATTAAATTTTTAATAACAAAATAATTAGATATTTGAATTTTACTATTCTTATTTTGTCTAATAAGATTAAGTATCAAATAACAAGTGTCCAATTCAAATGAAAGACTTATGTATTAAAAACTAATATAAGATTATTTATTGGAATTCACTTAAGTCTTTGATTTGGTATTTTTTTTATAAGTATAAAATATTCTTAAATTATATCTAAAAGTTCATATAGCTGACAATTTTGATAATTCAGCAATAATCAACGGTACGAGCCCTCATTGATAGAGTTTCCCTCTTCAATTTAGAATGAAAAGTAGAAAGATATTATAAAAGGACAATAAATACCAAAGTTTCAAATAAATATTATAAGAGATTGCTGGATTCAATTTTCCAGCAATAATTTAGACCAGCGACATAATAAAAAAAAAAGGACCCCCTGAATAGACCCACAGTTTGTCAAAACTATGGACTATAATTTGATTAATTTGATTGAGGTTGGAAGCATTTATTAAAGACATAATCCCTGTTCGAGATCTTGGACTATGATTGATCTTTGTGCTTTTATTGCATTATGCTGCACCTTGATGTGAAATTAAAAAAAACACTAATTTGAACACCTAAAATTGAACAAGGATACATTTATAAATATTTGATTTTATGAAATATATGATTGGATATCATTTTTTTAAAAAATATTCTTACAAAATAATAAAAAATCATCTGATTCTTCACTTAAATTTGATTAGTGATGACTTGATTTATTTGTGAAATCAAACTAAGATTTACACTTAACAAGAACGCGAATTTGAAAGTGTATTACGAAGCAAGATTCAATGATTTGTGTTTTATAAGAACGTGAATTTGAGCATGTATTACGAAGCAAGATTTGGTGATTTAATGCTTTAAAAAATATCTTTTCTTTGTTTTCTAAATGTTATTGAAGAACTCTCATAGAGCATTTAGGCTTGATCCAACAGAAATGTTCTTTATAGACTCTAAGCGTACATGAAGGGAGCTTGAGAATTTTTAATAGAGTTTCCTTGCATGAAAAAACATGTATTGAAAAAAATATGTTGTTGAATAACTCTTATGGGGTATTTAGACTTGATTCAACATAGCTTCATTTTTTACAGACTTTAAGCGTAGATGAAGGAGTCTTGAGAACTTTTGAAAGAGCTTCCTTACTTAAAAATCTTGTGTTGGAGAAAATTTTGTATATTCAAGAATCTCTCTCCCTTGTCTAGAATGAGACTCTCTATTTATAGATGTTTGTAGGGGTTTCATGTTATTTTTCAATGCCACGTGGAATTATTTTATTGATTAATCTTTATTTATGAGATTTTGTATTTATGACAATATATCTTAAATATCTTATTTCATGTGACATTCTTTCATTGACAAAGAAATATATGAAGATCCATTTATTTTTCATGTCATTTATTTTAATTTTTTATGTAAAAAATAAAATAAAAATAACACATGGTAAAATTTGATATGTAGAGATATTTTTGTTTCTATAAATGCCCTCTCGAGACAAGTTCACTTACATTTAAAAATAAATAGGCGTGTCTTAAAAATATAATTGAGAGAGTTTTATACTTTAAATATGTTTTCTTAACTAAAATTTGATTTGATCATATTAAATTTTTATAATAAATAAATATATTTTGTTGTGAAAATAAAGTTAAAATTGAAAATTTAAAAATCAATTTTGATTGATATTTATCAAATTAAATGATAGAATTAAAGTCCAGTACCATATTTGATGTAATTGCAGATTTTAAAGATCAAATAAATTATATTTATTTATGAATAGTAGCCAACAACTTTAACCGGCCATGTAACTTCTTTTTTATGGTTGAAAGTGAATGTAACTTCTTTTTTATGGTTGAAAGTGAATATTGTTGGATCATCTTTTGAAGATCTCGTCATCTTAAGTTCAATGGCGCAATCTGTTCGTAATCCTAACTACTAGTTGATGAGTTATGGTCGATGAAAAATTTTGTTCTCTCTTTCTCTCTCTTTTGTCTTCGTTTGCTTGCCTCCATTTGCAATTCCTTTCTTTCCTCCTTCGCTGCAAGAGAGGGACAGAGAGAGAGAGAGGGAGGGAGAAAGCCTTTCTTGCACTAGTGTAAAGGAATATAGCAAACTGACTTGGCATTCCTTGTGTAAATTAGAAACTTTTTTTTCTTTGCATGACTTAGACCTTACACAGATTAGGAGTTTTTTTCTCTTTTTCCTTGGCTTGCATGTCTCCATTTGTTATTTTCTTTCCTTTTCTAATGAATTCGCGAGAGTGAATTAATTGCTGAGATAAAGCAAAAGAATTTCCAGTAGTGGTAGCCGACTTGTTCAATTAGACTAGGAAAAATTATTGTTTTCATTCCGTCAAAATTTCACAGGCTTTGCTATAAACGCAAGGGACATAGGCAAATTGTTTTGTCAACAATGTACACCCCAGCCAATAATTGTCTCCAGGTATATATGCCCAATCTCATGGCCTTTTTTTTCTTTTGTTCTTTACATTACTCTGTTTAATTGCTTGATCAGGAGCACTGGCACCAGGACGTGACAGCAAAGGGGTCTCCAGGGTAGTGAGATGAGGCTTTTGACCTTGAAATCGTTCTATGGACGAGCGTAAAGCATTCTCCCAGATGCTTTTACCACCGTCAGATCCTCCAAATGCTGATATGCTTCGTCCGCATCTGTTCCTTGAATCAAAGCACCATAAACAAAGATCTGGGCATGCAATTGTACTTGTTACAAATCTGTGAAGGGCGAGCCACATGTTGGTGATATCCGTTTCTCAACAGCCGCTGACACGGCATGATAGAATTGACTTCTTCAGGTGTGACTGTTCCAGCAACAGCAAACAAACTCTCATGTCCCTGTCTCTGATCCATCACAGTATGGTCAAGAGCATCACTCTCCGTAATAAATTCCAAATTATCAACAGATGACACATTATCAATCATGGCTGCCAGATGTTCGCTATCTTTTAAAAGGTCATCCTTGTAGCGATTTAATTCACCCTTCATGACTCCAAATTCTTTAAGCCTTCGAACCTCTTGAACATAAACTTTAATTGTTTTTTGCCGATTCTTGGGTTCTGCAGTTACTGTCAGAATTGTGACAGCGCATCCTTCCCTTCCAGAATCACCATGATCCGATTCAACTACAGTGAATGGTGGATTTGAACTCTTGTATCTTGTATTAATCCGGAAGTGCAGTGCAGATAGAAAAACTCTCTTCATCAAAACATTACGCAAGTCACTATATGTTTGGACCTTGCTCATCAGAATCTTGCAGAACATATTAATTGAGAAATTTTGGAGAAACTCGTGCTGAAATATCTGTGGTGGCTTCAAATTTGCATTGCTTCCAGGGAGAGACCAATAATGCTCCACAGAGGGACGAACCGCATGCCTTTCCTTTTTAATGATCTTAGATTGGTCTAGAGAACTAGATGACTTTTCACGAGATGTTTGAGATGTTGCTATAACAGAGGCATCATGATGGCCTGTGGATTGTGTAAGGAAGATGGTTATGTTGGCTTTCGGATGTTGCTATAACAGAGGCTGGATATGGTGGTTGGTGGCTTAAGGTGATTTAAGGTTTATAGAGGCCGGTAGCCTTTCACAGTTAGAATTGTTTAAAAAAGATGGAGAGACATGGTGTTTTTTCCAAGGTGATCGATCCACACCCAAATCAAATAAAGACCGATGTCGAAGACGATGGCAGAGATCGTCAAAGAAAATGGGAAAATTCTGTCAAATAACATTTCACTACAATCATATTTAGTTTAACAATTATGTCTTTTACAGTTTAACTGAAAATTCTAGCTTTTATTTTATAATAATATTCAGAAACATTACTATCGATAGTTATTTTTCATAACTATCAAATAACTTGGACGCCTCTGCGCTGTTGTGTTGTAAACACGCTCCAATATTTTTTTTTAATAAAAAAATAACTATTCAATATAAAAGAATCAAAATATCCTTTATAAGTCTAGAATTCATAAATTAAAAAAATAATTATGAAAGGATTAAAATACCCTTTATTTTTTTTGTTTGTTTCTAAGAACAAGGATATCTTTTAATTGTATTCTAAGAAATAAGAAGATAAAAAAAATTCTTGGTCAATAATTCTAAATTCTTTTGATTTTAAAGGTAAATAAGTGATTTTACTATTTAAAAAATTAAAAAAAATACCCTCTAAACAAATTTTAATGACTAATTAGCCATTTGAAAATATCAAATTGCACCCAATACAAATGCTTCCATTAATACAAAGGCTTCCATTTATTCACCGAAGGACAAAATATATTTTGTTGTATATATACATATATAACTTGGACTAGCAAAAGAAATACGAAGTTTGGTCTTTTATTTAGTGGCCAAAAAATAAAATAAACTTGTGTGAGAAATAGGAAGTTTACATAAATTCCAGCAATACTAACTTGGTCAAACTGCAACGGTTGATGCGGAATTTTTATTTTATTTAAATGATGGTAAATTCAAGGGCATCATACCCTGAATTAGTCCCTTTGTTGTTGAAGTTATTGAGGGATTTGTCCAGTGGATTTACAAATTCAAAAGATGAAACTGAAACCCCTTCCATCTGCCCTCACTTCTGGAGCTTAAATATCAGCTGGATCTGTCAGCAACCCGACAAAGGACTCAAAACATAGATATTCAAGTTGATGGGAGTATGAAAAGAAATATTTACAAAATCCAAACCAGTCCATAAACATTTCATATGATCAGAGAGCCATCGAACTCTCATCAGAGCAAGCCAATGTAAATGTCAAGTCACAACAATATACATGTTATTGGAAAACAGAAAACGTAGTATTATTAACAGACGAGGAAAATATTGAGCATCCAGCTTGAGGATTAATAACCCTGCCCTGCAAGCTCTTCCTTCAAGACATGTTCCCAATCTGAGGAACAGCTATCATACCAGCCAGCATGGGGTTGGTCTCCAAACCTATCGGTGAGGCGAGATTGAGTCTCAGCATCATCATTTATGAATAAACGACACTCCTTCACAGTAGGTTTGTCTTCAGTAGAGTCAGCTCGATAATTTGGGATGAGAGGTTCCATATTTACATCCAAAGTTCTATCTTTCGTTCCATCTCTATTCATTCGAGCAAGCCTCATCAGATCCATGTACCCATTATCAATACTCACTCGCTGGTGCTCTTCCATATCCAAGGAACTTGAATTGCCATCTCTGTGTTTCAAAATAACAGATGCTTCAACATCTTCTGCCTGGCTTGATGCACTTGACATGGAAGAATCCTGGGTGGTTACATCTGCCTTTATGCTATCTTTTGTATCATCTGTCAATTTGCTGACCTTGTTCAGATCAGAAGAAACCTTGGAACTTGACAATTTCTCTACAGCTGATATAGTCACAGAATTAGAGTTGTCATCCCGGCCATTTAAAATACAAAATCTGGTCATAACATCATCTGCATGGCTGCTCCTTCCTGACATGGGGGAATCCTGGATGGTATAGGACATGATGCTATCTTTTGTATCATGTGCCAACTTGTCAACCTGGTTCTGATCAGGAGAAACCATAGAACTTGCCAATATCCCCCCAGTTGCTGTATTCACAGAACTAGAGTTTTCAACCCGGCATTTTAAGATACGAAATCTGTCCATAACATTATCTGCATGACTGCTTGCTCCCCTTATAGAATCCTGGAAAGATATATGGGACTTAGAGCTATCTTTTGTGTCGTGTGCAAATTTGTCAACCTTGTTCAGATCAGGAGAAACCTTAAGACTTGACAAATCCATGGCTGAAGTATTCAGAGAATTAGAGTCATCAACCCGGCTTTTTATGATATGAAATCTGGCCATGACATCATCTGAATGGCTGTTTCTGCTCAAGATAGATGAATCTGGAACATTGTGAACAGGGCTACCCTCATCTTCAGCAGGCAATATGTCAGATGAAACCTTAGGCCCCAAAAGATTCTCCATGATCATAGAATTTTCAGGTACAACTGGGGCTGTAGAAGAAAATTCTAAGAAGAAAACGCACAAGATTTTAGTGAACACATGCCTTTTGATTGCATAAATGAACGTGATGATAAGAAATAGGTAATGGGTTTACCATTTACTTTTTGGGAGCTGCCTTTCTCTATCTCTATCTTCAATCGATTAAAGCGATTCATACAATTCACCACACATAGTGAAGCTTCTGCTTCAAGCCATAGATTCTTATACAGAAGAATTTGAGACTCTGATTCTTCTTTGATCGGAAAATTCTGGGCAAGAACCTTCTTTATAGCCTGTAAATCACGTTTCAGTACCAAAGAAATTTAGTATTCTTTTTTTTTTCTCTTTTCCATCCTTACACAGCAAGAATCATTTTGAGATTGGACTTTCTATAAAACACATGCGATAGCAACAAAAGAATACCTGGGTCACGTTATCGTCTTTGACTGTATCTGTAGCACCCCTCATAGAAACCAAATTTGACAGTTTCTCCTTTCTCTCATCAGACACAATTTTACACTCTTTCTCGTCCTCAAAATGCTGGAACTCAAGTTGGCCCTGAAAAAATAACAATATCAACAGTTGATACTGATGGGCAATTTACATCCATGTCTTGAAATTACATTATTCAGTGTGGTGATAAGACATTGAGACATGCATGCTCAAGACAGATTGATGAGGGGCCAGGGAATAAGATTATCATATAGATAATGCCTAAAGGTTTAGTATTTTTAAATGGACATCACAGATTCAACACCAGAAAGGGAAAGGTGTGGGATTGGATCATGGACTGATCTTACCACAACTAAAATTTGCTGAACCATACATTACAAACCAATGAGAGATCAATGTCTTTGTGTGATGGGAACTGGGTTTTACAAGTTTCACCATTCCGCCAAGCAGTGCCTTTGATTCGTACCTTTTACGAATCCATAGCTTCTTCCAGGCTATATAAAATTTAAGGTGTTACATGAAGTTAAACAGGATGATGGAATACCTTGCAAAGCTCAGATAACTTTCCAGGAGATTGAGAAGTGGCTCGCCGAGGAATCAATGATTCTTGTGTTGAATTCTTCCTTTCTGAATTCTTGGATATAAAAATATCAAGATTGTTGATCACATCTTTAAGAACATCAAAATCTTCATCCTTCAATTCACACGTGTCATTTGAAGAATAAAATAGAAGCAATTCTGAGAGGTTGTGCATTGTATCAACAAGTGTTCGAGCATGCATCTTTGACGATGATTCCCCAACCTGTGATTGAGTGTGCTGAGCAGGAGCATGTTCTGAGGAAGGTGGTGAACATAAGACATGTTCTATAGCATGATATGGCACATGAGATGAACAATCATCAGGGTTGTCGTTGATTTTCCTTCTAACACCTGCAACATCAGAATTTTTCTTAGATGGCCATTCACCTTCTTCAAGACTTTTCTGCTTAGTGTGGACAGGTTTAAAATCAGGCACTATACTTTCTTTCCTAGGTTCATCAATGACATCAGAAATTTGAGCTTCATTGCAATAGCTTGATTTCCTTTGGCAGGGTCCATATTTCACAGCATCATCAATTCCTTCTCTAAACAACACATTAGCAACTAAAGGCCTCTTAAAAGAAGAGGCTGGACGATGCTCCAGACTCTCATTATTGAAGGTCATGGAGATATTACTTTGTTTCACAGGGCAGTCTTTTACAGCATCATTAGTAGTGGAAGGGGAAATCTGAGGGCCTTGCAGATTCAAGCCATTGCATGCCTCTACCTTATTCTGTGGATTCACAACCTCAGAACCTTTGAATGCAGATGGAAAAGAAACTGGAGCCCCTTTCCAGCATGGCGAGTCCACAGCAGGGAAGTAATGATCTAAACTCTCAGAAGTAATTTCTACAGAACCAGCAGCCTCATGACCATCCATAGCCAAATTGAAGAAATCTAGATTTTTGGAAGGAACTCTATTTTCCATTTTTTCTCTGAAAAGTTTATCCAAGAAATCAATAGAAATATTTTTGTTGCTAAGCAACTCTTCATGGTTTTTGGAGGGAACTTCTGCAAAGGAATCATCATTTTGTTTCAGATGAAAATTAACTTGGCTGGGATCATAGCAAACTTTGCCTTTGGAGCTAATAAATGGATTAGGCTCTTGCGCAAAAGAGGTGTTATTGCCAGCAAAATCCTTCTCATCACCATCAGTACCAGTATTTATATTTTTAAATGAATATGTATCTTGTCCCGGGGGTCTAATGACAACAGCAGGTGAAGGCTTCATCATTGGCATCCTATCATTTGAACTAGCATCACGCTTCCTTGAGGACTTTCCATATGAAGTGACATGCCGCATTTGATTGTTCGGAGAATTGACTACATTTGAGGATGACACTTGAGGATAGGCTTGTGGTGCTGCTGGAGGGAATATCAATGATGGTGGTGTTGTAGGCATGGACTTGGGTTTTTCAACAAGGAAGGCTTTATAATCCAGTTGTCCTGTGCTTGCAGACCCGGTGTGCATTTGCCTTCCAACCATGTCAATTCCAAGGGAAGTTTCTTCACATTTGCTCACATCTTTGAATGCAGAAAACCCTGCAAGTAGTAGCAATTAAGGAAATGTTAGATTATGGGTAACTCTCCAGGCTAAAAGTGCTTTATCTTACCATTTATTTTCCACTGGGTGCATACTTCAAAAACAGAACTACTATGCAATTAATGCCAAAAAAAAAATCAATTTAGTTATGATATTCAGTAGATGGTAAAGAAGAGCTTCCTTAAAGACTTAAAATGACTTAAGGGTAAAAGTAACACCAATGATACAGATCATGGCAGAGTAAAAGGGATATATTCCGAATCCTATATGTAATACATTAAAAATAATGACAGTGTTATTTACATCCCCTCAGTATCAATAAGGAATGGATAAGTTACAAAGAGGCTTAGCTTTAGAAACCTATAGTTTGCCCAGCAGTCTTCAGAAAACATAGTTAGAATAATAGATACACAGAAGAGAGATAAAAATACAATTACTCCACAATTACAAAGAAAACAAGACAAAATGCATATCCCCTCCATTGGATATGAGAGAAAATCACCCTTTCATATTATGTTCATCCTTCTTATACTTTGTCAATGGGCATGGAGAAATTAACCAAATGACATGAAACAGAACAATTACAGACCAATATAGAGTGTTTGATACACCAGACTCTGGATAGAGACTTCAAAATAACACTCATTCTAAGGTGGAGATGCAACTAAGAAACTATCAGTATCCAAGGTCTTTGGCATGAAGAATCGTGAGCACAGTAATTTGTAAAGACAACAAATTACTAATGAGGTATGAATCGACAAGAACAAAATGCAAGGCTCAAAGTAGCATAAAAAGTAATTTTACTTAATTTTATACTCACTGATACTATAAATTGATTCTCAGTAATAACAAAACAGAATAATGAGACAAGGATACCTTGATTAATAAAATTCTCCTTCTCACAAAAACCTCCATCAAGTTGCAATTTTTTGCTCTGATTCCAATCAGTAACTCCCTCCCATAAGCCACTCCACTGAGTCGCATGCTCCAGACCCAATGAGCTTTGAGTATAATCATCGTGAGATGATCCATTAGACGTTCCAACATAAGAATTAGACAGCAATTCATAACCAGATTGGTGGGGGATTTTCAAGTGACCATCACTACCAATTGCAGGCGAGACATACGAGGACGGATAATACGGTACAGCTTCAACAAGGCTAGGGTTACTCTGACCATACAAAACAGCATCAGTCGATGCCAAAACAAGAGGGTGGTTCTTAGACGTCACCTGGGGAGTAGCTGATGAGTATCCAAACACATTTGGGGACGGTATGGAATCAAATTCCAGGTTGGGAAGGGGAAAAAGATCGGGTCTTGAATTGGGAATGTGAGAGTTAGAGGTAGCCCAATTGTGTAAAGAGGGATTCAAGCTAACAGGATAAGTGGGCTCAGTTAAATCCAAAAGGGGTTTTGCTACAGACCTATCAACAGTGAAAGGCGGGGCTAAAGGTGATAAATTTGAAGAGGAAAATGATGATCCACCTCCATTATTGTAACCATAAGGAACCCCAGAACCCATCATCTCATCAACTCTATATCTTTATGTTGTGGTAACAAATAACTGTATAAAATGATTAAAAACCACATAAATTCATCTCAATAAGAATCCTTAGAGTGATAATCAAGACTAATAATCAAAAGAAATAGCTATGATTATCAAAAACAAGAATTATGCACAAAAACAGTCTATATGAAAAAAATGATGAGAATCAACAGATGGAAAACTGATGAAGATTAAAAAAACAAACAAACAAAGAAAGAAAAAAGATGTTACCAGAGAAGCAGACTGCTGCCAAGAGAGTCAGGGAAAGAGATATGGCACGTGTGGTCTCTCTCTTTTTCTCTCTCTCTCTCTCTCTCGTCTTGAAGATGAAGGTTTCCAAGGGAACATGTGTTGGTTTGCTTGTGCTCTGTTTGGATTAATAAATTAGTGTTAACTACAAAGCAGTCCACAAAATATGAAAAATACACAAATTCAGTACCTAAATTATAAATTCTTGTAATTGTACCACTAACATTAGCCTAACAATCAAGCTCCCAAGTTATATTCTATTGACCCATCCAACTACAGTGGGATTGGTAGTTGGGAATGACTCTTTTATCGATCATACTTAAAGATTTTAGTATTTAGTGATGCAGTGTTAAGTATTTTTCAATTGAAATATCTTAAAATAATTTTTTAAAAAATTGATATTAATGCATTAAAATCAGTAAAAAATATTTAAATTTAATATTTTTCAGATAAAAATTAATTTAAAAATTACTTTAAAAAATAAAAATTACTACAGTACCAAACAAGACATCAAATACGTTGCAGGTTATATCTTTTTTTCTTTTTAGTATACACTTTCTACTAACCATTAATAACCATGAAACGCTTCAACACAATGACTTTGTAAAAAAAAAATATTGGAATAATAAAAAGATAGATTCCTATTATTCCACCGTAGAAAAAGGAAGAATCCATCTTTTTTCTTCTTTGGGGTATGGACCGCATAATTATGTTTTTGAGTTGCAAAATCTAAATCATTATCATTGTTTGCAATCCAAAATCATGAGCTTTTAAATTTTTTGTTTATAAAATGAAAAGGGTTTCATGTTTGAAAAGGTTTCGTGTTCCAACTTGATTAAAAGAATAGATGATGTGCCAAATAGTTTACAAATAAGTTTCTTGGTTGGATAATTAATTAATCAATCGATTTTAACAAATTTGATTTTTTTAACCAATATAGTTGATAACTTATAATTGATACTTTGTAAATTCGGATGACTTATGGTTAATATATGTAAAAGATTGTTTTTTGTGAACAACTCTTAGATATTTAAGTAAGTATTTTAAATACAATAATATTTTAGAAATGAATACTCTCAAATATGTATACAATATAAAATGAAAATTATGAATATTTATTTTGAAAGATTCATGGTATATTAATTTATAGTCTATGAGTTTTGTTCTTTTGTAAAGAGGAGAAGTTAAAGTGTAATTCTATCTTTATAATATTTTGAGTTGTATTTCACTTATTTTATTCAGCAAAAAGATTGAGATATGAGAGACCACGAGAGACTTTAATTCACCTAATATTATTGGTGGAGTGTAAACTTATTTAATTAAGCCTATTTGTTGAAAAATAAATCATTTAAGATTTTATATAAAAATCTAAGGAATTTATGACATTAGATTCATGTATTATATTTAAATCAATAAATGTAGTGAATCTAGTCATACCCAGGGTGCGATGACAAAAAATCATTGGAAAATCCTTAAGTTTGACACCCTTGTATAACACGCGTCAGGCAAAGTTATTCGGTCTGGCAACATCTAACCCAAATAATGTATGAATCTAGCATGCATCAAACTCAGGTTGTGCCTAGGCCTAGTGTACTGCAAAGCCCACGTGTTGGGCCTGCAACATTTGCCAGATTCACGCTCTAGGTCTGGCACATGTTGTCATACCCAACAATCACTTGGGTCTAGACAACGCCAAACCTAACAACTTTTAGTTTTGGATTTGACCAGACCTAATAACACTTGGATTTGTCTAGTGTCAAACCCAACACGTCTTCATGGGGGACGCTTAATAATGACACATGCCAGTCTAACATGTTCAAGAATACATGAAAACAAGTTATGAAGCATGGGTGGCTCAACCATGAGGAGTCGAAAAACACCTTGGAAGGCATTTTTGGCAACTTGAGGTACCATACAAATGTGATAGGACACCTCACGCACCTATGCATGATCCACACGCATTTGCAACTTTTGATTTTTTTTTTTTATCTATTGAAAGATCAAGATAACTTTTCTTAAACCCCAAATTTAAAAAAAAAAACAAGTGTGAAAACAAATACCCCCTACAAAATTTTATAATAACAAAAAAACATGAAAATAAAATAAAAAATCTAAAGCAAAGGTTTTAAAAATTTAAGTTTAAGATTAATTGAGTGATTATACCGTGTAAACAATTGAAAAATTCCATTACACCTTAAGCATCGGGCATTTCTTTTCTTTTTATTCAAGAGCAAAGTAGTATTTTCAAGTCCAAAAATTTTAGAAAAAATGGTTTGCACCCTCCAATAATTATACATTGACATTTATGTCCTATAAAATGATAATTTACACCTATTTTTTTTAAGGCAATAAAAAGGAGTGTTTTTTTCAATGGCAAAATGGGAAAAACAATGTGGATCGACACATTAATTATTTCTCCCACGCCGTTTAGAGTATAGGTAAGTTACACCTGCTTTTCTTTTTTAAGGCAACCAATAAAAATGCTTTTTCTAAAGGCAAAATAGAAAAAAACTATTTCTCCCACGCGGTTTATAGTTTAGAGTATAAGTAATAATATGTCCACTTGGATATATATAAGAGTTGTAATAACCCTTTCCATGGACCGTTTTTAGGCCTGAAATTGGGCTCCAATTCTCCTTTTTCTAGGTGATCTTGTCCTAGTTAAATAAGACTTCGATCTTGTTGCTGTTGTGTTTGAAAAAAAATAAAAAATAAAAAATAAAAAATAAAAAAACAAGAAGAAAGTAAAAAGGTATCGTTAAATCTCTGTGTATATGATTTTAGAATGCAGTACGATCACCCTCCATTGTTTGAATTTTTATATTCAAATCTTTGAACAAATAATTAGAAAAAAAATATTAATTTTTTTAAATACATTAGACCAATAAGAAAAAAATATATATTAAAATTGATTGAAAAAAGAATTTTATCTTGATTGATATTAATTTAAACCGGTTTAAGATACCCTTGTCTTCAAATAAAAAAAAAGATATTTATTTATATATATATGCGTGTATATATTTTTGGTTTTACATATAAAAATATCATTGGATATTGAGCTGAGCTTCTCTATATATAAAAACTAAATCCATCTTTTTCATTGGATGAATTGGAGAATAATCTTTATTATATCTATATGCATAATGAGTTAGTTTATTTCTGAATTTCTTCATTTATTAATTGATAAATGCACAACTCAGCTCTTCGTTTTCTTTCTCTTCTATTTGTTGATGCACTGCTGCAGCTATACTCACTGTTACTTGCTTTACTCATCTAACAGCAAGAACCCCACAAAGAAAACACAAACACACACACATAAATCAATGTGCTACTTGTCCATTCTCATCCACTGTAGGCACGCAATAATTTTTTTTTTAAAAAATAAATTACATTACAATCTTCTGGGCCACAAATAAATGTATTATCCCTAGTAAAAAAACTACAAAAATTCACAAAATTTTGAAGCCTTATAAGTAACAAAAACGACATGAAAGAGGAAAAGGAAAGATAATCTCATGTGTCAATTAATTTAATTCAAAAAATAAATAAATGAAGAAGAAGAAGAAAAAAAAGAGATAGAGAGAGATATAGATAGATAGGTAGGTAGGCATCAATCAGAAATAAACAATGAAAGAATATGAGCCTTGATCATGAGTGGCAGAAGAAGAAGAAGGCAAACGAAAATTCCTGAGACCTTGAAAAACATTCATGCTGTGTCTTGGTGGCAAAAACCTCTCTGTAATTCTTGCCAGAGCCACCGCATATTCTTCCAACAGCTCCGCCATGCTTGCCACTGCTATCATCCTATCAGTTCTTGACGACCACCCCTCTTGGCAGCTCTCTCTTTCTGAGCACTATGTATGTGATAGTTAATTCTTGCCAAAGTAGGTAGCTATTGGTTTTGGTGTTGCTAAATTTTGCTGTTTTTGTAAGCAAAAATATATGTGTGGGTGAAGGTAGAGCTTCTAAGCTTTTAGCTAGTTGAGTTGATGAGGTTGTGTTTGAAGGAAGGCAAAATGAAGCCAAATTTATAAACCAAAGGCAGTGGAATATTGTTTTGACTCCAGTCTCTCTCTCTCTCTCTCATCTTCATGTCAACTATTGCATGTGAAAAATAAATTTCATGTGGGCAGACCAAAATCCCTTTGCTATTCCATTAACTATAAAAAGTATTACATGAGGTTTCGAAACATATATAATTTAATATATTACAGTCGGCACCAACAAAGCCTTACACTTGTCCTCTTCTTACGCGTTGAATCTTGTTATTTTTCTCTTCTGAATGATTACGTTTAGAAACCAGGTAAAGTCACACGTTTAATTTCTTCCTAAATCAAGCAAAAAAAAAAAAAAAAAACCAAGAAGAAGAAGAGTTTTGTTTTTCATTGTCATCTTGCAATGATTATAGATAAGATGTTTTAATAAGTTAAATAGTTCAATTGATCATCATTTGTCATTCTCAATTTCGTCATTTTTGCTCTAAAACGATTGCTTTCTTAATCAAATCTTATAATCTTTACTACAGCTCTTCTATTAAAAGACTAAAAGAATACATTATAAAAAAAAACATGAAATTGATGAAGAAATTAACTAAGTTATCAACAAATTTGAAAATATTATGAATCATTATTTATTTTCGTTCAATTATATAGATTAAGTTATAATTAACTCGTATATTTTTGTTGTGCAAGCTATAATAACTTCTTTTAATTTTTTTTCCAATCAAGTGGTATTTTGGAGATAATTTTCATGCATTCAGGCTAACTTCAGCATAATTCTTGAAGGTTTCCACACGTGGATGGATGGTAAGCATGGTTTATTCTCCATCATATATATTATTCTCTATATATCATGGTAAGCATGGTTTATTAACGAATTATATATATGTCAATTGATATTAATATGTTTTTTGTCAAAAAAAATCTTAAATTTGATCAATCTTTTCTTTATAACACAAATATTAAAATAAAAATCCCTCATGAAAGCACCGATTTATGCACTCTTCTCGTTTAAGAACTTCATCTAGAAAGTTTTCCAATTCTTCTCTGCAGCTGTCATGATACAAGCCATCATATTAGATTTAAGATAAGATGGTATAGATGAGGGAGGAGAGATTTGTGTAATCGCATTCTTAACGTACCCTTTTCAAATGATACGCCTGATCAAAACAATGGAGCAACGTGGGTGGACCAGCAATGGCTTCCATGGCTGAATTTTGTGTGGCTGGTTAGGCACAATATAGGACCCAGTTCTTGCCAAAAACTCTCAACTCTTTTGGGTCAGAGGATAACAAATGGCATGTAATCTAATTAATTAATTAGAAACTTAGATTTTCAAATTTTGAAAAGTAGGATGATTATCAACTAACTATTTATTTTTATGGTCAAAAATCTTTTGCTACATATATTATTTTATGCAGTAAAGAGGCTTTAACTTGAGCTATGAACTTAGGCTTAATTTGAACTCCCCAATAAAGATTTCTCTTTTATCAGTACCTTTCTCCTTGGCCTTTTCATGGGAAGTGTATTGGAACGCAAATTGTAAGTCTTAGTCCAAATTCAAAGAACACATTGGCGGACATGACAAGTTCCAAGTTTCTACCAAACAAGGAGATGAAAAACGAGTCACCATCTTCAATTTCTTGCAAGAAACAAATTAAGCAAAGGGAGCCGAAATTCTTGAACAAGGCTAGCTAGCGTATTTAATATACAAACAATAAGAGAATAGCCAGCCAGCTAGCTAGGTTGTTATTACACTCATAAATTATTCTAGCTACAAGCCTACGACAACCCAAATGCATGCTCTAGTTTCTTTAGAAGGAGTACGTCCTCGTGAAAACCTTTTTCCATACTTTCCAACTCAAGGAGCGAGTTAGAGAACGAGCCTTCATTAGGGTCAAAGAAGGAATAGTTTTGGAGTCTTTTGGTGGTGGTGGTGATGATGGTGGTTGTGATTCTTCATCTTCTTCCATTTGAACGTTGTCTTGGGGATTCCAAAAGCGAGCTTCCTTTCTTTTGCTCTTTACGGTAGCTAATACATCGTATTTGTTGCATATCCCCCACACTGTCACCTTTTGTTGATAATAATCTACATTTACAGAGTAAATTCCTGCCATTTCCATACAAAGCTAACATAAACTTACAAAATTATTCTCATAATCACCTTGAAATTGAAATGGCCAATGGGTTTAATTTTATCAAGCACATTCATGATTTGCTTATATATCTAAATGGTAAGAGCACAAGGAATTCTTTTTTTTTCTTTCTTCCATTTCCATGAATCTTGCTCAATCTAAGAAAAAATTAAAAGGGGTTTAATAAAAACAAATAAAAAATTAAAGGAATAAAAAAGAGATAAGTTGAAGCCCACGAGCAAAAATGAAAGTGAATACTTTTGTGGCTCTGATAACTAGAGGTCCATAATCAAGCAACCTTCTCTATATCTCAAAATTGAGCCTACAGCCAAGGCCCATCCCATACATACCATTTTGCACACTGGACACAAACTATCAGTTACATTATTTTTTCTTTTGATGAATTATAGTGAAATTATTATATTGTCTTTGCTAATCAATGAAAATATTGTAATTACATCACTCTTCAAAAAAAAAAAAAAAAAAGGATTGTGCATCAACTTGGTACTAAATAATATATGTATATATGTCCTAGCAAGCTAAAATTAATCAAATTAAGCAAATAGTACTGTGGGGTATAATAAGTTTATGTGTTACCTTTGAGATGAGATAAGGTCTTCTTCACTTTCTTCTCACATCCATGGGAATAAAGAGGGACCATCATCTCCACGTACTGTGCCTCAACATTCTCGCAATTGGAAGCCAGAACAATCTGCATTTTAATTGCCATTTGAAGAATAACCTCAAGAAATCAATGAACATCCAAAAACTAAATTGATCTGTTCAACCTTTTACTTCTGAGCTAGAAGGTAGCAGTTGGTTTAAACAAATGTACATATATAGCTAGGATTTTGGATGAAGAAGGAAGGCCTAGGATAATATTAATTCCTTGGATTCCCTGGAAAAAGAAAGAAAGTGGCCTCTATCTTTTTTACCTTTTCTTTCTCCCTTTCCTTGCCATATTTTTGTTGAAGTCGATGTCTATATATGTTAAGGTACTGTTCATGGCGGCCTGATCAGCTTAATTAGCTTGGAGGGTCTATCGTTATGTTCAAAAGATGCATGCTTTGATTAGGGGAGAATTCTTGATCTGGAGGCTGTGACATGGATAAGTGTCAAGATTTGTCAGCAGTTATGTTTGTTAAATCAAAAGTGTATTGCTGTATCTTTTTTTTTTTTTCATGGAAGATGATGCAGGCATGGGACTGTCCCCCAGTTTTGGCTCCCATGTGGGTTGCTTTCCTTAATAAAGAAGAATTGGCTTTGAGATCAACAAAGATTTAATTGAGATCACCATGATTTTGTAATTCTTAATTTAATCAGGCACACGGTTTGTAATTTTGCTAAAAGTAAGCACTCAGAGCATCATCATACTATAGATTGGTCTAACTTTAATTCAGTGTTTTCTTCCTGTTCAATTTCAGTTGGCATTAGAACATGGATTGCCTGATCCTCTCCAGAACAGATGTCAAAAAGTAAATAAAAAATCTCCCAAGGTTATAAAAGGTACAAATTCCAAACCATGCAATCACTTCTATGCAAAGAATACCACACTGGTAATATCTGGAAAAGACAACAATAATAGCTTTCCAAAGATAGCATCAATGATGCAATCAAGATAGGATAGAGATTAATTGAAATTAATTCTGAAAAATTGAGTGGTTTTCTTATAAAGTAATATAAATATAGATTGTAACTATGGAATTTTAATGTGATAGTTTGTGTTCTAAATCATATATAAATTCTAGGTTTTCAAATTTTAATATGAGATTAGTTAAGGTGCTGACTCGAATATTCATGTTAATAAAAAAAAATAGGGTAGAGAGTAATCGAAATTAATTTTAAAAAATTGAGTGGTTTTTTATAAGTAATATAAATATAGATTGTAACTAAGGAATTTTAATGTGATAGTTTGTGTTCTCAATCATATATAAATCCTAGGGTTTCAAGTTTTAATAAGTTAAGCCTATGGTTTGAATTGGATTAAGTTTAATATTTCTAGCAATAAGTATTCAAAAAAGTCTAATTGATAACATGTTTTTTTTTCTAAATGTGAGATGTACAAAACATGCATGCTAATAGTAAAAAAAGTTGTTCTACTGTTTTTTAGAGCTAGCAAAAGATTTCGTGCATACCATTTTCTTATCCACAACCTTTATATACTTTTTTTTTTAAAAAATAACACATGCAGCATACTTGCTTGTAACCTATCTGATGACATTATAGTTTAAGTGTTAGTTTTCTTAAGAATTCTTGACTTTATAACTCTCTTGTAATTTAATTAAAAAAAATCATGATGACTTAATAAGTTTATGACTTTATAATTAAACAAGCTTGTCTCTGAGCTGATAAGCTAATAACTTTCAATGTTGAGTGAGAGTTTAAATTTAAATTATATCAAATCATTAAGCGATATTGGCAAACATTCATCCACTTTATAAAGAAACAAGCTTGTCTTAAAAAATTTAAATTACTTAAAGATAAGACTTTCATGTTGGATAATTGATTAATGTTTTAGTTTTGATAATTAAATCTATTTTTTTTAGCTAAGATAGCTGAAGGCAGGTGCTTGATATCTGTAAAAGAATTTCTTTAGTGAACTTGGAGACTCTTCAATAATTAAGTCAATGATTTTTGGAAAGAAAATATAATAATATTATAAAGAGATACTCTAAAAATAAATACACAGTAGAGAATAAAGATTCCAAACCTTTTTTGATTAAATGATTCATGGTCTATTTATAGTTTATGAGTCTTTTGATGAAGAGGAAGGGTTAAAACGTAATATTACTCTGATAATTTTAATGATGAAAAATATTTTTAACATATATATTAATGTTGATAAAAATATGATTGGTCATTTGAGGATTTTTACACATTATCTCTTATATAATATTAATATAAATAAAAATATAATTGGTCTTTAAAGAATTTTTATACACATGCAAAAAGAATATAATCTAAAATATATTTATTTACATAAAATTGATCTCTTTTTCTAAACTGAACTCGAAGTAGTTGAGTTCTTTTCTTGGCTGAGTACAAGGTAGATTAAGTCCTTTTCTTGACCCATTTTAAAAAAAATTGAATTTTTGGGGTTTTTAGTTTATTAAATGCGGGTTTATAAAAAAAAAAAAAAAAAAAAAACCTTCGTGTATAAAAACAAAAAAGATATGTTAACAGGAAGTGTGATGGCATCACCACCGCCATTCAATGTCAGGTTAGTTTGTAGCCCATTAATGTTAATTCTC
>Ga0307517_10003651_pt1 | contig 23921 bp, 15 predicted proteins | sample 23_EM_MG_FD_194515 | JGI IMG/M metagenome (GOLD analysis project Ga0307517, IMG submission 194515) | Populus trichocarpa ectomycorrhiza microbial communities from riparian zone in the Pacific Northwest, United States - 23_EM | ecosystem: Host-associated > Plants > Roots > Unclassified | place...
AAATAAATGTATTGTATGGATGCTAAACGAATTATAAAAAAAGTGGCCGTATTGGGTTCGGGTGTGATGGGTAGCCGTATTGCCTGTCATTTTGCAAACATTGGCGTACAGGTGCTGCTGTTTGATGTAGCACCTGAGAACGCAACCCCCGGTGATCAGAAAGTAAGAAATAAGATAGTTAACGATGCGCTTGATTTCGCATTGAAATCAAACCCTTCGCCCATTTATTTAAAGTCTTTTGCTAAGCGTATAATAACCGGGAACTTTGAAGATGATATGGCAAAAATTGCTGAATGCGATTGGGTGATCGAAGTGGTGGTTGAACGTTTGGATATCAAGCAACAGGTATTTGAAAAAGTACAAAAATACAGGAAGCCCGGCACCCTGGTTACCTCCAACACGTCAGGCATTCCCATACACTTAATGACCGAAGGCAGGAGCGAAGATTTTAAGCAGCACTTTTGCGGAACCCATTTCTTTAATCCGCCACGGTATCTGAGGTTATTAGAAATTATCCCTACCAGGGATACATTGCCCGGCGTGGTGAATTTTTTAATGGAATATGGCGAGAAGTACCTGGGCAAAACCACGGTGCTGGCCAAAGATACACCGGCATTTATAGGCAACCGTATCGGCGTTTTCAGCATCATGAGTGTGCTGCACTACGTTGACAAAACTGGCATGACAGTAGAGGAGGTGGATAAACTTACGGGCCCGGTTATCGGTCATCCTAAATCGGCAACATTCCGCACCAGCGATGTAGTTGGCTTAGATACCATAGTGCATGTTGCAAACGGGTTAAGCAAGAATGTGCCGGATGATGAAGCAAAAGAACTATTCAGGATACCGGATTTCGTGAACAGAATGGTTAAGCACAATTGGCTGGGAAGCAAATCAAACCAGGGCTTTTATAAAAAGGAAAAGGTCGACGGTGCGAATCAATTTTATGCGCTCGATCTTAAAACACTGGAATATAAGCCCTCGCAAAAAGTAAAGTTTGCCTCGTTAGAAACAACAAAAGCTGTTGACAACCTGGCGGACAGGCTTAAAATTTTGTTTGCCGCAAAGGATAAAGCCGGTGATTTTTATCGCGCTACCTTTTACCAGCTTTTTGCTTACTCAAGTAACCGCATCCCCGAAATCGCTGATGTATTTTATAAAATAGATGCCGCCATGAGTGCTGGTTTTGGCTGGGAGATGGGCCCTTTTGAAAAATGGGATGCATTGGGTGTAGATAACACACTAAAAGAAATGGAAGCATCAGGCAATAAACCTGCGCAATGGGTTTATGACATGCTTGCATCAGGTGCGAAGAGCTTCTACAAAACAGAGAATGGTACCCGATGGTATTACAATATTCCGGCAAAAAACTACAAAGTAATTCCCGGCAAAGAAGACTTCATATTGCTGGATAATATCCGCGCAGCAAATACCATATGGAAAAACAGCGGCTCAACCATTACTGATATTGGTGACAGGATACTTAACCTGGAGTTTCATACCAAAATGAATACGATAGGCAGCGAAGTGATTGAAGGCATTAATAAGGCAATTACCCTGGCCGAAACAAGTTACAAAGGGCTGGTTATTTCCAATGAAGGGGCTAATTTTAGTGCCGGCGCCAATGTGGGACTGATATTTATGATGGCCGTTGAGCAGGAGTTTGACGAGCTGAATATGGTAGTGAAAACGTTTCAGAATACGATGATGCGGATACGTTATTCATCCATTCCTGTAGTTGTAGCCCCGCACCAGATGGCTTTGGGTGGTGGTTGCGAAGTATGCCTGCATGCCGATAAAGTGGTAGCCCATGCCGAATTATACATGGGATTGGTAGAGTTTGGTGTAGGTCTGATCCCGGCTGGGGGAGGCACTAAAGAATTTGCCCTGCGCCTTTCGGACGAATTGCAGGATGGGGATATCGAATTAAATAATTTCAGGGAAAGGTTTTTAACCATTGGCCAGGCAAAAGTCTCTACCTCTGCTTATGAGGCTTTTGAATTAGGTTATCTTAAAAAAGGGCGTGATGTAGTGGTTGTGTCCCAAAACAGATTATTAGCCGAAGCCAAGCAGCATTGCCTGATGATGGCGGACGAAGGATATGTGCAACCCATTCCGCGCACTGATATCAGGGTATTAGGAAAACAGGCACTTGGTTTGGGTTATGTTGGGGCTAACACCATGTATAGCGGCAATTACATTAGTGAGCATGATGTAAAGATATCCCAAAAACTGGCCTATATTTTTTCCGGCGGGGATCTTTCCCAGCCCTCGCTGGTAAGTGAAGATTATTTATTGGGCCTGGAAAGGGAGGCTTTTGTCTCGCTTTGCGCAGAAAGAAAGACGCTGGAGCGGATACAATCCATCTTAACAGGTGGGAAAGTATTAAGAAACTGATTTTAACAGCTATAAATTCTAAATAAAATGAATGCATATATAGTGGCGGCCCGCCGCAGCGCAATTGGAAAAGCTAACCGGGGAGGCTTTAGGTTTACCCGGCCGGATACGCTTGCTGCCGACGTTATTAAACAGCTTTTGGCATCGGTACCCAATGTTGATAAAGAGCAAATAGATGATGTAATTGTAGGTAATGCAACGCCAGAAGCAGAACAGGGTTTGAATGTAGCCAGGCTAATTTCGCTAATGGCCCTTGACATTGATAAAGTACCTGGGATGACCGTAAATCGTTATTGCGCATCCGGATTAGAAACCATAGCCATAGCATCGGCAAAAATACATAGTGGCATAGCCGATTGCATTATTGCAGGTGGCGTCGAAAGTATGAGCCTGATACCTATGGGGGGCTGGCGTATCATACCCAATGCCGATGTTGCTATTGCGCATCCCGATTATTACTGGGGGATGGGCTTGACAGCCGAGGCAGTTGCAAAGGAATATAATATCAGTCGTGAAGAACAAGACCAGTTCGCTTATAACTCACACCAGAAAGCAATTGCCGCCATCAAGGAGGGTAAATTCAAAAATGAGATAGCTCCGGTAAATATTGTTGAAACCTATTTAGATGAGCAGAGTAAAAAGAAGAAGAGGGAATTTGTGGTCGATACAGACGAAGGTCCGCGTGCAGATACGTCAATAGATGCACTGTCAAAACTGAAGCCTGTATTTGATGCGAAAGGGGCAGTCACCGCCGGCAATTCATCACAAACAAGTGATGGGGCAGCTTTTGTGATGGTGGTGAGTGAGCGTTTTTTGAAAGCAAATAAACTTGAACCCATTGCACGGCTGGTTAATTATGCGGTAGTAGGGGTACCTCCGAGGATTATGGGAATTGGCCCGTTATTAGCAATTCCAAAGGTGTTGAAAATGGCAGGAATGAAACAGCAGGATATAGACCTGATCGAACTAAACGAGGCCTTTGCTTCGCAGTCAGTGGCTGTGATAAAGAGTTTAGACCTTGATTCTGAAACCATCAACGTAAACGGTGGGGCCATAGCCCTTGGACATCCTCTGGGCTGTACCGGGACAAAGCTTTCTGTTCAGCTTTTTAATGAACTGAAAAGAAGGGATAAAAAATATGGTATGGTTACCATGTGTGTAGGTACCGGCCAGGGTGCTGCAGGAATATTTGAACTGTTATAATAAACCATGAAGGAAAATATAAGTAACTTACTATAACTAAAAAACATCAGGGCTTTTATGGTTCAATAACCTTTTTCACACATTAAACTGTTGCAGATATGGAAAAAGCTACCAGATTGTTCGATTGCATATCAATTCAGGCAAAAGAACCCCGGATTAATCTATTAAATGCTAAAGTAAATGGCATCTGGAAATCATACAGCACAGCAGACGTGCATAATATGGTTGATCAGTTATCAATAGCTTTGTTAGACATGGGGATTTCCGCTGGTGATGGCACAACAGAGGGCCGGGATAAAATAGGGTTGATAAGTATAGGCCGTCCCGAATGGTTAATAACTGATTTAGCTGTACAGCAAATCGGTGCCATATTAGTGCCATTATATCCCAATACCAATTCCAAAGAATTGGAGCAGATACTAAACGAGGCTGAAGTAAAATATGTATTTGTCAGCAGTAAAGAAATGTATGATAAGGTAAATGAGGTTCATGCGAAAGTTTCATCATTAAAAGCAATCTTTACTTTTGATCAGGTAGAAGGCTGCACCAACTGGACGACCATACTTAATCCGCTACCTGGTAATTATCAACAAAGATTATTAGAAATAAGCAATACGGTTACAGAAGATGATGTGACAACCATTATCTATACATCCGGTACCACCGGCCGGCCAAAAGGAGTGATGCTGACCCATAAAAACATTCTGAGTAACGTAATGGCCTCTGGCAAAGTACTTACCCAGATCCCGCTAAAGGAAAGGCGTTCTTTGAGTTTTTTGCCTTTGAACCACATTTTCGAGAAAATGGTAACCTATATATACCTCTTTTTCGGGTTTTCTGTCTACTACGCCGAAAGTATGGAAACCATAGGTGCAAATGTGCGCGAAGTAAAACCATCTATTTTTACTGCTGTGCCGCGCTTGCTTGAAAAAGTATTTGAAAAAATCATGGCCGGAGGGCAGCAACTGACCGGGTTTAAAAAAAAGATCTTTTTATGGTCCGTTAAACTGGCCGGGCAGTATGAAATTAATAATACCAGCGCGTGGTATAAGTTAAAATTAGCAATAGCCGACAAACTGGTATATACTAAATGGCGCGATGCCTTAGGTGGAAATTTGAACGCGGTAGTAACAGGTAGCGCTGCCTGCCCGGTTAAGCTGGAAAAGATTTTTACTGCTGCCGGGATTACTATTATGGAAGGCTACGGGCTTACAGAAACTTCACCAGTAATTGCCGTTAACCAGTATGAGAAAAACCGCAGAAAATTTGGAACCGTGGGCACTTTACTCGACGGTGTGCAGGTGATGATCGCAGATGATGGTGAAATACTTTGCAAAGGGCCGGGAGTAATGGCAGGATATTATAAAAACCCGGAAATGACAACAGAAGTGATGCTCGGCGGATGGTTTCACACCGGGGATATCGGAGAAATGGACAAAGATTCGTTTCTAAAAATCACTGATCGCAAAAAGGAGATTTTCAAAACATCAGGCGGTAAATATGTAGCACCTTCACCTATCGAAAATAAGATGAAGGAAAACCATTTTATTGAACAAATGATGGTGGTAGGCTCTGAAAAGAAATTTACGGCGGCACTAATAGTGCCCTCTTATACAAATTTAAAGCCGTGGTGCATACAAAATGATGTCCCCTTTTTATCTAACGAACAACTTATTAAAGATAGCAGGGTAATCGCTTTGTACTATTCCATAATAGACGAATTCAACCAAGAGTTTAATCATGTTGAACAGGTGAAAAAAATAACACTGCTTGCTCATGAATGGTCAACTGACAGCGGGGAACTCACTCCTACAGGGAAAATGAAACGAAAAGTAATCCAGGAGAAATATAATGTTGAGATTGAAAGCATGTATACTGATGAAATGAGTGAAAGCTCCAACCTGGTAAATTAAATGATCTGCAATGGGCGATTCTAAAAGCATAAATACACCTGCTGAACCAGGGCTAAAAGGAACTATCGGAATGTTAAGGGATGATGCCTTGAAGGGAAAAACCGTCATTATTACAGGCGGCGGCACCGGGCTTGGCAAAGCTATGGGCCTGTACTTTCTAAAGTTAGGGGCCAATTTGGTGATCACAAGCCGCAAGTTTGATGTACTCAAACAAACAGCTGCCGAAATGGAAGCTGAAACGGGTGGAAAGGTCATAGCAATTACCTGCGATGTAAGGAAGTACGATGAAGTTGAAAAAATGCTCCGGGATGCAGTTAAATCTTTTGGACGGGTTGATGTATTGGTCAATAATGCGGCAGGTAATTTTATTTCGCCTACAGAACGCTTGTCTGCAAATGCATTCTCAACAATTATAGATATTGTATTAAAAGGTACGGTGAATTGTTCCCTGGCTTTAGGTAAGTATTGGATTGACGAAAAAATACCCGGCAACATATTAAATATTATAACTACGTATGCTTTTACAGGCTCTGCTTATGTGGTTCCATCGGCTTGCGCAAAAGGCGGTGTGCTTGCCATGACCCGGTCATTGGCGGTAGAATGGGGCAAGCATAACATACGAACCAATGCCATCGCTCCCGGCCCTTTCCCGACCAAGGGAGCATGGGATCGTTTACTGCCAGGTGAAATTGCACAAAAACTTGATTTTAAAGATAAAATACCCCTTAAACGTGTTGGTGACCATCAGGAACTGGCCAATCTTGCTGCTTTTATGATATCAGATTTTTCAGGTTATATTAATGGCGAAATAATAACAATTGACGGAGGTGAATGGTTACAGGGCGCAGGTCAATTTAATGCGCTGGAAATGGTATCTGACGCAATGTGGGATAGTATTGGGAAGACGAGAGGAGGTTTTTAAACCCATTGGAGATGCTGAAAAGGAAGGTGAAGCTTCGGCAGTTTCTTTGCTTTCATGCGTTCACCAACTTTTTTACGTCCTCCAGTTTACGACAACTATTGGTGGTGATGATATTATTGGTGCTGTTCTTAAAATAGTTTACAATAATCGCTTCTTCATTGTCTGATGCGAAAGTTTTATCAAACGACAATTCAGTCTCTGGGATACTGTCGAAGTTTTTATCTTCCTGTATCTGTTTAACGAGGATATTTTTTAAAGCTACGGGTCTCCTGTTTCTTACACTTACTGTAGTGCTTACTCCAAATAGTACTTCCGGCTTTGTTTCGAGACCAATATTAAACACGTATTGTTCCATCTCCTCAAAATCAAGGTTTTGGCAATTTATATAAAGGCAGCCATCACGGATACCAATCACCTTACCGCTATACCGGTGCCCTTCTGATACCGATCTGACAATGATCTGTCCATTATCGAGTTCCTTAAGTATAAAAGGTGTTTTTACAACATTGCGGCTTCCGTCGGTTTTGGGATAGTAAAGAAAATAGTTGCCCAGGTAATAGCTTCTGATTATCGTCATAGACGAGCGGCTAAAACCACTACCGGAAAAAGAAAGCTTGGATAAACTGTTATTGTAAACATCCATGCGTTGATCTGGCGCTTTCTGCCATTCGTCCCAATCTGAAAATGAGATCTGCAAAAAAACTGTGAGAGCGTTTACTTTGACATATTTGGCTTCGCCGCCGCTCCAGTAGCTTTGTAATGTTTTACCGCTTATCCAATTAAAAACACGGTATTCGCCCAAAGCACTTAAGTGCTTAATGAAATCGTATATATGACCAGCTCTTAATGCCCGAAGATGTTTTTCAAGGTTTTGCTTGCCGATGATCAGACCCATCTCAACCAAATCAGGGTTTGCCAAAACTTCTTTAGTGATTTGCTTATTAATCACTTTTGCAATCAAATTAAATTGTGTCCGTGTGAACCCTTCCCATCTTTTTTCGCGATTTTTATTTTTCAGGGCCGAAATAATATCCGGATGTTCTTCTATTGCAATCTTCAGTTTTTCGGTTAGCTGCATTTTTTAATTAAAAATGATATCTTTTTAGAAATTACACCTGTTTTACAACAATTTAATCCCAAATTATAGGAATAATAGAGTATAAAACCTTGTCACAATTTAACTACACTTTTGTCAAACTTTTGACTTATAAATATACTTAGTTTTGACTAAGTGTAACTAATTGTAAATCAATGAATAGAAAATAAATAAAAATAAATATTTGACTTATATTTTTACTCATTTGACTTAGTGATATTTAGATATTATAGAATATTAAAGTATTTCTTCTAAAAAAGTGAGTTTTTTATGAATTTGTGAGGTGATTTTTAGATTGAATTGTTTTTTGATACAAAAACAGGAATTTATTAACCGGTAAAATAAATTTTAGACATAAAACTCCATTAATCTTCAAAATCATCCCTCATGAAGCAAACTTTACTCTTATTTTCTTCTCTTTTAATCTGTTGGTTTTGCTGCATAGCGCCCGGCACCGCATTTGCACAGGACCATATATTAAAAGGAACCGTAAGCGATGCCCAGGGCGCGCCCATACCCGGGGCTTCAGTTTTCATTAAAGGAACGCAGCAAGGCGTCACAACGGGCCCTGACGGAAGCTTCTCAATTAAATTAACGGCGGCAAACACGTTGCTGGAAGTATCCTATATAGGATTCGAGAAACAAACCGTAGAAGTAAACGGAAAAAGTAATGTCGGCATTGTATTAGAACAATCCAAATCAGAGCTTAAAGAAGTGGTGGTAGTGGGTTACGGCACGCAGAAAAAAAGTGAGGTTACGGGTGCCATATCCTCAATTAAAAACAAGGAATTTAAAGATCAGCCTGTATCAAACCTGGCAGCCAGTATAGAAGGTAAATTATCGGGTGTTAGCGTAACACAGCCATCGGGTACCCCTGGCGCCGGTTTATTGGTAAGCATCCGCGGAGCGCAAAACCCATTGTATGTAGTAGATGGTGTGCCAATGGAAAGCGAGAGTAATTCATCATTGGGTACTTCCTATAATCTTTCAGGACAGTCGGTAGGCAGCGGGCAGAACATCAGCTCTATATCAGATATTAATCCGGATGATATTGAATCTATCGAAATATTAAAAGATGCCTCAAAAGCCATATATGGCTCCAGGGCAGCAAACGGTGTGGTACTAATTACCACTAAGCGGGGCAAAGCCGGTAAGACGACGTTCGATTTTAATGTGAACTACGGTTCGCAATCGGTCGAAAAAAAGATACCTTTTTTAAACTCCCAGCAATTTTATAATCTTACAAACACAGCTATTAAAAATGATATCTGGGTTTATAATAATGACATTGCCACTAATAACCCGAACCCGCATTTTTCTTTGGCCGACATGCAGAGTGTTGGAATCGTTGATGATAACGGTAATCCAATACCTAACCCTGCTGCACCATATTATGATCTGGCAAGCGGTGTGAATACAAACTGGCAGGATGCTATATTTCGGACAGCCCCGGTTGTGAGCTACGAACTATCGGCACGTGGCGGTGACGAGAAAACCAAGTTTTTTGTAGGCGGTGGCTATTATGACCAGGATGGTATCATTATCAATAACTACTACAAACGATATAACTTCCGCGCTAATATCGATAACCAGGCAACCGATAAGATATCTTTCGGTTCAAATATCAGCGCCTCTTATTCGGACAATAAAAGGAGTTTTAACGACAATACCTACACAGGTATAGTAACCAATGCATTGGGCGCATCACCTTTAATGCCTGTTTACTCTTCGCCCGGTGTGTATGCGGATTATACATTGTACCAGGCCTACTGGTTGTCTGATAACCCGGTTAAATCGGCGAAGGAGATCAATGCACATACTTATACTGACAGATTCGTGACTTCTGTTTTCGGTGAATATAAAATAACCAAGGACCTGAAATTCAGAAGCACCTGGTCTGTAGATTACAACGATGTAAACGATAATCAATATTTTTCGGCGCTGACTGTTGACGCACAAACTACTGATGGCAAATTATTATTAGGTGAAGCGAAGCATTTCACCTGGCTAAACGAGAATATGTTTACCTATCAGCATTCATTTGGTAAAAATAATTTAAGCCTGTTAGGTGGATTCTCGCAGCAACAGACAGAAATACAACAACAGGCATCTAAGGCTATTGGCTTCCCACAAACAGGTAATGCGCAAAACATTAATAATGCGGCATTGTCAACCAATATTCCGGTGCTTTACCCTAAAATATTTTCTGACCTAAATTCTTTTATTTCGCGGGCCAATTACGATTACGATAACAAGTATTTGCTTGCCGTTATTATGCGGGCTGATGGTTCTTCAAAGTTTGAAAAAGGGCATCAATGGGGCTATTTCCCATCGGTATCGGCAGGCTGGAATATTTCAAATGAAAGTTTTCTGGCAGATAACAAATATATAAACGCATTGAAATTACGTGCCAGCTATGGATTATCCGGTCAGCAGGATAATGTGCCCGATTACTTAAACTACGCGTATTGGGGTACAGCTAAATATAATGGAAGTTCGGGGTTTGTGCCAATAAACTTGTTACCATCAACGCCATTAACCTGGCAGGTTAATAAAACATTTAATGTGGGTACCGATTTCGAATTATTTAATCACTTTTTAAGTGGCTCGATTGAGTACTTTATCTCTGATCAAACCAAATTATTAAACGCTGCACAAGTAGAGGGTACTACTGGTTTCCAAACTGTCTTTACCAACTCCGGGAAAATTCAGGATAAGGGGTTAGAAATTCAATTAACTACAAACAATATTAAGACAAGCCATTTCACCTGGACAAGCTCATTTAACATCTCGTTCCTGAAGAATACGATTAAGTCGCTATCTGTTGACAATCAATTGATAAGTTCTTATAATGACCAGTCGCCTACCAATATCTTAAAGGTTGGCCAGCCGGTTGGCACGTTTATCGGCGTTCGTTTTGCCGGTGTTGATCCTGCTAATGGCGATGCGCTTTATTATGCCGCTGATGGTACGAAGGAAAGGGCCGACCAGGTGAACTTTACACGCGATGAAACAGTTATTGGTAACGCAAGACCTAAGTTCTTTGGCGGCTTCACCAATAATTTTAAATACAAAAACTTTGATCTGATGATTGCCACCCAATTTTCTTATGGCAACAAAGTATTCAACCTGATACGTACCACCTATGAAAGCTTAGGTTGGAGCAGCGGTTCGACACCGAGCGGGGCTTACCTCGGCGGAGTTTACGCAAATAATGACACCCGGGCATTGAATGCCTGGTCGCATCCCGGACAAGTAACTAATATTCCCCGGCCTTCATTCTTATTGCAAAACTATTTTCCCAACTCCGATGAGTTTTTGGAAAACGGTTCTTTCCTGAAGATCCGTACAGTTAACGTGGGTTATACCATTAATAAGACAAAGTATTTCAGTAGTGTAAGGTTGTATGTACAGGCAGAAAACTTGCTTACAGTAACCAAGTATATCGGTTATGATCCTGAAGTAAGTTCGACAGGTGGCGGCAATGATTCCACAGCAGGAATAGATTATGCAGCATATCCGCCTGCCCGTACTTTTAGTTTAGGTATTGATTTAAAGTTTTAGTCATCAGTTGTTAGCAGACAGGTTCATTTGAAACCAAAATCACAGGAAATACACACAATTTGATCTCAAAGAAATGAAAAGAATAAAAGATATATCAGCCTTAACAATCATCATTACCATAATTATTATGATGAATAGTTGCGCGAAACTCAACCAGGTATCACCTACAGCGGTACAAGGGGGGCAGCTTTTTAAAGATTCAATTGGCTTATCTGAAGCGGTAACCGGTATGTACAGCACACTTGAGGCACCAGATTATTATGGTGCAAATTACCCGATGCTCGCCGATTTAAATAGCGATAACGGTGTGGCCGGTGGTTACAATAACACCTCATTGAATGAATTTGGCGCATTCAGTGTGACTTCATCTAACATTTTTATTCAGAATACCTATGTTGCCATTTATAAAACCATTGCATCGGCCAATGCTATTATTGCGGGCGAAAGTACTGTCAAAGGTGCATCAGCAGAATATTTAAATAGCATAAAAGGGCAGGCGCTAACCCTCAGGGCCCTGGGACATTTTGATTTATTACGTGCCTTTGGTTATCACTGGGATCTAAACTCGCCTTATGGTATTCCACTAGTTACTACCGTTCAAAACAGCAGCAGTATGGTTCCGCGAAGCACCGTTGCTGCCACTTATACATCCATAATTGCGGATTTGACTCAGGCAGCTGTTTTATTGAATGGCTCAACAGACAGAAATCCTAACCACGTTAACCCGGCTATAATAAATGCTTTACTGGCACGTGTTTACCTGTACCAAAAAGATTATGTCAACGCAGCTAAATATGCTTCTCTGGTAATTAACGATGGGGCATACCAGGTGGTAAGTACTAATAATTATGTGGCCATGTATAATAATGGCGCAAAAACTTCAACTGAATTTGTGTTTCAGTTACCCTTCGATTTCCAGAATCAAAGTCAATATTATGCAACCACTTATGCTCGACCAACGGCTGCATCAACCGAGGTGTTATTTATCGCGAATTCTGATTTACAAAGTTTTTTTGAAGCCCGTAGCGGAGATGTACGCTATAATTTAATGGATACTACCAATGCCAACGGTTACCTGCGAACACTTAAATATAGCAGTGACGGCAAGTATAAAGACAATTCAGCATTGTTGATCCGCATCAGTGAGATGTACCTGATAAGGGCCGAGGCACAGGGACGCACAGCCGGTCTTGCTGATTTAAACACCATCAGAACCAACCGCGGATTAGCTGCGTTGACCGCTGGCGATGTTCCTGATGATGTTACCTACGCCCAGGCAGTCGCTGATGAGCGCCGGGCTGAATTGAATTTTGAAGGACACCGTTATTTTGATTTAGCGCGTACCGGGCAGATCACTTCGATTTTGCAACCCTTAACCAGCACTCCTATATCGATAGCTAATTCTTGTTTTCCGATACCGTTGAGGGAGATCAGTGCAACAAATGGTGCGGTGGTTCAAAATCCGGGATACTAATTAATTATCGAAGTAAGGAATTAATGAATTATAGATTGAACTTTTATCTTGACTAATAAAAATAACAACTCACTAATTCAATAATTCATTAAATCAGTAATTGTAAAAAGATGGCACATTATTCAATAGCCCGGTTATTAAAATCTGCCTTCCATGCAGCAGTGCAGGAGGATGCAGAGGCTGTGGCCTTGTTTAATGATTACCAGGAAAGCCGGCGCAAGTTTTTAAAGCAGATGGCTTTGACCGCTGGTGGCCTGGCTATAGCGCCTTCTGTTTTGAGCCTGGCATCGTGCAATAAAAATGAGGAACAGATTGCCATTATAGGCGCCGGGATTGCCGGCTTAAATGCTGCTTATCAATTACAGAAACAGGGTATTAAAGCAACTGTTTATGAAGCTTCCGATCGTATCGGAGGGCGTATGTATACCATGCATGATGAATTTGGTAAAGGTTTGACCACCGATATAGGTGGGGAGTTTGTGGATACCACACATTCTGATATTATTCAGCTGGTTAAAGAATTGGGCTTGTCATTTTACGATCTGAGGGAGGATAAATTGGCACGAAAAGTATTTCATTTCGGCGGCAAACAATTTAATGACGAAGATCTGAAAAAGGCTATAAAGCCTTATGCGGTTCAATTGATGAAGGATATTAAATCCTTACCAGTGATCATCAGTTATAAAGAATCAGCAAAGGTCCGGCACCTCGATCAGCAATCAATCACTGGCTATCTCAAATCGATTGGTATAAATGGTTGGTTGTATGATTTTTTAAACGTTACCCTTACCCGTGAATATGGTATGGAGGCCTCTCAGCAATCTGCGGTGAACTTCCTTATCATGTTTACCGATCCTGTAGATTCTGAAAAAGGATATGAGTTATTTGGCACCGACCACGAAGTGCTTAAAATTAAGGGAGGGAGTCAACATCTGACAGATGCCTTATATCAAAAAGTAAAGGACTCGGTAAAGACCGGCTATAATTTAAAAGCAATCAATAAGGGGACGACGGATGGTTATGATTTGCTGTTTGATCAGAATGGAAAAAACACCATTGTTAACACCCGCAAGGTGATCATAACGATACCGTTTACCATACTCAGGTTGATAACTATAAATGTCCCAATGCCTCCTGCCAAAATAAAATGTATTAACGAAATCGGCTACGGCAACAGCAGCAAGTTTGTATTAGGAGTTACCGATAAACCGTGGAGAAGCAGTGGCAATCAGGGTTATACCTTTACTGATTTGAGTTTTGGCTGCGGGTGGGATAGCAGCCAGATGCAGTCGGACAAAGAAGGCTCATTTACTGTTTTTGGGGGAGGGGATTTTAGCGAAAAGATGTTCCATGAGAACGATGAAAAATTAGTCAACCAGTTTTTGCCCGATCTGGATATAATTTACCCCGGCACGAAAAAAGCTTTCAGCAAAAAAACGAAGAAATTTTGCTGGGTATCTAACCCATACTCTAAAGCAGCTTACAGTGCTTTTAAGACCGGGCAGTGGAGCACTATTGCCGGGTGGGAAGCTGTAGCCGTAGAACAGATCTATTTTGCCGGAGAACATGTAAGCAGCAATTTTCAGGGTTACATGAACGGAGCTGCGCAAACGGGCCGTATGGCTGTTGAACTAATGATGAAATCAATAGAAGCCGGCGCATAGCGGGTTCTGTTGTATTATATAAAATGATTATTACCAATTAAAAAACCAATGAAATGATTTAAGATATAATGTCAGAAAAGTCTTTAAAATCATTTATTTATTATGAACCTATTTAAATCCATATTTCCCTATAACCAGCAGATTATTGCTGAATACCCTTTGATGAATGTTCAGGGTATCGATTCTGCCTTGTCTAAAGCTGTAAAAGGATATGCGCATTGGTCGGCACAAAGCTTTGCCCACAGGGCCGGGGTATTGAATAAAGCCGCATCTATTTTAAGGGAAGAAAAAGAAAGCTTTGCCATGCTCATCACGAATGAAATGGGTAAGGTAATAAGCGAAGCGAAAGGTGAGGTTGAAAAATGTGCCTTGGTTTGCCAGTATTATGCTCAAAATGCTGAACAGTTTTTAAAGGATGAGGTCATTACAGCCAATTACCATAGGTCATTTGTGACTTATCAGCCAATTGGTGCCGTGCTGGCTATTATGCCCTGGAACTTTCCTTTCTGGCAGGTATTCCGTTTTGCGGCGCCGACTTTAATGGCCGGTAATGTGGGATTACTAAAACATGCACCCAATGTAACCGGATGCTCATTAGCTATCCAGGAAATATTTGAAAAAGCCGGAGCAGAAGAAGGCGTATTCCAATCGCTGATTATTGATACGCCTGACGTAGAAAGGGTAATTGCAAGTGATATAGTGCAAGCAGTAACCCTGACTGGCAGCGAACGTGCAGGAACTTCAGTAGCGATGCTTGCAGGTAAACACATCAAAAAATCAGTACTTGAATTGGGAGGATCGGATGCGCTTATCGTTCTCGCCGATGCTGACCTTGAAAAAGCTGCTGCAGTAGCCATACAATCCCGCATGCTGAATGCAGGACAATCATGCATTGCATCAAAGCGGTTTATTGTTGTAAAGGAGGCAGTGGATGAGTTTATGCATCAATTGGTGTCGCAGATTGCCAAACTTAAGCAGGGCGATCCTTTCAAAGAAGGGATTACTACGGGCCCTATGGCGCGGATAGACCTGGCGAATGAACTTCAAAATCAAATGCTGCGATCAGTTGAGGCGGGCGCCAAACTGGAATTGGGTGGTGGGGTAGAGGGGGCTAATTTCCAGCCGTCACTGTTACTGAATGTTAAAAAAGGCATGGCAGCTTTTGATGAAGAAGCATTCGGACCATTGGCATCCATGATCATTGCTGCAGATGAGGACGAGGCTATACAATTAGCCAATAGTTCGCGATACGGATTAGGCGGCAGTATATGGACAACCGATGTAGAAAAAGGCATCGCTTTAGGTAAACGGATCAGCAGTGGGGCAGTATTTATCAACTCCCTGGTAAAATCAGACCCAAGGTTGCCATTTGGCGGAGTTAAAAAATCAGGTTATGGCCGTGAACTGGGGCGACATGGCATACTTGAATTTGTAAATGCAAAAACGATTGCTGCAGAACTATAAAAGAAAACAAAATTCCGATTTGAGAAGGAGATCAAATAATGAGAGATTCAAAAGAGATATTAGCCAGAAGGAAAGAATTTGTGCCGAGTGCTATCGGCATATTTAATCCTTCAACAGCGGTAAGCGCTAAAGGAGCATTGATTACTGATGCCGATGGCAGGGAGATGATTGACTTTGCCGGCGGTATTGGCGTGGTTAACGCCGGGCATTGTCCACCCTCAGTAGTTAAAGCTATAGCCGAACAGGCCGCTACGATGATCCACTGCAGCTTTAATGTGGCCACTTATGACCTGTACATGCAACTGGCTGAAAAACTGGCTGCATTGTTTCCGCACGACGATCATACCAAAGTAATGCTGACAAATTCAGGTGCCGAAAGCGTTGAGAATGCTATAAAGATTGCGCGACAGGCAACTGGCAGGCAGGCCGTTATCTGTTATGGAGGGGCATTTCATGGCCGAACGATGATGAGCATGACCCTTACTTCTAAAGTCGGTTATAAACTGGGTTGCGGCCCTTTTGCGCCGGAAGTTTACCGGATACCATTCCCGGATTACTATCGCTACGGAAATGGACTTGATCTTGATCAGTTTTCAGATATACACCTGAGAGAGTTGGAAGATTTTTTCCATACTAACGTTCCTGCAGAGCAGGTGGCAGCAATTATTATTGAGCCCGTTCAGGGTGAAGGTGGCTTCAATGTTGCGCCTCAAAAATACCTTAAAGGCTTGCGTAAGGTTTGTGATAAGTATGGGATCATGTTGATACTGGATGAAGTTCAAAGCGGTTTTGGCCGTACCGGCAAATGGGCGGCTTATCAGCACTATGGTATTACACCTGATATATCTACCTGGGCAAAAAGTATGGGCAGCGGTATGCCTATTGGAGCGGTTGTAGGTAAAGCGCATATTATGGACTCGTGTAAGCCTTCCACGATTGGTGGAACCTACCCAGGTAACCCGGTCTGTTGCGCTGCTGCTTTGGCTACGCTCAATTATATGGAAGAAATAGACATAAACACATTGGGTGAGCGTGTTGGGAATATTGTTCGTGAACGTTTCAATACTTTCAAACAACAGTTCGGCGCCATCGGTGATGTGCGCGGTTTGGGTGCTATGATGGCATTTGAACTTGTGAAGAATAATGATCCATTTCAACCTGACGCGGACTTATGTAAAAAGCTGATAGCCTATTGTGCCGATAACGGCCTGATCGTTATCAATGCCGGGATAAATGGGAATGTGATCAGGGTACTTAGTCCGCTGGTGATTGAAGAGGAGTTACTGCATAAAGGTTTAGATATTATTGAAGGAGGATTGCACCAATTGCTGGGCGATGCAAAGGAGAACAGCGCAGTTAAAAATAAATCAGTGTAATTATGAATCAATGGGTGAAATCTGCAAGAAATAAGCAATATATCAACGGTGAGTGGGTTAAGGCGGTAAGTGGGAAGGAATTGCCACTTGTTAATCCATCCACTGAGGAGGTGCTTGCGCATATCAGTTTCGGAGATGAAAAGGATACTTTGTTAGCTACTGATGCCGCGCATGCTGCTTTTAAGGCCTGGAGTAAAACTACCCCATACTATCGTGCTGAAATATTAAAAAAAGCAGCTGATTACTTAAGGCAAAACCTGGATATGATTGCTTATGATATGGTGCTCGAGAGCGGTAAACCTTTGCTTGAAGCACGCGGTGAGTGGACAGTAGCTGCTAATTTATTTGAATGGTACGCCGAAGAAGGTAAACGGGCTTATGGAAAAGTGATTCCAACCAACCGGGCTGATAAAAGAAGTTCAGTGATCTGGCAGCCGATGGGTGTTATTGGAATCATTACCGCCTGGAATTTTCCCGCTTATAACCCGGCAAGGGCATGGGCAGCAGCGTTGGCCGCTGGTTGTACAGTGGTTGCAAAGCCATCTGAAAACACGCCACTGGCCGCTTATCACATGATGGATGCACTCGCGAGTGCCGGCTTACCTGCCGGCGTGCTTAATTTACTTATAGCAGATGCAGCACCTGTAGGACAAGCGATGCTGGATGACCTGCGGATAAAGAAAATCAGCTTTACCGGTAGCACACGTGTAGGTAAAATATTAATGGATGGCGCATCCCGCACAGGAACTAAGCTTTCCCTGGAACTGGGTGGCAATGCACCAGTCATCATTTTTGATGATGTCGATGTTGATGCAATTGCCAAAGCGGCGTCAATTGCGCGTTTCCGTAATAATGGACAGGTCTGCGTGGCTCCACAGCGTTTTTATGTACATAAAAATATTTATGATCAGTTTGCTGGGTTAGTGAGCAAATATGTAGCGCAATTAAAGGTAGGCAGCGGCTTTGAAGACGGCGTAAATGTTGGTCCACTTATTACCGGCAGACAACGACAAAGTGTATTGGAGTTGCTGGAGAAAGCAAAAGTCGAAAATGCCACTATCTTAACAGGTGGCTATGTTCCTGAGCATTTACAAAAGGGTTACTTTATTCAGCCTGCTGTCGTAGCCGACCTGGATCAGGCATCGAGCCTCGCAAGGAATGAAATATTCGGACCTGTATTACCACTTTTTAAGTTTGATGATTTGAACGATGCATTGGCAAAGGCCAATGACACAGAATACGGCCTTGCTGCCTATGCATTCACCAATAATTTAAAAACTGCCATACAGGTATCCGAGGGGCTGGAATTTGGTATTGTTGGGATAAACGAATGGGCGCCACATGGCACAGAGCTGCCTTTTGGCGGATGGAAACAAAGTGGAACGGGTCATGAGAGCGGGAGCGAGGGCCTTTACGAATATATGGAGAAGAAATTGATCAGTATAGGCGGCATTAGTTAATCAACCAAAACAATAATTCACTAATTCATAAATGGGATACGGCGCAATTGCATTGATACCACCGGCAGTAGTTATCATACTGGCCATAAAACAACGGACATCCTTTGAGCCTTTACTGATTGGCTGTCTGGTGGGTTATACTATTATTGGTTTACATGATCATACTAATGTATTTACCAATTTTGTAGACTCCTTTGAAAAAGTGCTGGGAAGCAGGGACTCTGTTTGGGTAATATTGGTTTGCGGATTATATGGCTCATTGATAGGCCTGATGGTCAGGAGTGGCGGAACCTTCAAGTTCGGCGAATGGGCTTTGGAAAGAATCAAAACTCAAAAAAGCGCTTTAATGGGCACATGGGCTCTTGGCCTTTTCATTTTTCTGGATGATTACCTTAGTGCACTTACCGTGGGTATTTCGATGCGCAAAATTACCGACGCATTTAAAATACCCCGCGAAAAACTAGCTTATATTGTGAATACAACTGCACCACCTTGGTGCGTGATCGTTCCTATTTCAACCTGGACCATCTTTATTGGTAATATCCTTGAAACGTCCCACGTTGCTGCTAAAGGACAGGGATTGTCTACTTATTGGAAAATGATCCCCTATGTTTCCTACGGCTATGTATCGGTATTAATCATTCCTTTGTTTATTTATGGCGTTTTTCCATGGTTCGGAAGAATAAAAAAAGCCGACATACGCGCACGGGAGACTGGCCAACTTGTTGCGTCAGAGTTTAACGGTACTGCATCAATAGATTTGAAGCTGATGAACCCGGATAAACAATCCAAAGTGATGTATTTCCTCTTGCCTATCATCGTGCTGCTCGCAGCCACTATATTTTTTGATATAGATGCACTTAAAGGGGTAATGGTGGCTGTTGCCTTTACTTTTATTTATTACCTGGTCATCAAGCTGGGCACATTCAGTCAATTGTCCGAGACCATGTTCGGGGGCTTTGGCAGTATGTTATATGCCCTGGCTATTTTAATGATGAGCTATGTATTAAAGGATGTGAATGATAAAATGGGGCTTACGCAATATGTTTTGCATTCGGCTTCGCCTTATCTGAACAGGGAATTTCTACCGGTCATTGTATTTGTTTCGCTTTCTCTTATTTCTGTTACTACGGGTTCTTCATGGGGATTGTATGCCATTGCTATCCCTTTGGTGGTGCCGCTTGCGCAGCATTTCGGCTCGAATGTATTGCTGAACTGCGGTGCGGTGATCAGTGCCGGTGTATTTGGTGCTAATGCCTGTTTATATTCTGATGCTACAGTGCTCACTGCACAAAGTACTGAGTGCAATAACCTGGATCACGGCCTGTCGCAATTGCCTTATGCGCTCATTGCTTTTTCTTTATCCGCAGCTGTTTATGTTTTACTGGGTTTTACTATCCATTAAATGAATGACTATGAATACCACTATAAAACCCTATGTTAAAGAATTAAGCCCGGGCCTGGTAATACAAAATACAAGACGCGAACATGTGCAGCAACTGGAAGAATTGCAGAAAATAGTTTTCCCTACCTTATCCTCTGATGAGCATATCAAGGCGGTACACTACCTGCGGCATCTTGAGCTTTTCCCCGAAGGCCAGTTTGTGATAACGGATAATGACCATGTCATCGGCATGACCACCACCATGCGCACCAATTTCGATTTTGCTAATTACCATCACACATTTGCCGAAACAATTGCCGGCGGGTGGCTTAGTAACCATAACCCCAACGGGGATTGGCTTTACGGTCTTGACATGGGTATACTGCCCGGGTACCGCGGTATGGGCCTGGCCCGTTTACTATACCGTGCAAGGCATGAAATGGCACGGATGCTCGGTTTAAAAGGGCAATTAACCGTTGGTATGATGAGCGGCTATGGTGCTGTAAGTCACGAGATGAGTGGTGAGGCCTATTACCAGGAACTGATTGCGGGCAAACGTAAGGACCCTACGCTAACCAAGCAAATGAAAATAGGTTTTGAGCCCATCGCCCTGATGCCCGAACACTTAAATGATCCTGTTTGTGGTAATTTTGGTGTGTTGATAAAAATAGATATCGATAAAGAGATATAATCAGGCTAACACAATGGAAATTAAAATAGCAAATACTAGGGAAGATATACTTAAGTGCTTTGATGTATTGAAAGCATTAAGGCCACATCTTGAATCGGAAAACTTTGTGCCTTTGCTTACCGAAATGATCGGAGAAGGCTATATCCTGGCATTTATTGAAGAACATAATAAAGCAGTTGCAGCTATAGGGTTCAGGTATTTGCAGTTTCTGTTTAATGGGAAGCATTTTTATATTGATGATCTTTCGACCTTGCCCGAATACCGGGGCAAAGGCTATGCGGGTCAATTGTTGGACTTTGTAGAGGAAAAGGCCAGATCAGCCGGATATAAAATGATTACACTCGATTCCGGGTATCATAGGGTTGAGGCGCACCGATTGTATCTGAATAAGGGCTTTACATTAAGCAGTCATCATTTTTCAAAGAAGATTTAATTATTAAAAACTTAAATATCATGTCGTTTATAAAATTGAAAACAGCTTTACCCGGTCCTAAAGGCCTGGAAGCTTTGGAGAGAAGGAAAAATGCTTTACCCGCCGGGTTGGCAAAATCAACCGATATTGTAGTTGAGCGGGCCGAAGGCGCCCTGGTATGGGATGTGGATGGCAATCAACTGCTCGATTTTGCAGGCGGTATCGGCATGATAAATGTCGGTCATAGTAATCAGCAAGTGGTAAATGCTATAAAGGATCAGTTGGATAAATATATTCATACCTGCTCACTGGTTACGACGATGGAACCCTATCTCGACCTGGCGGAGCTGCTTAACAGTATAACCCCGGGTAATTTCCCCAAGAAAACATTACTCGCCAACTCCGGCTCTGAGGCGGTAGAAAACGCTGTGAATATTGCTAAGTATTATACTAAACGTAATGCTATATTATGTTTTGAGGGAGCCTACCACGGGCGTACCTTGTTAACATTAAGTCTTACAAGTAAATATGCCTTGTTTAAAAAAGGATTTGGCTCATATGTGTCAGACATATATCGTATCCCGGCACCAAATACCTATCGCGGAATAGAAGGAATGAGTGAAGACGAATACGTGGCTTTTTGTATAAAGAAACTCGAGGAGTCGTTCATTTCGCAGGTTGATCCTGAATCACTGGCAGCTATAATTATTGAACCGGTACAAGGCGAAGGCGGCTTTTTACCAATGCCTGCTGCCTATTTGCATAAACTAAGAGAAGTTTGTGATCGTTACGGCATTGTCTTTATAGCTGATGAAATTCAATGCGGTGCCGGCCGTACAGGTAAATTCTTTGCGGTTGAGCATAGCGGTGTCGTGCCCGATATTATAGTAAGCGCTAAATCAATAGGCGCTGGTATGCCTATCAGTGCCATTACGGGTAAAGCCGAAATACTGGACGCACCACACCTGGGTGGGATAGGTGGTACCTATGGAGGTAGCCCGGTAGCTTGTGTTGCAGCCATTGAAGCAATCAAAATCATCAAGAGTGACGCATTTTTAAACAAGGTGAACCAGGTCGGTGAGATCATCCGCACCACGCTCGAAGGCTGGAAAGAAAAATATCCTTTGATTGGCGATGTCAGGGGTATCGGGGCAATGCGCCTGGTTGAATTTGTTAAAGACCGGGATACCAAAGAGCCCGATGCTGAAGCAACGCTGGAAATTATTAAGGATGCTGTAGCACACGGCCTGCTGATGATACGTGCAGGGTTATTCAGTAACTGTATACGCCTATTGCCCCCGATTGTGATCACTGATGAGCAATTGGCTGAAGGTTTGCAGGTACTGGAAGATGCTATTGCCAGGGCGCAGGAGAAAAGGAAAGCCGTATTAGTTTAATAGAAAAATAAAGACTCCTGTCTATCTCATTATGTCAACAATACTCATCCATAATGCCAATTTGCTTTCCTTTCATGATGGATTCATCAACGGGAGTTGTGATACGATAGCCATAGAGGGTAATCGTATTAAGGCTATTGGCAGGTGGGATGAGTTAAAATCATTGGTTCAATCTAATACCAAAGTGATCGATGCCAATGGCAAAACGGTAATGCCGGGCTTTAATGATTCCCACATTCATATCTGGAAAGTTGGTAACCTGAAGACCTATATGCTGGATGTACGCCCGGCAACCAGTTTGGATGAGATGCTGGATATGATTCGGTCCTATCATTTACAAAATCCGGAGGTTGCCTGGATAACGGCCCGGGGGTTTAATGAGGCTGGCTGGAAAGAGGGACGAATGCCGGATAAAAACGATTTGGATAAGATTGTTAAGGATAAACCTGTTTACCTGATACGCACCTGCGCGCATATTGCGGTTTCAAATTCAAAGGCACTGGAATTGAGTGGCGCAACGTCAACTACCCCTGTTCCACAGGGTGGGGTAATGCATTTTGGAGCTGATGGAAAGCCTAATGGAGTATTTTCAGAAACAGCGCTTGGTATGATTAGCCGGCATATCCCCGCATATACAAAAGATGAGTTGAAGGTGATGATCAAGGCAGCGCGCCAGCAATTATATAGCCTGGGAATTACTGCAGCAACAGACCCTGCAGTTGATCCATTGTTACTTCAAGCTTATCATGAGATGAATGCATCAAATGAGCTGATGTTCAGACTAAATGCTATTCCAATTCTATTGCCGGACGGGGGAGAAAAGCCTTACAACCTACCGGAATATTATTCATCAGATTGGTTCAACGTAAACACAGTAAAATTCTTTAGTGATGGCGGATTAAGCGGGAAGACTGCTGCACTAAAGCGATATTATAAAAACACGAAGGAGCAAGGTGTACTTCGATTACAAAAAGAGCAATATCTTGAACTTAGCATAGCAGCAATGGAAAATGGATTGGGTCTCGCTACCCATGCTATCGGGGATGCTGCAATAGAATTTGTGGTGGAGACTTATAGCCAGCTTAGTGAGTGGTTCCCTAATACTATAAAACGTATTGAGCACCTGGGTTTACCCGAAGAAAAGGACTTGGAAATAATGGCTAAATACCAGATGGCTGCTTCCATGCAAACCGTATTTATCAGCGAGTTAGGCAAAAACTTCAGGCAGTATTTAGACATTGATTGCCTCGATCAATGCTATCCGGTGCGGTCAGTTTTAAAGCATGGTATTTTGACCGCCCTATCATCCGATGCACCGGTAGTTAGCAATTTAGATCCGCTTAAGGGGATTGAAGCTGCAGTCACAAGGAAGGACAACGAAGGATTTAATATCGCACCCGACGAAGCCATCAGTGTAGCCGATGCATTGAAAGCGTATACCGCCAGTGCTGCATCTATCGGGCAGACAACCCAATTCGGTACGCTGGAGCCGGGGCAGTTGGCT
>Ga0307517_10003652_pt1 | contig 23917 bp, 23 predicted proteins | sample 23_EM_MG_FD_194515 | JGI IMG/M metagenome (GOLD analysis project Ga0307517, IMG submission 194515) | Populus trichocarpa ectomycorrhiza microbial communities from riparian zone in the Pacific Northwest, United States - 23_EM | ecosystem: Host-associated > Plants > Roots > Unclassified | place...
CTCCTAGAATGCTGGGTGCTCGCCACCTGCTTGTAGTGGGGCGTTCTGTTGGGCGTTCAGTTTCCGAAGTTTGCTGTGCTGCTGCTCTTGCTGCTGCTCTTTCCTCAAGCCGCCGGGCTTCTCTTTGAATGAGTTCCTCAGCTGTGAGGTTGTGGTCTTCGTCTGAATCTGTATCTAGATCTCCTGGGAGGAGGTGAGTGGTTCTTGCTGGTGTATCTGTTGAGCCTGGCGTGGGCCCAGGGGTTGGTTCCTGTGTGGTTGGCTCTGGAGTATCGTGTGTGGGTTCTGCTGAAGGGCGATTGTAGGCCCTGCCGGACCTGGTAACGCTTCTGCTCCTGCGTTCTGCTATTGTGAATGTAGCACCTGAGCCGGGAGTTCCTTTCCCTGCCACTCCTGCTTCTAACTAGTTATCAAGATACTGGAAGGGTGATCAATCCTACCAGGCTGTTCCCAATCCTGAGAACAAAGGGTTTTCACCTGCTGTAGGCAAAAAAATGTAACAGGTTTATTCCTGTCTAACGAAAATACAATAGAACCGGCGGTAGACCTGCTAGCGCTGGTGCTAAGGGAGGCTTCAGGAGACCGAGGGTAAGAGATAATAGTTGAAGGACAAGTTGTGCTAAGGGACTCAGGGATTGCCGTTCAACCAAGTGTATTCTTAGACTGAAGGTCTGTCGAAGTTTGCTGTCTCCTGCTATCCAGGAGACTGGTTTAAATACAAAACCCAAGAGCGATAGCCTTCCTGCAATCACGATCATTACCAGTAGCTGCGCACATACCGGAATCCTGTAATCCTGCAAGACCAAAGAAAGAAACAATGCTCAGCCCTCGCCAGTGTTACATGACCATTCCATACCCGGAATCCTAAATATAAACTTCCAGCAAAGCAAACTAAACATAGCAATACGGTTGCATAGCCTATCTGACTCAGGGACAGTGGCGGAGCTGAAATCAAATCAAATAAACCAAATATAAATCAACTAAACATAGGAGATCCTGCACTGCCCGCTCCTGTGTACCGTTACCGGAACATGTACACATGTTACAAAAATTCTACTATAGCTATACATCTATTCCCAGCGAGCACTGGCCCGGGTGCCACTCCGCCTCTCATGCGATCCTTAATAAAGACTGGTCTGGGACCAGTCCAAACCAGACTGGACCACCCAATTTAGTCGGCTCCAGTCATCGACATCAACCAGGACGGGTCAGTCTGGTCCTGCCTCCAAAACTTGACGGTTGGACTATTCGGAACCCTGGATTCAACACTGGAGGAATGGTGAAGATGCAACGCTCCTGTAGGCTGCTGGACTCAGGTATTTGGTCAGCAGCTGGTAGGGCCCATATGAGATGGATTCTTTGGCGGACCATTGTGCCCTTGTCAAATATTGTATATACCGCTTCATAACCTTTGGGCTCCATAAGTGTAATGATATATAATAATAATAATAATAATAATAACCTCATATAGAGTAGGGTCTATCTCTACAATCCCGGGAAATGCTACTCCATAGATTTCTGTAAAAGTTGTGTCCCCCCGACCCGTAAATGTAACCGCCCGAACCTCAATGATCATGGTGCGATAGGAGTTCCGCAGTTCAGCCAACATGCGCTCATCAAATCTATCGATAAGACTCCCGGCCCAGGCCCAGGACAATGGGATACTAACCCAGCCCAACAAAAACCTACGCGACAGCCCTTTTGGTTAGAAACTAGAAAGCTACAATATGTTGAATCCTTCCTGCATGCTTATCCTAGTTGTTTGATCCGCGGAAACCCCGTCGGGTAAGGGTCGCATATATTAAGAGCTCGCGGGATTGAGAAAGGGCAAAGGACTTTCCTATTTCGTCAAACTTTTCTCCTACTAGCTTGAGCGAAGAGATGCCATCATACAGATATACAATGTAGCGTGATTTGAATCAAAAACCAAACTTCCAGCCCACTCTGAGGTCCCGTCATGCATTAAACACATACAGAAGCAAATAAAAACAAGCATATAACAGAACAAAACTGTCTATGGGAGTTAATAACGTGTCTTTTAGAACTAGTATGTGCCATTTCTGATTTACCCAATAATTCTGTTAAGAAGCGAAGACATAGAATAAGAGATAGTGTTGGGGGCAGAGCAAGCCACCCAAGATTAACCAAGAAGTTGAAGACCGAACCGCCTGGTGCGTCTCTTGAGAAGCCTCAGTGCAAGCAGTGTTCCCAACGGGCTAGGTAGGCCAGGCCGCAGCAAAGCCTGGCCTGGCCTATGGGAATTCTCAAGGGTCTGGCCTGGCCGGGCTCCTCTATAGGCCGTATAGGCTTAGTACCGATTGTCTGATAGACCGGCCTGGGCCAGCCTACTCTTAGCGAGCGACGATTCAGTGTCCGCGGCAAAAATTCACAATCAATGTTCTCCAATTACTAAATAGCATTGAAAATAGAAGAATAGTTTTGCTTTATTAGCAGAAATACTACAGATACAGTAGTTAATTAATTAATTAAATTAATTGTATGAAAAAATCGAGGACACGGAAGTTAAAAGAGGTGGGGGAATCAGTGTTCCCAACCGTCCTATAGTCCCGTCCGTCCCGGGCAGGGTGGGTAAGGACGGCCAGGCACGGCGTCATTCTTTTGCAAACACCGCAGGACTGTAGGTTGACGGGCGGGCCTGCAGTCTTTTTTGGAAATGGTAACTTACGGTAGGTACCTACCGTCCTGAGTAAGGACGGGCGTCACCCGTAGGTTACCTACCGTCCTGCATAATGACGGGCGTCCCTTGTAGGTCAAGGAAGTGGAATGGGGTCACGGTGCTCAGAACCAGGATCGGATATCACTGGAAGCATTGGTTGATTGATAGCGAAATTTGATACATAATAGTAGAGCCTAAGCTTCTCTTCATTAGAATAAAAATGTTTCACATCTTGATAACACTTACCTAATGCTCATGAAATTCGAAAATGAAACATAAACTAAGACACCTATAGGGCCCGGCCGTCCGTCCCGGGCATAGGTCAGGACGGACTGCAATTGGGCGTCCGTCCCGTCCGAAGGTCTCAAACTTGGCGTCCGTCCCGTCCTAGGCTAAAGACGGACGGACTGGACGCTTGGGAACACTGGGGGGAATCATAATATCCTTAAAGCGATCTCTTCCCAACGCTAATCGCCGAGCCTATAGGCGCCTATCAGGCCTGATAGGCTTTCGCAGGCAGCTCGAATTCGGCCTAGATCAGCCTAGGCCATTTCCGGAGCGGCCTGGCCTGGCCTACGGCCTATAGGCTGGCCTATGAGTGGCCTGGCCCGTTGGGAACACTGAACTGTGCAAGTTCGTTCACGTTTTCCGCCATGCCCCTTCTTGTTATTGGGGGAAACAATAACAAGAAGCATATTCTTGAAGGGGCATTGCTGGAAGAGCTGACTCAGGAGTTGGCGAAGGATCCCAGTGGCATCTGGGATTGAGGTATGTTAAACAAACCTCTGCGATCGATGAGTGGGGACTATGGAATAGGGTCGGATCGCTTAGGAGATGCACCTGTAGAGTATAGTGCACTAGTCGAACAATAGTGGAGGACTCCTCGACCGTGACAAGGCCCAGACAACATTCGAGATGTTCCTGTAAGGTAGGGATGTTGTCAAGATCCAGATTCCGAGATCCTAGCCCTACTCCTACAGCATGACAGAGCACAAAGCTCCTCGGCTCGTAACAGCCGTTCCGAATACAACACCCACATCAGAACCGTCATCCCGACCGTTGTTCTGCGTCCCTTCTGTGCATTGAGCCGTTCCAGAGTTGCCGTATAGGCATCGCTCAGCCTTCCCTTGGACCACATGTTCAAGTTTCACCCTCCTGTGACCGATTGTCACCTCTCCCAAGATAGAGTCAAGGCTTAGCGCAACAAGGCGGAATCTGCACAGAATTATTGGTGAGTATACATTATTGGTGGGGCGGAAGTCCTGATTTCCCTCCGTACGTATCGGACATAGTTTCATTAGGATAATTCTCATAATGTCAGCCCGCAGGTCATTATCCATTGCCTCTGGCTCGCCCCTGTGTAACCGCTTTTCCAGATAATTCCTAATATCCTCCGTTTTAGGTGTGAAGGGCATCACAAAGGCCCTGTGGAAATATCTTTTAATATTTTCCCTGATATAACTTAAGGCCTCCCGGTGAGGAACACTCTCGTCCCAGGGCACTCCTGAACAATATCTCCCAGCGACTAAAGAAATCCTGTCCATTGCCTCAGGAGGCATTCGCCACGGGTGTCAGTGCAGATGAAAATAGTGATGGGCACGATCATGATCGAGCAGATCATGGGGGCCATGCTCGATGATCTGATCGAAGGGACCCTATGATCGAATGATCGATGAAACCGGGGAGCCCTGATCGAGTGATCGATCATGGTCACCGCTCGAGCATCTTCGAGTATGGTCGATTATTGTCGACTATACTCGAGTATGATCGATTTTGTGCCCATCAGGGATTAAATATGCATTCAGTATGGATTCTGAGTATTTTCACTTGTGTTATAACAAGAATAGAAGAGCCATACCCTATCGTCCATTTAATATATCACGGTAATTTGTGGCTGATCCAGAGTGTGTAGAAGCCCGGATAGGTTTCGACTCCCTACTTATTCTTGAATAAATTAATTGAAAATCATTGGTGGTATTGACTAGGTGACATAGACTCGAAACGATGGGAGTGGTGACCTTATCATAAAGTCAGCAGTCATGATCGTTTGTTCGATAATTTTATTTAACTATAATAGTAAAGGATGACACCCGTCCGGGCTTACCAATCCTTCACGGCAGTACAATCCCAAGGTACGCCGGCTCAACAGTTTGTTGAGGAGCTAACAAGGTAAAGTCCGGCCAAAAGAATTAGTATCTAGTTTGCCGGCAGACTCCTTTTATATAAGTTCATGGCATCACCCAATCACTAAGATTAGTAGAGTGATCAGTCATGAACCAAGATGCTCGAGTATACTCGATGATGGCCGAGCATGATCGAGCAGTACCCATGATCAAGCAAATCGATCAGATCATGGATGCTCTGCTCGATCATGATCTGATCGAGAGACCCCTATGATCGAGGTGATCGAGCAGACTATTGACCGAGCAAAACTTGATCATGATCTGATAGAATGTGCCTATCACTAGATGAAAACTTGGCAAAGTGAAGAAATAGTCATTTTTGATGGAGGCTCGTCACTAATCGTGTGCTCGGATGTGTTGTCGAGTGGATTCAATAATTCTTTATTATCATACTATGTAAAAGGACCGTGCCAATCCAGGCTTTGATCCCTACGGCAGTACATTCCCGAGGTGCGCCAGCTCAACCTACCTATCCCGCAGTACATCTAGAAAGTACCACCCGCACGACCTGTGAATACCCCGCCACAGGGACTGGAGGCCCGGCCAGAACACAGCTATCTTCAAAAATAAAGTATAAAAGAAATCCACCAAGAGGTTGTTATGTCTATTCTCTATGGAGGTTGCTAGCTACGGTTCACCTTAAGCAGTGAAAACTCTGCTCATACATGTGATAGCCCTATGTCTCCGCATATGCCCTATACATCCGTTCATTCCCTAGAACGTTCCTGATGTCCACACTCTGGTGTTCTTCTATACATGTGAGCATTCCTCATGCCTCCGCTATCTCCGCTATCTCTGCTCTCAGGCAGTGCTCCACTACTGGGATTATTATGCCATCAATTTTCACCAATTTCATCAGTTCGTAAAGTCTTATCCGTCTGCCTCCAAACTCCATTACCCCCCTTTGAAACTCCTCGCGTAGATACCCTGCGATATTCCCCTTGCCTATAAGCTACTTCAGAATAGCTCCCATTATATTGGTGACAGTCTGCTCTTGTTGAACGAGGAGTCGTAGTATAAGCCCGCAACTGCGATATCTCCCGCCCTTGCCTGATCGTACAGGTTGTCAATCACCAGGGAACTAGTATTTCAGGCTGTCAGTGATATTAACTTTTCTCAGAGAACACGGCCATTACCTCAGATATGTCTTGCCCACTCCTGGATTCCCGGAGCAAAACAAGACGGTTTTATCGGCTCCACTCTCGCCATTCCTGCACTCCCGAAGCTCGCTTGTTTCCAAAACCCAACCCCGACACCATCTACTCAGTCGGCGCTCACGCTGTGACGTCTGTTGACTGGCTCTATTGGAGAGAGCCAACGCATAATCTGCTCATCCTCGTTGGACTGAGGTAAGGTATCGTTTAAAAATCCTAGTACGTTGCCACAGTCGACACCGCGGTCGCTGAATGGTATTTCCCGTATATGTGTAGTATGTTCCATGGCGCTCTGTCCAAAATGCTGGCTGAAGGTATGTAAATATAGCACAGCAACTTGTAGGGGTATCGGGAGAGATTATAAATTTTCTGTAATCACCACTGGGGAAAGTGGGGCGATGCGGGCTACACGACATGGCTATCAGCAATCCAGCCACCACCATCTATTTGTAGGGCGCACCTGACGGATACCGGGCATTGAAGAACCCACAGGTGGTAGCTGTGGTATAATAGTGTTAAATAGGATTTGTAGGAACGGTGGAATCTTGTGTAAGCAGAGGGGAAATCAGGTGTCAACCTCGAAACCCGCTCATAGAAGAGACAATTTCGAAGCGGGCTGAGACTACTCGTAGAGGTTTCTAAACAAATAAATGATTCAAATAAGCGTTCCCAAACACTGGCAAGTCACTTATGCATTTCAACCCATTCAAAGATATTCCTAAGAGGCTCAAACGAGGTTTGACGATATGGGAGGATTAGGGAGCTGGGGTGATGATGGATAAGGGCCGGTTACTAGAGCAGTTAATGTAAATTAGGGATAGGCGCAGTGGGTACAGTGGGAAGACTAAAGATCAGGCAAAGTATTCGCTCGTAATAGAAAGAGATTTGTGGGGCTGCCCTGGGCGCCGGTGTCATTGGATACCGGTGTTTGTTTCAAAGCGATCCAACACGCAGGTGACCCATGACAAAAACCTTGGACATGTACTCGTACAATACAGTACTTGTACCCCGAGTACTCGAGTACGCGAGTACCTCATCAAAGACCTGTTAGTGTGGGGAATTCACCCCCGCATGCTGAAAGAGTCTATAGGAGTGATCCTACCGAAACCCAATAAAACCAATTACATGGACTGCGCAAGTTTTAGAGTGATTGTGCTCATGCAGACATTCTGCAAAATAGCTGAGAGGATAATCAACAACAAACTCATGGCCATAGCATACAATAAGGGATTGTACGCGTCAACCAGACCGGAAGCCTGCTACAGAAGTCGACTGTGGATGCAGCCATCTCGTTACACCATTGGATAAAAGAGGCCCAATTTGCGAAGAAGAAAGCATTGTCGCTTTTCTTGGACGTGAAGGGGGGCTTTGATAATGTAGATCACAGGAAACTGGTGGGAGTATTAGCTGAGGCAGGTGAAGTCCCAGACTACCTGACGGATTGGATTCAAAATTTGATAACAACTAGGAACATCTCACTGGCTGATCCCGGGAGTCCGCAAAGGGAGCACAAGGGTGACAAAGGTAAACCACAAGGATCGCAACTGTTGCCACTCCTATTCGTGATATATGTCAAAAAACTACATTCAGTCGCAAACACGCCGAACGAGTTCTTCACCAGGTCGTATGTTGATAACTTTCAAATAACAGTGGGGAGTAACTCGTGGGAAAGAAATGTGTGGAAGCTGGAAGAGAGAGCTGCGGAGATGATTGCAATCGCTCAATCACTCGGACTCTCCTTGAGCATCGCGAAAACAGAACTCATGCACTGGGGGACGAGGAGGAAGAAAGGCCCGACGTCCGAAAGTAGCTTCACGATACAATCACACGTTGTAGAACCTGCAGGTAAAGTGGTCAGATGGTTGGCCTATTGGCTGTCAGATAACGAGGAAACAACATCACACTTCACGAAGAGGCTGACCTTGGCGGAGGGGGCCTTTTGGAGATTGTTAAGACTGTCATTGCCGGGAAAAGGGTTATCCCCTTATGGAGCTCGATGATTGGCTAAACTTCAGCCGCTAAAGGCATACTCTTACCAACCCTCATGTGTAGAGCAGAGTTCCTTGAACCCATGAAAACCATGATGAACAAGATGCAAACCTGCTGGAACCGGGTATCCCGGTGGATTACGAATAGTTTTTACACTATGAACATCTCAGTGTTGTTGGCCGAGGCATGCCTTGCGCCAATGTCGATATATGTCGAACAGATGAGGCTGATGACGGCCATGCGGATAGTGACGGCCATCCCTGAAAACAACGTAGCCACAGCAATGCTTCCACAAAGCTTCCCCCTGAAAAGGGGTCACAGGTTGGAAACAAATTGCAGAGCGGCTTTTGACATGAACAAAGGTGGCATGAGACCGAAAGTGTAGAGCTCGACCAGCACCACCACGTTCCAAACCAGACTGCTGGTTGACAAGATAGCGGCTAGAGCCCTGAGGGTATTCCCTGAAGGAGCGATGCCGATGAGACCTACAAGACTACTACAGGTGACTCCGGAAGATGCCGGAGGGCATTTCAACGTGAAAGAGGCTGTACGAAAGATGATGCACCAAAAACGGGTAGAGGAACCATACCCACAGTACTACAAATACAGCCCACCTTACAGTGAATGCTGGAATTTTATGGCACTTCCCAAATTCGTGGGTGAACGTAGACATCAGATGAGAGCAAACAAAAGCTACTTAAATATCCAAACCGACTGGTCAAACCCGGACCGGGATCCCGTTTGCCCCAGGAGTGGCCAGCAGTCGGAGACGTTTTTGCATCTCGTCCAATGCCCCACGTTGGAAGGGGACAGGCTGGAAAGAACACGCAGACTGTCAATCTGGCTCCGGACTCATGGCTGTGGAAAGGAAGTACGAAGGCGATGAAGTTGTTGGATGAATTTTTGTCTTACACAATGAGGAACAGGATAAACTTTCCAGTTAAGATGGGTATTTTTCCTTTTACGCATAACCCCCAGTTGGCGTCATGATTGAAGCTTTTAAGTTGATGTATTGATTGTTTGTGATTTTTATATCGTTAAATTGTTTTGAATGAGGGGTGATTTCTTTTGTTTAAAGGGGTTTTTAGGCCATAACTTAGGTTGCATGCCATGGATTTTCCTGTAGCTAGCTACGAATAAACCGCGGATTTAACAAAAAAAACCCCACGAGTACTCGAGTACCCCCGATCAGCTTTTGGCACAGAGCAAGCTTTGGGTGTTTGGACACAATCGCCTCCATGCAGATTGCGGCTTGGCAGAAAACCCGATCCTGCACATGCAGTCACATTCGACCTGGTTACGAGTACTGGCAATTGAGTGGCGATTGTGAACATAGCCGCTATCGTATGACACCAAAATCGGGGCAAAAGAGTTGAATTTTAGCGGCATGCAATAGCCGTTATGTTTGTAATCGTCACTTAATTGCGAGTTTCTGGATGATGCAAGTAGGAGGGGAGGGGGAGTGTCTCGCGGAGTTCACACAAAGCCCAAGAGAATAACGCACTCCACGGCGATTCAGAGCACACGGTGACACGAAACAAATGTTTATTGATGCACTAGTAGAGAGCATAAACGGGTCTTCCCAACACCACTCCAGTCTATAACTTATGTTTGTTTCGTGTCACCGTGTGTTTCGACTCGCCGTGATACGTTAGTTGTAAAAATAAACAAAAAAAACCCGGCCAAGTCTTGGCTGCTAGCCACAGAAATTCTGCGAGTCACGTTGGCAGCACTTTTCTCCATCTCAGGGCAGCCCTGTTAAACCTTTGCCGGAATAGGCATTCTCCCTTTGCTTGTAGAAGGGACAAATTTATCCTTTTTGCTGACGAATAGGACCTCTAATATTTTCTTTCTTAACCAACATATAAGCCCACTCGTAGTGGTTACGAGGGCGTTTCCTACAAAGACACTTGCTTCTGAACTGCCTGGGAGTTTATTCAAGTTTCAGCTATCAGAGGAGGGATGGTAACTTATGTTGGGGGACTCTAGGGGGTTCAATATTGTGGCAAGCTGGACCCACAAACGAACAAAATTGATGATGCAGGAAATACCTGTGCTTAAAATAAATAAAAATACTGTTAGGCTGGGGGTTTTTCTTTCTGAAGTAGGGCTAAGTTTCGAATTTTGTGGTGAGAGATGACAAAATCCCTGCCTAAATAATCAGGATCGATCGGCATAGTCTGCAACCTAACTAATGACAGTCGCTTGGGGGCAACAATGTTAACGAGGCGCTCTATACATTACCCCACAAAATATGGGAACGTGGACTCGGAGACCAAACATATGAGAATACCCAATTTGCGGTGACATGGATTTCGTGAGTGAGCTTTTAAGAAAATATCTCCCTTGAAACATCACATCTCCCTATCACAGTTCCGCAGATCGGGAGGGGTGGGGGGGCAGCCTTCTATCACAAACACTTCCGGCGAGTGGTTGTATCATAGACTGCTGTGTCTTATGCTTGCACACCATGGTGCAACGTAACACCGCATTTTACAATAATTTGTAGGGCGGAGTCAAGCGGCAGTAACAAATTAAAATCTTTGAGTGTGACTGCATTTCCCTGGAGCGAAAACGGTTGGGCAGTTATCTCAAAATCAACTACTGGAGTAGATAACCCCGCTCTTCAGCTTTGGCCGCGGGAAAGTTTTGTGAGCTCCCCGTCTCATGCTACTACCCTTTATACACACAACCTAAATTTTGGATAGGGAATCATAGCCTATACCACAAAAATTCACTCAGCAGTATTCGACCACAATATGAACAGCTTCGGCACAAGCACCTGCAACACAATCGCAAACAGTTTCAACACCTCCTATTCATTCGACGATGATGCACATGTTAGGCAGTGGCTCTCGCCACTAAAGCCGGAAATTAGGCATAATGATGTGCGCGCCAACCGATTCGACGGTATTGGGAATTGGCTTTTGGAAACTAGCGAGTTTCAGGAGTGGAGGGGGGGAGAAGGTGGAGCCGAAAAGGCTGTCTTGTTTTGCTCTGGGAATCCGGGAGTGGGGAAAACATATTTGAGGTAAGTGATGAGATTTATTAAAAGAAGCGAATATGACTAACAGCGAGAAATACTAGTTCTCTGGTGATCGACAGCTTGTGTGATCAGGCGGGGGACGGAGATATCGCCGTTGCAGGCTTATACTGCGACTTCTTTGCTCCGCAAAAGCAGACCACCACCACTATCATGGGAGCTATTCTGAAACAGCTTGTAGGCAGGGGTGACATCCCCAAGGATGTGCGTGAGGCATTTCAAAAGGGGAAAAGGGAGTTTGGTGGTAGAGGGCCACTGCTAGAGGATTTGATGAGAATGTTGAGGATTGCTATTTCCTCGTTACCCCAAGTCTTCATCTGTATCGATGGGCTAGACGAATGCCTACGGAAGGATATTTTTGAGATACTTGATTCGCTAAGAGATATTGTTCGGGAGATTCCTCAGACAAGAATATTCCTCACTGGGAGGCCCTATGTTAGGGGGGACATCCAAAGATACTTTACGATGGTGATTGTGATACCAATCAGCCCTAACGCGGATGAAACCCGAAATTACTTGCATATGAGGTTAGATATGGACTACGAGCCGGAAGCGATGGACAATGATTTACGAGGCGATATTGTTAGAGTTATTATGGACAAGATGTCGGATATGTGCGTAGGAGCATTGGTCCTTCCCACCCTATGAATAATGTATACTTACAGAAAATCACGTGCAGATTTCTTCTTGTTTCGCTAAGTATTGAGGCAATTCTAGGCCAATGTACAATTAGTCTGAGAAGGAAGAAGCTAGGAGAGATTGCGCGAGGTAATGGGCAGAGTGATGCCTATGGGATGACCCTAACCCGGCTCAAGGAGCAGAAGAGAAGTAGGGTGGAGCTCGGGCTAAAAGTTTTAATGTGGGTGTTGCATTCCGAAAGGCCATTGCTAGCCGAGGAGCTCGGCCATGCCCTGGGAGTGGAGGTAGGGTCTCCCAATCTAGATTTTGCCTGTGTTCCTACGTTACAGACACTCCTATCATCTTGTCTGGGTCTTGTCACCATCGAGGAGTCTTCGTCCACACTCCGACTAGTGCACCACACCTTGCAAGAACATCTCTCACGCGATCCTACCCTATTCCATAGCCCGCACTCAACAATTGCCGAGGTTTGCTTGACATATCTCAATTTTAGATCAGTCAGGGATCTCTCACCAATTCTTCGCTCAGCCCCTTCAACTATGCCCTTCCTAGAATATGCTTCTCTTTATTTGGGGGAGCACACAAGAATGGGGATGACGGAAAATGTCAAAGCTGAGGCTTCTCGATAGGTTCGGCGAGCATATATCTGCTCAGCTGTTGTTATTGCGCCACAGCTGTGATACATATCTGAGCCTATACAGCATGGAAGGAGGACCTTGGGGTTTTACGGGACAGTATGGAGTAGTATTTCTGGGGATTGTGGGGTTAGTTGCTCCTATGTTGGAGATGGGGAAATGGGACGTTAGCGCAGCCAACTGCATTGGGAGTACTGCTCTCGTATTGGCAGCCCAAAGAGGTCAAGATGGGGTGGTAAAAGCACTTTTGGAACGAAAGGAGGTCAATCCCAACCTAGGAGACACGAAATATAGACGGACGCCACTCTGGCTAGCAGCACGGAGCGGACATGAGGGGGTAGTAAAAGTGCTTTTGGAACGAAACGACGTCAATCCTAACCAAGTAGATTCCGAATATGGTGCAACGCGACTCTCGTGCGCTACGGAGCACGGGCATGAGGGGGTAGTAAATATGCCCCCGGAATGGATCAATGTCCACCCCGCCATGTCAGATAACGAGAGCCTGGAAAGCCCGCGGACTTCTTCCCTCTCTCGCCTTAAGTTGAGGTTTAGGAGGAACTGGGGGTGAGACTTTGATAAGGGAACCCCCTCCCCAATGTCCTTTTACTGTTTGCTATACATGTATTGTTTTTTCTTCCTCTTCGCCTTCTTCATGCATTAGAGCTCTAGTTAGATGAGGGTCTATGATGGTGCTCTCCGTCTTCATTCACATTGTTCTATTCATCACTATTTGCCCCCCGTTTCCGTGGATAGGATTCTAGTGTGGCGGCCTGTCCCAAGCAATTCATTAGTAATATATTGTGGGGTTATGGCACATCGCACTTGAAGCAAATATGGAATCACACTACCCCCCAACCTGCTCCCCTAGTTCACACTTTTCGCCCAGTATGTAACGCAAACCCCTGACACCCGCCTAGCATTTTCAATAAAGATTTAGTCCTCTGCCCATAGAGCATTCAACTTTTGAACAACGTAGACAGAATGAGGGTCAGGATACATTATAGTATGTACTGTCAGTGTTCCCAAAGGGGCCAGGCCACTCATAGGCCAGGCGGCTCCGGAAATGGCCTAGGCCGATCTAGGCCTAATTCGAGCGGCCTGTGAAAGCCTATCAGGCCTGATAGGCGCCTATGCCAGGTGATTAGCGTTGGGAAGAGATCGCTTCAAGGATATCATGATTCCCCCACCTCTTTCAACATCCGTGTCCTCGATTTTTTTCTTCAATTAATTTAATTAATTAATTAACTACTGCATCTGTAGTATTTTTTCTAATCAAGCGAAACAATTCTTATATTTTCAATGCTATTTAGTAATCGGAGAACATTAATTGTGAATTTTTGCCCCGGACGCTGCATCGTGGCTCGCTAGGAGTAGGCTGGCCTAGGCCGTGTAGGCTGGCCTATCAGACAACCGGTACTAAGCCTATACGGCCTATAGGCCAGGCTCTAGAGAATTCCCATAGGCCAGGCCAGGCTTTGCTGCAGCCTGGCCTACCTGGCCCGTTGGGAACACCGTGTACTGTACAAAGTCTGACTAAACCTCTGAGGAAGCGAAATGGAAATGTAAGAAAATAGAAAATACCCTGTTAAAAATAGAAGAGATGATATCGGTCTTATCATAGTAGCCTATCGGCGAATAAATTGAAAGAGGTCTGGGCTATGCCGGTCTTGGGCTTCATATTAGGTACAGCGTGTAAGTTTTGTAGGTTACACAGGGGGTGAGGGTGGCAGTTCTCGTTTGTGGAACCTACAAAACTTATACGCTGTACCTCCGTAATTGTTTGTGAGATACAGAGCGGTAACATATTTCCCTGTGTAACCACGCATCGCCGGGTAACCGCCCAAGTGAAATGTAGGCAACAACCCCCTCACAGAATAAGCACGCATCCGGATTCCCAGCAATTATAGCGAATAAAACCGGCGAAGATGGGACGAATACGCCAAAGAGTCGACAGTTCCAGAGATGGTTTGTTCGCTAGTGCGATGGAGAGCCTGCGATGTGGCAAGATTGGCAGTATTCGGAGCGCAGCAGAGAAATATGGTGTGAAGTACGAGACTTTAAAAGATTGAAAGCGGGGCTCAGGAAATCGCACCGGAAGCCATGAGGACCAACAGCACTTAACCTGTGCTGAAGAAAAGGCTATAGTAGCATGGATAGGACGGGTTGATGACTATGGATGGCCACCAAAGATTGACTATGTGAAAAAAATGGCACTTGGATTCATTAAAAGTCATGGAATCCAACAGAGTAAACCTGGTCTGGGAAAAAATTGGATCTCCCGCTTTCTCAATCGCCATCTATCACTAACATCCAAATTTGCAACTTGTTTGGACAAACATTGATCCTATGCTAGTAACCAGGTAGTTATTGGTGACTTTTTTAATAAGGTGGGTTAGATGTAAGAATATTGCAGAGGGCCTTGCAGAAGAAAAGCTTGTGTGCTGTTAATAAGAGAACCTATAGCTAACATAATACAGTTACGTCGGACTATAGCAGCCCATCATATTTTACCGGAAAATATTTGTAGTGCTCATGAAAAAGGATTTATGATGGGTCCCGCGACAAGAGCAAGGTCATTGGCAAGCGAGAGAAAAAAAAGCACACGGAAAACGCAGCTTGGAAAACGTGAGATGATTACAGTACTTGAAACTGTATCAGTAGGAGGATCAGTAGTGCCTCCCATGATCATATATAAGGGGCAGGCACACTATAAAGGGTAGACTGCCCTGGTGGAGGAGGGGGATGAAGCTATTTTTGCAGTGTCCGATAAAGGGTTCACATCACGGACGATAAGCTTAGATTATTTAACAAATAACTTTGAACCACATACTTCTGCAGTGTAAGATCCGTGTCGTTATATCATTCTTTATTCGACACCACCATACACAAAAGGGAAACGGGAAAACTAATTAATTATGACAGAGCAAATGGAGCTATTCGTTTACTCATTATTGACGGACATGATTCACATGTCACCTGGCAGTTCCTTGACTATTGCCTACAAAATGATATCATTCCCCTGTGTTTACCAGCGCACTCCACTCATATCCTGCAACCATTGGATGTGCGATTGTTTGGGCCATTGCAGAGTAATTAGAGCAAATGTGTCGATGATTTTGTTGAAGGTGGGGAAACAGGTATCAATAAGGGTGACTTTTATCCATATGTAATTCCATTGTACTATGATATTAGTTTATTATGAACACATGCAGGCTTCTGGTAAAGGCACGCAATATGACTTACACAAAAAAGAATATTCTAAGCACATTTGAAGTGACAGGAATATCACCACTGAATGAGCGCCATGTTTTACCTACACCGGAGCAGCATTATGGGACAGCAACAACCACCACAACAGCACATAAGAAACACGAGTTTTTGTACCATGAACACTAAAGCATAGCCGCAGTATCCTCATCCATGGCAGAAAAACACTTGCTGCCCTCCCACCATCAACTCTCAAAAGCCGCTACAATCATACCTTAGTTGAAAAGCTTTTCAATGCTGCAGCACAGGCTAAGGCAGACAATATTATCCTTACAATAGAAAATCAAAACCTGCGCTCGAAGGCAACCTCAGCTGCAGATAAGGACAAAACAAAAAGCAGAAAGGAGATGTCAAAAGCGAGAGTTATTTCTGGTCAGGATGTACTCAGAATCCGCCAGGATCAGAAGAACGAGGAAGAAATTACGGCTCAGAAAAAAGCAAAAGCTGCAGAATGCCGTGCAGCCAAAACAGCAAAGCTCACAGCACCCACTACAACTCCCAAGCCCAAGCGCAATCCCAAAAAGAGTGTTCATTTGGAGTCCAGCTCTGATGCTCTCACCTTAGAGAGTTTGAACTTTGGTTCTGAACTGGAGTCTGACTGGATGGAGAGTGGTGATGATTTGGCCTATGAGGCTGGAAATCTTCCTGGTATTATGCAAACTGTGCAAAGGATTACGTGAAGCAGGTATCGCTCTGCATCCTTGCCGTCATAGTGTTACTGGGCTGGTTTATTTCTCTTTTTTCAATTTTTTCTTTTATGTATAGGTAGAATCCACGCAGAGATGACTTTTGGGTAGTTTTCCAGGGATGGGCGGTTTCCCAGGGAAGTACATTAGTGGGGATGTGAACAAGAAAAGCTAGTTGACAAAAGAAATAGATGATATAAAGATACCGGTTGACTGTCGACTAGGCTTGATCAGGTGTTGTTAAGATGTGTGTGAGCTCTAGTAGGTGGGTATCAAAATTGTAGACGCCAGGTAGAAGGATGCTGAGGTACCGTACCACAGCTTAGATCGCTCAGTTGGGGAAAAATTGCAAGCAGCTAAGCTGAGAACAGGGACCTTGATGTCCAATACACCTTCCCGCTCATTGGGGTCTGCAGGTAGGAGCGCAAGTTGGGGGTTAAGATTTGTGATATGGGAACTGAGATCAACTTCATCACGTCGTTGAGTGACAACCAAAGACAGTGAGATTTGGCTTCTGTAACCTAGCTTGGCGGTGCATATATACAAGGGTCAGGCAATAAAGAATGGTACTGTTCTACGCAATGTTTTAGCAGCGGTGGTACACTTTTGAGGGTGACATTCAGAAAATCTATGCTTCCTATACTATCCAATTAATAAAGCAAAATTTCTGTAATTGATGTAGATAACCTCTGCTCCAGCACATTCACCACCAAATAAAGCACTGAAAGGTGCTTGCTGAGTGTGGTGCCTGAATCTCTAAACTGGCATTCTGTTTCATGCAGTGCTCATGGTTGTTTAGCTGGGAAATCCAATGACTCATTCAAGAGACTGACATTCTTTGGTATTTATGTGTAGGGATTACTCTTCTCTATCATATTATAGTTTATATTTCCCTGTCTACAGGAGTATTGGCCAAAGATACCTAAACTTCGAAGTATGGACTTAATGGTAAGGGGGTGTGGTTAGTGTTCGTTACGGGGCCTCCGGGGCCCCGAAAAACGCGGGCCCCCGGCCCAATTCCCCGCCCCGCCCCGCTGAACGGCCCGGGGCGGGGCGTGTTATTTTACGGTTCCCTGCCCCTGCCCCCGGCCCCGCCCGTTCCCCAGACGGGTCCCTGTTAAAACAGGTGGGGAGAAACGGGGCCCCATCCAGAGAATGAGCGGGGACTCGCCCCGGACGGGGGCGGGGCGGGGATCACCCCCAAAATAACCCCCCCCCCGGCCCGTTGTAAGCGCGGGGCCTGGCGAGTGAAAACCCGCCCCGCCCCGCCCCGTAACGAACTCTAGGTGTGGTTCAAGAGGTAATTCACCGTTGCAACATATTTTCTTCGGGAGGGCAGTTCGGTTGCAGCGTTCCAGACTTTTGTCCCAAATCAACCCACTCCCCCCTGTCCCGTTCCATTCTTTATTGCCTGACCCTTGTATATCCGTTCTATTATAGGGAAAGGCATCGCTTCCTAACATGCCGGCACCTGGCATCTACGATAGCTGGGCTGGTGTTCGACCGAAAAGTATATCTTCCTGGTGGGCCCCCAAATTAACATCCCCTAGCTCCAAAAGTATTTTTACTAGCCCCTCGCCTGCCCCTCCTCCCGGGAAAGTCCGTTGGGCCGTATTTGGTTCTATATCGGGGCTGACGTCCTCTCGTTCCAACAGCATCTTCGCAACCCCTCTTCCCCACTTCTAGCTATGGTATGTGGACAAAATTAACCGCCTAGCGACGATTGATGGCAACGCAGCCTTCCCCATCACCTAGGACTTCCAACACCACCTGAACAAATTTCTCTGGATCAATTTCTACTATGAATTCTACTATGTATTAACATTCTTAATTTGTAATTATTATTTTTTGGTTCACAAGATTGTGGGGTTGGTGGGGAGTACGGCTGTCATGGCCGAAATTTCTCCTCTTGCCGGGTGGGCGGTTAATCCTGTCCACCGACAATACCTATGTGAGAGCCGCTCTCCTAACACTATTGTTTTAGTGCTCTATTCCTTTATCTCCCATACAGGAGCAAGTATCTTTACAATCCCGAGAAGTGCTACTTGATGGGGCTCTGTAAACATAGTATCCTCCCGACCCGGAAAGGTAATCGCCCGAGCCTCAATCGTGACTATAGCGCAATTGGAGTGCTGGTGCTGTAGTCGAGCCGACATGCGCTCATCAAATCTATTAAGAAGACCCCCGTCCCAGGCCCAGCCCCAAGGGAGACTAACCCCCCCCCCCCCCCCAACCAAACTCAAGCGACAGCTCTTTTGATTAGGAACTAAGTTAGAGAGCTACAGTAAATTGAACCCCCCCTGCTAGTTTACAGTATCTATTTCACGAGCAAGAACTCTACCGGATAAGAGCCGTATATATAAAGCACTCAGAGGGCAAACAACAATAGGAAAAAAACCATCCCGTTTGGTAAAATTTCCCCCAGACAGCTCCAAGCCAAGAGCTACCTCCATACAGATATACCCGTAGAACAAAAGTAGTTTTAAATCAAAAAATAAACCCTCAACTCGGGCAGAAGCCTTCTCATATATATCAGACAACTATAAAAGCTAAAAGAAACATGTGGGGGATCGCAACAAGGCCAATGACAGGCAATAAGATACCTTTTGGCAACAGCGACGATAATCTGGACTCACCCTAACCCTACATTTCTTTGAGGAAGCGAAGACGTGTACCGGCGGTGATGCCAGGAGGCAGAACACAGAGGTACCGGGTTAATCCAGAAGCTTGAGATCAAACTGCATAGCGCGTCTATTGAGAAGCCTCAGTGCAAGTGGTTCCAGGTTTTCCACCATCCCCCTTCTTGCGTGTTTCACCCAGTAACATGATGCGTATTCCAGGAAGGGCATTACTGGAGGGGCCGAGTCAGGGGTTCGAGAAAGATCCCAGAGGCAGGCGGAATTGAGGTATGTTAAGCAAACCTCCGCGATCCTTGAGTCAGGGTACTGGAATATGGTCGGATGGCTTAAGAAATACCGTCGCAGAGTAGGGTGCACCAGTCGGAGAGTGGATGAAGACTCCTCGACTGTGACAAGGCCAAGACAAGATGATAGGAGTGTTCGTGAGGTCAGGACATTTTCCGGATCTAGATCTGAGGACCCTATCTCCACACCCAAGGCATGACAGAGCTCCTCGGCCTGTAACGGCCGCTGCGAATAGAGCACCCACATTAGGACCTTCAGCCCAAGTACTGACTTGTTTCCCTTCTGAGCCTTCACCCGGTCTAGAGTTGCAACGTAGGCATCGCTCTGCCCCTTGCCTCGTGCCACCTCTTTAAGTTTTTTTCTTCTCTGACCAATTGTCACCTCTCCCAAGATAGTGTCAAGGTCTAGCGCAACAAGGAGGAGTCTGCACACAATTATCGGTAAGTATACATTGGTAGTGGAGGTCATAAATATTCCTACTCACGTATCGGGCACAGTTTCGAGCATAACCCCCATAATGTCAACACGCAGGTCACTGTCCATTGCCTCTGGCTCGTCATCCCTGCCTAACCTCATCTGTAGATAATTCCGAATATCCTCCGTCTTGGTCGTCATGGGCACCACAATGGCCTTGGGGAAATATCCTTGAGTATTTTCCACCATATGGGGCCTCCCGGTGAGGAATATTCTCATGGCAGGGAACTCCCGAATAATTTCTCGCAGCGACGTAAGAAGCTCGAACAATTCCCGGGGATGACATTCGTCAAGGGCGTCAATACAGATGAAAACTTGTGATATCGAAGCAACTGTGGTCCTCAACATTCCCAACAGATCCATAATTCGCGGTCCTCTTCCCCTATACCCCCGCATCCCCATTTGAAACGCCTCGCGTACATGTCCCGGGATGCCCCCCCTATGTACTAGCTCTTTCAGAATAGCTCCTATCATATTGGTAGCTGTCTGTTCCCGCCGGGCGAGGAAGTCGCAATACAAGCCCGCAACAGCGATATCTCCTTCCCATGCTTGATCGCATAGGCTGTCGATCACTAGGGAACTAGCATATCTCACTGTCAGTGATACTCGATCCTATCAGACAATCCGGCCACTACCTCAAATATGTCTTCCCCACTCCCGGGTTCCCGTAGCAAAACAAGACGGCCTTATCGGCTCCACCCTCACCGCTCCTCCACTCCCGAAACTCGCTCGCTTCCAAAAGCCAACTCCCGATACCATCGAATCGATCGCTGCGCACGTAATGATGTCTGTGATTTGGCTCTAGTGGAGAAAGCCAACGCAACATCCGTGCATCATCGTCGGGTTTATAAATCACATTATTGTAGCTCCCCATTAGATGTCCGAAGTCGGTATTGGCGTCGCCAAGGCTGATCGAGTGTGTATGCTGAGTTTGGGCCATGGTATTCTGTCCCAACCTTTTGTTGAGGTAGAAATGGTACAGAAATTCGTAGGGGTACAGGGGGGGTTTATAAACTTTCTGTGGCTAGGGCTGGGACAGCAGGGCCATGTGGCATGTGGTGTGACATTTCTATCAGCTATCTAGCCACCTACCGTACAGCAGGGAATAAACCTAAGTAATACGTGACATGGAGGAATTTTGAAATAAGGAAGATACAAGTAGTATGATTGAGGATTATTGGAGAAGCATATGGAATCTGGTGCAATCAGCGAGGAGGGTGACAACCTCAAGCCCCGCTCAGAGAATGGGGAATTTAAAAGTAGGCTAAAACTACAGGATTCTAAACAAATAGATGATTTAAATAACCGCTTCCAAACACCGGCATGTCACTTATGCCTTCCTGCTGGAGTCCTAAACGAGGTTTTATGGTAGGGGAGGGATAGCGAGCTGGGGTGGCGCGGGGGTGAGGTTGCTCGAGTAGTTCATATGAATTGGCGATAGAGGTGGTGGGCGCAGTGGCGAGACTAGAAATCCAGTAAAGTATGCACTCGTAATTGAAAGACATTTGTGAACCCGTCCAGGAGGGTAGGGCGGAATACCAGCCTCACTGAATACGTGTACTCGAGTATTGGTTTCCACCCCATCCCACATGTAGGCAAGCCATGCTGCATCTAAAATTTTGGAGATAAGCTTGCCAGTTTTCTGTGTCTGTCTGTATCCAAATCGCGGCTTGGAAGAAAATCAGATCCTGCAGATGCAGTATGATCGAGGAACACTCAATTATACACCCAGTCCAAATACACAGCCCTAACTAATTGACTCGTAGGCCGGGATTAACTTACTGGGTCCGACCAATCAGCAGCGAAATCTGTATTTGGGCGGGGGGGATATTTGAACGTTCAGCTATGGTAGGGGAAGGTGTAGAGAAGCTCACAGAAAGCCAGAAGAGAATAGTTGTAAACATCTGCAAAAATAAATAAAAAGCAGGTAAAGTCTTAGCGGCTACAGATAGAGGGATTGCTTGAGACACGTTGGGCAGAATTTTCCCCAGACAGCCCTATTCACAGCTCGTCGCGGAAGAAGTATTCACTGGTCAGTGGACTAAGTTAACCGAGCACCAACAACCAATAGCAACGCGGCCCCCCCATCATCGCGCACTTCCAAAACCACCTAAATTTCCGTAGATCAATTTCTATTACGTATTGTAGTAAAGTTACATGTGTTTAAATTTTTAATTAGTATTTTTATTTCTTTTTGGTTTCCATGATAGGGTTGGTGGGGGTGTGGTGCGGGGTTAATTTTGTCCATGTAGAATCCCTTCATTGGTAGAAGAGACAAATTTGATGGAGTAACCCCATCGTGGTATGTTAGGTTAGGGCACACTTGTAGGTGTGAGCAGGGCTATGACCAGACCGCGCGGCGGTGACTGGTGTTGTGTGGTAGGAGCCCACCGTGCGGGCCACCACAAACTGTATCTAGTCTGAGCTGCGTTCATTCTCTGTAACATCGCATCACCTTACACTCCTTTGCCAACACACTTGTCATATACATCGAATATCGAACACATCTCAGTTTTCCTATCGGCGACCGACCCGGGTCTTTCTCGTGACGACAGTTCGGCTCATGGCTGTGTCGTTGCGGTGTTCGTACGACGGCATATTTCCCTGCGCATAAACCAGACCTCCATCAAAATTTATCCCTTTTGCGGATGAAGCTAGCAGAAGAGGGATGGTATGCGAGTTTGAGAATCCCAAAGGCCAAAGTCACTACCGGTATTCCACTAACAACAGGTCTCACGAACATGTCTAAACCAACCAATTTGGGAGATGCCAAGAGCTCACTAAGCACTTGCCTGTCCGGCTCAAGTCTGAAAATTGCTGTTTAGTGTATCATGCGGGCAACCACCCTAGTTGTATTGTGGGGAGCATAAGACAGCGTTGAGGGTAAACCACTGGTAGCGCAGACATGTTTGTTAGTCCTATTTAGTTAGAAGCGGCGCGCATCCGAGAATGAATAAGTCCTCCCCTCTCATCCACCACGTCCACCCATCCAACAATTGCTCCCTCTGTTGCTGGAGGAAATTGGCTAGACAGTGGGAATAGTCGGAGTGGTGATTTACAAAAGTCTTGGTAGAAAAGAGTTCCTGCACAAATCATTGTTTAACTGCGCGCAGTTAAACAATCATCAGGAATCTTAGCACTCCTACTCCCCAAACATCCTTGCTTCGTGCTGCCAGGGAGGGTCGCGCTCGGCTAAAAAGTGTCTGCCGGCACCTAGTCAGGACTTACTCGTAGATTACCAGTAGCCTCCTCTCCTCCTGAAACCATCTTTACTACCCCTCACGCCCATACTCAGTCGACCAAGAGATCGGCACTCGACCATACCATCTAAGCTTAGGCAAGGGAGCCCATCTTCTTTACAGAAATGGCGAGTACAGTACACTCACACCCCGCTATCCCGGATCGCGCTGAACCGGATACCCCGCTGAACCGGAAACAAGTGTTGACAACTCCAATTTCTCACGAAATTTCATTCGTTGAACCGGAAAAGGAGGTGTGCGGATTTGTATGAGATTTTGGAAAATCTTCACCCATGTTTCTATAGAATCTTGCTCTGCTGAACCGGATACTGAGGTTGCCTTCAGTCAATCTAGGTTGAAATAGGAAAAACAGCAGGGGCAAGTGTGACAATTGGAATCAAGAGTAGAGGAGTTAATATATAGACTATGGAGAATGCATCCAACATGACTATCAAGCCAGTACCTATTTCTCTTATGACTACAATGCCACCAATGAACTCTGGATCGACTAAGCAGGTAGCATTGATGGCTTTACAGAAATATGAACTCTACTAGAAGTGGTTCAGAGGAGGACAATGAACACTCAACTTGTGTTCCTACAAGATGGAAGACCAAAAGTGTAAACATTGCCCATGAAAATTTGTTAAGATAAAGCTCTTGTAAGCATTGAGATAAACCTTTACTTTTCTTCAGGTTATACGAACTCCCCACCTCTCTGTTGTTCCGGAAACCCCGTTGTCCCGGATGTATTTTCTAAAATCTGGCCATCCGGGATAACGGGGTGTGAGTGTACTAAGAGAGAGTTGTTGAAATTCTTTTGTATATTTCCTATGTATATTCAACACACTATCATGTATTGCTTTACTTAGTTTGTGTTTCAGCTCCGCCTGTCCACCGCTTACATTACTACAGCTAAGATATATATTATGGTGTTTTATTGTTTATTTCAGGATAATATCTCGGGATTTAACATGTGCTTTCCAATCAGGTGTTTAGGATTTTACGGT